>Ga0209755_10001634_pt1 | contig 33925 bp, 34 predicted proteins | sample TergutCo191P1_FD_187301 | JGI IMG/M metagenome (GOLD analysis project Ga0209755, IMG submission 187301) | Cornitermes sp. P1 segment gut microbial communities from Petit-Saut dam, French Guiana - Co191P1 (SPAdes) (version 2) | ecosystem: Host-associated > Arthropoda: Insects > Digestive system... | reverse complement strand
GGAATGGTGCTGGGATTTGACTCCGAGAGCTTCAGTGACTGCTGACCAAACGAATCCTAAGGGAGCTTCTTCGGGCACCAGTCACGTGTTTCGCAGCAGCACTTACAGTTGTGAGGCGAATAATACTCGGTCAAGCGGTACAAGTGGCTACTATACTAGTTTTGACGTCAGGAGTGCCAACTTGGGCTTCCGCATTGTTCGCCATCAACCTCAGCAGCAGTAAAGATTAATAGAACGCTGAATACCGTTGTTAGCACGGTGTTTGGTGTGCGGCGTCCGGCTTCAGGCTTCCCCCTGCTGCCGGGCGCTTTTTTTTTTGTGGGGGGGGAGGAAGGGAATTTTTTGCCACGAACACTCACGAACCATCACGAACCCGCGCTGCGATATCTCGTCTTAAACCCAAGAAATATCAGATAGCTGGATTACAAATAAAAAAACCCCGGAGAAAGGAGTAACCCCGGGGCTTAGGAGAAATAGGAGGAACTTGAAAAACGCTGGTTTGCTGACTATACAACCATAAAAACGGTAAAAGGTTACAGTTTTTAATTACTATTCCATTCGGCGATAAAATGCTCGTAGGCGGCTATGGTGGCAGCCATTATTGTATCCTGTAAAGCGCCTCTGCCCCCCTGATCCGCGCCGTCCATTATGTACAGGTTTTTCAGGGTGCCTTGTATATCTTCTACTTTACAATTCGGGTCAGACTGCCGCCTGCGGTTAAGCCCTCTTGTTTCCTGCTCAAAAATTTCCTTGTACTTGATATCCTGCCATTCTTCGCTTGCGCCCATTCTGTACCTCTTATGCCTTTCGCTTAAATTTGTCCAAAGTCTCTTTTAAACCGTTTGGCTGTAAGGTAAAAACAAGAGCGATTGGGAGCATCAGCATCTGGTCTGTAAGGTTTTGCTGATAAAAGGCCGGTAATATCTTAATAATAATGGTAATAATAATTCCCGCGGCGCAAATGAGCCATATAAGCCTGAGCAGCTCGCCGTTGGCTTTCTCTCTTTTTGGTTTTTTGCTTAGCGCGTAACAAATCCCCGCAGGAACGGCAACAAGAAGCAAAGGTGTGCAAAAAATCATGTTGGCGTTCTCGTAAGTGTAGTCATGATTTGTAAAAAGATTTAAAAAATATAAAATAGAAGCGGCTATGCCGAAAACAAGCCCGCACAAACTCATGCTGATGCCCGCAAGCACCCTGCCCGCTTTTTTATTCCTGTATTGCAAATAAAAGAAAAAGCCAAACAGGCACGATAACGCCAGGCTGAACGTCAATTCCCTTATCCATTGAACTCTGGGTTTTTCAAGCACAGGCGGCCTTACTCCCGCTATGTGTACATGCTCGACAGATGTAACCAGTTCGCGCTTCCCGCCGTTTTCGTCAATGTATAAAAAATCTTTAATCCGCGCGGCGACTTCCGAAGGCAGAAACATATCATCCCATTCTTTTAACGGAACATCGATTACCTGCCCCATCCAGAAATTCAAAATCCAGTCAACCGCAGGGGAAAAATATGTATGGCGGCGCACATGATCCCTGTATGTAAAACGGCTGCGTCCGTCTCCAAATTGTTCTTTAAACTGTCCGTCAACCGCAAGATCGATTATATCCCTGATTCTTGTGGAACAGTTATCCCTAAAATGGTGATAATAATAATTCCGGTTTTCCGGCAGAACATTGTTCGAAACAAAATCTCTTACCTTTACTTTGGATTCATAGGGAAGATCCAGAGTGTAGAGGGTAATATCCCTGTTATAATGTTTGTATATTTCAAAATTTCTTTCTGAACTTGAAACGCCGCATCTGTACAGCATCAAACCAAGCGCAAAGTTCTTAAAAAAATCTTCGTTGTCAAACGAAAAAACGCCATAATCGTAAAAATAACTGTAGCCTTTATCAGTATCTTCGATCATAAGAGCGATATGCCCCCACCAAAAATACAATTCATTCCCGGGACCCATAACAGCTATTTTAAACGTAAGGTTATCTTCCTGCGCAAAAACCACTGCGGTTAAAGTAATCAATAAAACAAATAAAATTAAATTTTTCTTAATCATTTATCCAATATTGCCTTATCATAAAAAAAAAATCAATATAACCGTTATTTCCTTTTAAAAAGATTCATGGCAAGATCAACTTCGGCAATACTTATCTGGAGACGGGCCGCAATATCCTGCGCGGTCAGCCCCTCGTTTATCAGAAAATCAATCGCGGCGCGGATTTGCTGTTTGGAAGGAATCTTTACCTCAGGCGGCGGCGCTTGCACAGTAACGGCAGGAATCACAGCGGCAGGCGGTTCAGGCGGCAGCGGAGCAGGTTCTTCCTGCGCCGGTTCTTCAATCGTTTTAAGCGCGGCGCGGATTCCTCTGCCAAGGCTCGTATAAAGCGTCTCGCTGGCTCTGCTTCTTCCAAGTTCATTGTTATAAACAGAAATGCGCTGATCCGTTTCTTCCAGCAGAATTTTTAATTTTGGAATGCTGTCTTCTATAAGCTGCAAATTCCTGTCTGTAACGGCGTCTATATCGGACTCCAATTTTTTTAATTCACTGCGGTATTTTTCAAGTTCGGAATCGGACGTGCATTTTTTAATGTACCATTTAAAATAAAAAAACATTAAAAAACAAAGAGAAAGGCAGATTATCGAAATAATATTAAAAACGCTCATGGTATTCCGTTTAATAACTAATATCTATTTTTCTTCCAAGATACGGATCGCGTAATTTAGGAGATTGATCCTCCTGTACATTACCCTCAGCATCATCGTCTCTTCCGTCATTTTTCTTTCCGGCATTCTTTTTTTGACCGTCGCGCGATTGGCGATCCTTTACTTTTTCCGCGCCGTCGCCCATATTCTGAGCTTCGTTTACCTGTTTAATATGTTCTTCTGTCCTTCGCTGCATTTCCACGCCCTGCATCGCCTGCTGGAGCGCCTGCCCTTCTTTCGCCTGAGCCTGGGTTTTTCCGACCTTTTCTACCTGAGAAAATATAGCCTGAAGATCAATTGGAGCTATAGCCATCCAACCCCTTCTTTGCCTGTTCGTCCGGCTCTTCATACTTTGACATTCTGATAAGCCCGTCTTCCAGTACAAAAGTTACAGCCTTGTATTCCTGCCGGACATCTTCTTTAACGTCGCGTATCCATATTTTAACACCGGGCCATACCTTAGTAGAAGCTGATACACGCCCGCGAACCTGGATTTGACTCATGAATTCCTGAACCTTTGCCAGCCCATCAACCGCGTTCTTTAATTCATCGTTTAGGATATCGCGGCGTTCCATCAGCTCCTTCATATACGCTTCTTTTTCTTCCGGCAGGGTTTTGCGCTGTTTTTTTGTATTGATAAGGGTTTGAAGATCCAGCCTGATTGTTTCCAGCTCTTCTTCTGTTTTAATTTTGATTTCCTGAAGCCTTTCCAGTTCGATCTTGCTGTGAGGATCAAAACCAACTTCGCAGATTGTTTCCGTTCCGCTTGTTGAGTTGCCAAGAACTTTAGCGTTAATTTCCTCTCCCGCGCGAAGGCGTCCGCCCATGATGCTTGCGCGTTTACCCATGCAGACGATGCTCCTAATCGCGTCAATATTTGAATTGATAATACCGTCCTGAACGATAACAGAGTCTCCCGCTTCAACATTCGCGTTTTCTATAAAGCGCGATAATAAATTTTTGCCGGCGCGGATTTTTCCGCCGTTCTTGCCGTTAACACCCTGATAAATTACAATCTCGCCTTCGGCGTCCAGTTCCGCTTTTGAAACAGTCCCTTTAACTTCGATATTTCCAGCTGCCTTGATGGAGAAACCGTCTTCGACATTTCCCGTAATAATAACTGTTCCAAGGAAAATAATATTTCCTGTCTTAAGGTTTACATCGCCTTCGATAGTCAATACAGGCTCAACATTGATTTTTCCGTTCGCGACAATTACCTGCCCGTTAATATCTGAAAGAATTGTGTCGCCGTCATCGCCAACATGGACATTAGTTCCAATCGGCAGCGGAATATCGTTTCCGGCTTTGGATGGAAGAATTTTGCCCGTAACGGTCTTTCCGTCTTCGCCGTCTTCGGGCGGCATTTTTTTCGCAAGCGTCTGATTCTGAACAACATTCTGAATTATATTTAGTTCTTTAAAATTTACCTTGCCGTTTGTCCCTTCTTTTAACCGTACTTTTGATTGATCCGTCTCAAAGTAATAATGAATGTACGCGTCTTTTCCGTTGACAGGTTTTATACCTTCGGCAATTTCCGTTTTTTCCCTGTAAGACGGTCTGTCGGAAAATTGAACAAGGAACTCTTCTTTTACACCGTGGTATACCCTGTTCTGAACAAGAAGACTTTTATACGCTTCAAGAGATAAATCAGCTCCGCCTTCTGTCGGCGGCATTACGGTAACGTACACATGCATTTCCATATCATCAACTTCGATAGAGGCCATGCTGTCATGCGTTGGATTGTGGTTATAATCGGCGACTTTAACATACATTCCGGCGGCTTCATCAACAAGCTTTTCAACTAACGAACTGTCAAATTCTTCTATGCCCTTGCTGTGAAGAGCCTGGGTCGCGTACGCGGAATAGATTCTGTTTCCTTTTGCGATGGGCGGTATAATTTTTAAATAAACACCATCGGACCAGCATTGAACAAAGGCGTCCCCGTCCTTATCCAGTATAACCTCGACAAACTCTGCGTCTTCGTCGACAAGAGCCTGCAGCGAATCTTTTTTCTTTTTAATCTGAGTACGTTCATAAGCGCGGATTACCCAGTCTTTTTTTCCGGCACCCATAAAACCGGAAACGCCTCTTTCGAGTATTTCGTATTCAAGGCGCTTGACTGAAGTATCTAAAAGAGCGGCAGCTTCATTTACGGCAGCTTCCAGCGTAGGACCCGAAGCATCCACAGACCTAATCGCCCTGTCGTGTTCCAGATGATCTTTTATAATCTCCTGCAACTGGGCATAATCATACATTACACAATACCTTTTCTGATATTTGTCAGCTTTGACCTTAAATGAAGAACAGCCTTGGTGTGAAGCTGGGAAACGCGGGATTCCGTTACCTGCAACACACGTCCTATATCTTTTAATGTTAAATCTTCATAGTAATATAAAACAAGTATTTTCTTTTCCTTGTCCGGAAGTTCGTTTATCGCTTCCACAATAACGCGGCGGATTTCGTCGTTTACGACCATTACATCAGGATTTAAACTGGAAGGAGATTCTATGCTGTCGCCTATGCTTACTTTATCGTTATCGTCCCCTGAATACCACAGATCGTTAAGAGAAATAATGCTGGTGCCTGAAATTTTCTGAACGGTCTTCATGTACTCGCCTTCGTCCATGCCCATCGCGTTCGCGATTTCCTGATCGGATGCCGTTCTTCCCAGCTGCGCTTCGAGCGAGGAAATTGTCGTTTCTATTTCGCGGGTTTTCTGCCTTACAGAACGCGGGACAAAGTCGATCAGGCGCAGTTCGTCAAAAATAGCGCCCCTAATGCGCGTAACGGCATAGGTTTTAAATTTTACATTTTTATCGGGATCATATTTGTCGATTGCGTCGATAAGCCCGAAGACTCCGTAACCTACAAGATCATCAAACTCCACATTATTGGGCATACCAACGGCTACTTTGCCGGCTACATACTTAACCAATGGGGCGTATTGTTTTATAAAAGCTTCCCGTATCGCAGGATCCCGGCTCTTGCGGTATTGCTGCCAGAGTTCCTCTTCTGTCTTTTCTGCACTGGTAATTTCGCCCGGCATTCCCAAACCTTTCCTTTTATTCTTTACTCAACACTGTTCTAATACCTTCCGCCAAACTTTTGGGGTCAAAATCACCCTGCAAAGTCTGTGGTTTATTGCCCGTATTGAAACCTCTTCGATCCGGTTCAGCTTCCTCGGCTTCGGCTGCCATAGGCTGCGCCGGAGCTGCCGCAGCTCCTGCTGGAATGCCGCCGGTAAATGAAGAGAAAGCCATCGCCATCATATCTAAATCCGGCAAGCCTCCCAATCCCGAATCCGAATCATCTCCAAAACTTGGGGTAAACTCCTGCTGCTGCGCAGCCGGCTCTTCCCTCGGTTTTTCAAAAACAGAAGTGTCCGGCGCCGTAAATGTCGGTTGAAACGGATCAGTCGACGCCCCAAAGCCATTATAACCTGCTTCGTTATTTCGGTCTATACCCTCATTACCTGCCGAAACAGGAATCGGGACGCCAAATCCCATGGCAGACTGGTGTTCATCCGCTTGTGTGTCATCAGCGCTGCGGGGTCTGAAAATACCTGAAATCAGGTCTTCGATATTGCCTATTTCCTGCGAACCTTCAGGAATGTTGTACAATTCAGGAACGGCGTATTCGCCGATGCTGTCCATTGTGACCGGCGCATGTTCTTCTGCCTGTTCTTCCGTTTCATTCATCATCTCGTCATCGCTGGAAAATAAAAGCTCCGGAAAAAAACTGTTTACCACAAACCGAAGTCCAAAACCAAGCCCGAAAAAAACGGCGGAAAAAACAAGAGCTCTTAAAAAAATATAAATGGCGGCAACACCGGAAATGATTCCAAGAAAAACAGAAAAAAACAACGCAACAGCTGCCGCTATTATACCCCACTTGAAATTAGACACAGGTTTCCTCTTCTTCCTTAAACGATGTTTGCTTCCTGCTGCGAAGGCTTAAAGAGCCTTTTCAGCATCGCGGTGAAACCAACGGATTCGCCGGGTTTGTTTCTGTCCATGCGCTCAACAATATGCTGAACGCAGATACTGGCTTTGCATTTTGGATCCACAACCATAAAGGGTTTCTGTCTTAAAACGGCATGAGGAACAGAGACATCATCATAAATAAAACCAAGGTAATCAACTTTTAAATTTAAAAATTGACCCGCGATATTAATCATTCTGTCCGCGACGCCTTTCGCCTGAGCCGCTCCCTTGGCGCGGTTTACAACAAGTTTTAATCCCATATTAAGAGCGTCATATTCTGTCGCGATTATTTTGATGATCCCGTAAGCGTCCGTAATCGCGGTAGGTTCAGGCGTGGTGATAATAACCGCATCATCCGCAGCGGCGATAAAATCCAATACATTGCTGGAAACGCCGGCGCTTGTATCGATAATGATTATATCCGCGTTGGAAAGCGAATCAAGTTCAGAGATAAAATCCCTTCTGTCATCTTCTCCCATATTCGCAATCTGGGAAAACCCCGAAGCGCCTGCGACAATGGAAATACCATATTCGGTTTCCACAAGAATCTCTCTTATTGTTTTTTGTTTTTTAATTACATGGTACAGATTATATTTAGGGATCATGTTGAGCATAACATTTACGTTTGCAAGCCCAAGGTCGGCGTCCATAACAATCACTTTTTTTCCAAGTCTTGCAAAGGCAAGAGCCATATTGACTGAAAGGTTTGTCTTTCCTACGCCGCCTTTCCCGGAAGTAACTGTAATGATGCGGGCTTTATCAGCGGGCTTCGGCGCTTTCGCGGAGCCTTGAGCTTTTCCCGACCCTGAGTTTTTCCTTTTCATTATCTCTCTCAATTTCTCAGCCTGATCTTCCATTTATTGTCTCCTTGCTATCTCCATCTGAATTGTTCCGCTTCGCCCGAAGGAAACCTTTCTTCGATTTTTTCGCGGTTTATTTTAAAGCCATCCAAACTGGTAAGAAAACGCGCGACTGACGCTCTGCTTATATCCACAGGTATTGTCTGCCCGTCGGTGATGTAGGAAATACATTTTCTCTTTTCGGCAAGCGCCGAAATAATGTTGCCGATACGATCTGTCTCGTCCATTTTTGTAAAAATAACAGATTTATAATTAAACGGCTCAAACTGCCGCATAATTTCTTCTATGTCGCTTGTTTTTGTAGCCGCGCTTACTACAAGGTGAAACTCCGCGTGTTTCGGGCATCCGTCAAGAATTTCTTTCATTTCGCCGAGTTTAGACGCGTCTTTTGGACTCTTGCCTATTGTGTCAATTAAAAATAAGTCAATATCTTCGCTGTAAATCGAAATTTCTTTTTTAAGGCTTTCTTTACTGACAACGCAGGAAACCGGTATTTCCATAATATTTCCGATCTGTTCCAGTTGTTCTTTCGCTCCGATTTTGAATGCGTCTACGGTGATCATTCTTACATCGACAGCGGCTTTTTCTTCCGTTCTGATTCCGAAAATTGCCGCGATTTTACAGATAGTTATGGTCTTGCCAACTCCTGTAGGACCCACAAGAACCATAACACGCGGCTTTCGGTGTACTTCATCTTCTTTGTAAATACTGATACTTTCACCTATCCATTCAAAAATTTTATCCTGAACAAAGTCCATGTTATCAAGCTGGTCCAAAGGAAGCTCTTTTCTAAGTTTTTCCAGCATGCCCTTTGTGTATTTATCGGAAAAATCATTAGATTTTAAAAGTTCATAAACACGTTTAAAAGCAGGATGTTCTTCGGTTTTGACGCCATTATCAACCTTTTCTTTAATTTGTTCTAAAATGTCGAGTATTTTCTGAGATTCTTCACGCCCTCCCGCCGAAGCAATCCCTGCGGAGGTGATATTTTTCCTTGCTTCTGCAAGTACCTTTCTTTTTTCTTCTTCAAGATTATCCGAGGAAAGATGGCGAACAACATTCCTGTTCGGAGGAAAGTAAAATTCTACCTGAACCCCGGGTTTCGAGAATAATCCCATAAAGCCGCCAAGCCTAATCTCCTTATGCCTTAAAATCTGGAACGGCATTTTATATTTTGCGGCGATCTTTAATTCACAATCCATGCGATTTTCGCCATCCTGAAAATACGTTTCCATTTTGCTGTTACGACGCCTCCTCTATTCTTATAACTCCCACGGCTTCCGGGATAACATCCGGCACAATTTCGGGAACAGAAAGAACCGCCAGATCAGGCAGTTCGCGGTCTGTAGAATTTTTTACAAGGAAACGAGCCTGCTCGGAACAAAGGATGACAGGCATCCAGCCCTTTTCTCTGACTGATGTTACCGCTTTGGAAACAGCTCTTATCCACGCCTTTTGAGTCGGGGGATCGAGAGCGCAGATCATTCCTGAAGCTGTTTCGTATTTGGCTTTGACAATCCGTTCTTCAAGAGCAGGGTCTATGGTCAGCACACGCAGCTTCTTGTCTTCGTCGGCGTACTGCTGGCATATCTGGCTGGAAAGAGCCTGCCTTGCTTTTTCTGTAAGGAACCAGATATTTTTGGAAATCGGCGAGTAATCCGCGATGGCTTCCAAAATTGACACAAGGTTTCTGATGGAAACTTTTTCGCGTAAAAGCCCATGAAGGATTTTTTGAATTTCTGTTACGCGCATTCCGCCTCTTCCGTCGGCTCCGGGTTTTAAAACTTCATCGACAACAGCCGGGTATTCCTTATGCAGAGTGTCAAGAATAATCTGCGTATCCTGCAAGCCAAGAATATTCGCGGCATGACTTCTGATGATTTCCGTTAAGTGGGTTGCGATTATCGAAGGCGGATCTACTACAGTGTAACCTGCGCGTTCGGCTTCATCCCTTCTTTCCTGTTCAACCCATATAGCTTTTATTCCAAAAGCCGGATCTATTGTTTCATCGCCTTCAATCTTTGTTGTAACGTTTCCGGGGTTGATGCAAAGATAATGCCCAAGACGAATCTTGCCGCGCCCGCAGTCTACCCCCTTTATTTTAAAACAGTACTCAGAAGGCGCCAAAAGCGAATTGTCAATAATGCGCACCTTTGGAATTACAAGTCCAAGATCGTAAGCCGACTGGCTCCTTACGCCCATTACCCTTTCCAGAAGTTCTGCGCCTTTTTCTTTTTCAACTAACGGCACAAGTCCGTAGCCAAGTTCCAGCGATAGCGGATCAAGCGGTACAACCGGCGGAAAGTCTGCGGCTTTTTCATCTTTCTGCTCACGCCCCGCCGCTTTCGCGTCACCGAAGGGAACAACTTTCTTTTTAAGGCGTCCGGTTCTGTAAGCGTGAAACGCTGTAACCGCCGCCATCGGGAGAAGCACGTACCAGGGGAATCCCGGCAGAATTGAAAGGAACACAAGCACCACAGAGCAGATCCAGTAAACAAGAGGATCGCGCCCGAAAATTTGAGTAACAATCTGCTGCGAAAGAGCGCCTGTCGCGGCAGCTCTTGTTACAACAATACCCATCGCGGTAGAAATAAGCAAAGCCGGAAGCTGGGTAACAAGTCCGTCGCCGATCGCAAGGCTTATGTAAGTGCTTATTACATTTGATTCACCGTAAATTGTAGAGCCGATAATAAATCCGCCGATCATTTCGATGATTATTATAAAAACGCCGACCTTTACGTTACCTGAAATAAATTTACTGGCTCCGTCCATCGACCCGTAATAATCGGCTTCTCTTTTTATATCGTCTTTTTTTATCTGCGCTTCTTCTTCGGTGATTGATCCTGAACTGTATTCATTATCAACTGCCATCATTCTTACCGGCATACTGTCTAAAGTAAAGCGCGCCGCGACTTCGGATACGCGTGTCGCTCCCTTTGTGATAACAATTACCTGCACGATAATAATTATAATAAAGATGATAAAACCGATTACAATTCCTTCTGTTCCGCTTGTTCCGACTACGAAAGTTGAAAACGCTTTTATCATCTTCCCGCTGAAAGCCTGCCCGTCGCGCAATATACAGCGCGTGGAAGAAACATTTAAAGCAAGACTGAATATTGTTGACACTAAAAGCAATGTGGGGAAAAGACTGAAATCCGTAGGTTTATTTGTATAGAGAACAATTAACAGTATCAAAAGCGAGAAAATTAGATTTATTGCCATTAACGCGTCTAAAAGGAATGTGGGCATCGGGAAAACGATGGCAACTACAACTGTAATTACCACAACAGCGGGGAAGCTGTCTTTTAAAAACTCGAGCGGATTGCGGTTGTTGTTGCCGCCGGACGCCGGATCAGCCATATACACCTCTCATAAATCCTGTGAAGCATTTCACGGAGCGTACCATAGAATATATCATGCGCTCCTCCTTCTTCGCCTTTCTTCGTTAAGACTCCAGACTTTGGCCAAAATCGTAACCACTGTGTTCCAATATACTTCCGGAATGGAATCTCCTACTTTGGTTTCGCGGTACAATGCCCATGCCAATGGTTTATTTTCAACTATCGGAACTTCATGCTCCTGCGCAATTTCCCTGATTCTTGCCGCCATTATATCCTCTCCCATGGCGGTAACAACAGGACCGTCTGCCATGTAACGCGCGTCATACTTGAGCGCCACGGCAAGGTGGGTCGGGTTTGTAATAACAACGTCCGCCTGGGGGACTTCTTTTATAAAGTTCTGGCGCAGCATCTCGCGGAAACGGCTGCGAATTCTGTTTTGAATCTGCGGATCCGGTTCCTGCTGTTTCAATTCCTCTTTTTGCTCATAACGCGTCATCTTGTGCCGTTCGCGGAACCTGTATCTTTGGAAAAAATAATCCGCTATCGAAAGCACAAGCAGTAAAACGGCGACAACTATTATCATTTTTATCGCTATCCCCGCGATAAAGATAAGCCCGTTGTAAGGATCGCCTTTTTGCAGATTTAAAAGTACATCTTTGTTGGAACTAATAAATAAATAAGCGACTATGCCTATCATCGCGATTTTAGCAAGAGATTTAAGAAGATTAAAAATGCCCTCTATCGAAAAAATGCGTTTAAAATACTGTCCAAACTTGGGCAGCGCGCGCGAAAAGTTAGGTGTAATTGGTTTTGTCGTAAAAAGCCATCCGCCGAGCTGCACCAGATTGGATAGAATCGCGGCGACCACGGCTACAATTAAAATAGGACCTACAAGCCGCGCAAGGTATCTAAAAAATATCCCGACGATTATCGCGTCCTTTGTCGGATCCAGTTCAATGGCTCTCATGAAGAAAAACCTGACCATTTCCATACAGGTTTTAAGCATATACGGCGCCATGACTGCCAATAACAGCGCAGGCAGGAATAATCCTATTGCGCTGACAAGTTCCTGACTTTTTACTACCTGCCCTTCTTCTCTTAATTTTTTTAACTTGGTTTCTGTTGGCTGCTCGGTTTTGCCGGGCGCGTCTTCATCGTCGCTGTCAGAGAACCACTGTAAATGTATAAATTTATACTTATAAAGTTCGTTACCCATTAGTAGCCCTCCGCGGTTATCTGACGGCCGATTTGGGTGTATAAAGTCTGGAAACTTTTAAAACCTGAATCTATAACGTGTGTGAAAGCTTCGATCATGAAAGGCAATGACGCGAAGATCAACAGGAAGGCTGTCATAATTGATATGGGGAATCCTTCGGAGAGGATGTTGATTTGCGGAGATGCTTTTGAGATTAAACCGGTTGTAAGAGACGTAAGGAATAAAGTTCCCAGAATGGGCAGAGAGATCACTATTGCGTCAAGGAACAGGCGCGAAAGACCGGAGGTCATCATGGTTACTATGGATTCCCTGCCATCGACAAGCGAAATGATGTTAATCGACTGCACAGAGCGCCAGAAACCGCCAAGGAACAACTGATGAAAGCCGCCTATTGTTACGAAAATCAGCATGGAGACAAGATTGAAATATTGTCCCATAAGAGGGTTTTCAATTTGAGCGACAGGGTCGAATGTTTCAGATGCGCCGAACCCCATCTGCAGCGAGAAAAACTGCCCCGCGGTCGAGAAAGCCGCGAAAATGACTGTCATGTAAAAACCGATGATTATGCCGATTATCCCCTCGCCTATAAGAAGCAGAAAAAAACGCAGGCTGAATGTCTCGTGGCGAAGATCGCTTAACGTGCCGCCGGGGAGGGTGACAATTCCGTTAGGTGAATTAGCCGCCATGTATACATCCGCTGTGGGAAGCACAGCGAAGGCGGCAAAACCGGCAAGCGCGATTCTTGCGGTCATGGGGACCGCTTCGGACGAAAGAAGAGGGGCTGTCATGATCATGGCGAAAGCTCTGGCGGCGATCAGCAGAAAGACCGGGCCGAATGTGAGAATGTTCTGCAGGACAGCGTCTTCAATCATTTAATACTACCCTTTACCGCGCCATGTCGGGAATTTTCCTGAACAGCTCTGCTGTGTATTCACCCAGAGAGCTGAAAATAAAACCGCCCAACAGAGCTAACATTCCAAGAATTACAAACATCTTGGGAACAAACGTAAGAGTCTGCTCCTGAATAGATGTTGCCGCCTGAAGAATCGCTATGAGCAAACCGACAGCAAGAGCTGATAATAAAAGAGGCGCAGCGATCAAAAGAACCTGCATTATTCCTCCGCGTAAAATTGTTACTACTTCGCCGACACTCATTATTCAATCCTCATATTGCAAATGAACGGACAACCTGTTCCGTTAATAACGCCCATCCATCCACAAGGATGAACAGGATTAATTTAAATGGCATGGAGATCATTACCGGGGGCAGCATGATCATACCCATGGACATAAGGGCGCTAGCCACTACCATGTCGATTACAATAAACGGAATAAAAAGAAATATTCCGATTTTAAACGCGATTGTAAGTTCGCTTAAAATAAACGCGGGAATTAAAACAAATGTGGGAACATCGGCTAACGTATTGGGTCTTGAAAGATTTTGCATCTCCATAAATAACGCGATATTTTTTTCGGCGGAGGAACGGCCCCGCATCTGGTTGTACATAAAAATTCTTAAAGGCGCTTCCGCTTCTCTGTACGCGTTTTCGACGGAAAGTTCTCCTGAGGACAGCGGGCGGATGGAATTGTTATAAATCATGGTAAACGTAGGCCACATAATAAAAATTGTAAGGAAAAGCGATATCCCTAAAATAACCTGATTGGGAGGCACTTGCTGCAATGAAAGGGCGCGCTTAATAAAATCCAAAACGATGGAAACCCGTAAAAAGCTGGTCATTAAAATTATAATGCTGGGTGCAAGAGATAAAACCGTTAATAAAAGCAGCAGCTGAAGCGAAAACGCCACTTCCTGCCCGCCCTGAGGATTACGTATCGACAAATCAATAAACGGAATAGCAGGCGGCCCCGGCGGTGTAAGCAAATTCATCGTCCCCTGCACACTGGTATCAGGGAAAATCTCCTGCGCGTTTGCTGAGATAAGAGGAATGAAAAAGAATAAAGTTATTAAAATAACAATTTTAATTACGCGCATCACATATCCCTGAGCCTTTCGCGGCGTTTGCGGATTTCATCGCTTCCCGATTGGTCTTTTTTTACCGGAACGCCCATGCGCCGAATCAATGATAAAAAATCCTGAAATCTGCCGGGGGCTTGCGCGCTTTTTCTGGAATCTTCCAGCATCATCGAGTTTATTAGATCCTGATCCTCGATTTCGCTTATAAGGTTTACCCCGCCGTCGCTTGCGCCAAGAAGCCATGCTTTGGAACCGGCGGAAACAATATGCACATAACGGTTGGAACCCACATGAGCGCTCGCTATAACTTTCAGGAAAGGGTCAGCAGAGGGAGACGATTTAACGGATTTTTTAAAGATAAAAACAATACCGTAAATCGCGGCGGCGGCAAGAGCCAGAACAAGTATCATTCTGATTACAGGCCAGACAGAAGAGCCGGAACCTGCGCCGGGAGCCGGAGAATCAGGAACGTCACCTAACGTCATTGATTGCTCGGCAATACGGTGCGGATTCTCCCCGGCAGGTTCCTGTTGAGCAGAGATAGTTGAAATCTGGATTAAAAACCCTGCTGCCAATAGCAGAGCAAATTTAGGAATTTTCAGTTCTCCCCCCCCAAGTACTAACTGAGCTGCGTAATTGTATACTATTAATGCATTTATGGCAAGAGAATTCGTAAAAAATTTACACTTTTCGGGCGTTACAATATTTGCGTATTTTGGTTATAATTTATTATAAGGCAGGCAGAGATTGAGGATAAAAATTGTCAAATTAGGGCTTATTTTGCTATTTTTATTTTGTTTCTCATCTCTGTGGGCTGAGGATCCGCCCAATGAGGAGCTTTTACCTGCCGAAATGCCGGCTGCTGAAGAGGAAAACCAGTTTACAGCAGAGATAACAGGCGAAGAAACGCTGATAATCAGCGAGGATGACGGCAGCGGCATTGAATTTGCCGCCGCAGAAGAACCCAATTACGATGATTTAGACGATCTGTTGCTTTTTGAGACAGCCGAGCTTGTTTTTGAAGTTGCTCCCGTCATCCTTGAGCCAAGATCTTTTTATGAACTTTTCCCCGGTTTATCGGGAGCGCAAAGAAGGAACGCAAGGACGGTAATGGGGCTCCGTCATGCTTTTGAGAAAAATGAATCCCCAATCTTTTTACCGGCTGAGGGTTCGGGAATAGATCTTATTGATTTTGTCATGGCTAAAAAACCTTCTCATATTGTTGAAGCTCTTGTTTTAGTTCCGTACAACAAAAGAGAACTGGATATGCTGGACGCCTATAACGCGATGAGAGAAATAAGCAATATTAAAGATCAAACCATTCAGCACAGAGGAGGCTATTATCAGGTATTTAAGGATACGACCCGCCTTGAAAGCGCCAGAAACAGAAAACCGATTCCCGATCCGCAGCCAGCGGATACTCTACCTTATTCAGAAACGATGTATCTTCGTTTTACAGACGCGACAATCGGAGAGCTTTTTATTCAGGGAGATATAAAACCTGGGTTATACGGCATAACATACAGCATGACCAACTTCAGAGATGTAAATTATTCGATTTTCAGAGTCATGAAAGCCGAAAGATTTTCCGCGGTTATTTATGTTGAACCTGTAAAAGAGGGCGTTGTTATCTACGGAATGTCTGGGCTTTATCTGCCGGGTTTTATCGTCAACAGAATGAACCTGCCGTCAAACATGAATTACCGCATAACAGTTTTATTAAACTGGATCACTCACGGGCTAAGGCGTCAGGAAACCGCAAGAGAAAGAACGATACCATTTGCGGTGAATTAAAAAAAGCCTGAACTAAGTCCAGGCTTTTTCCATTCATTACAACGTTTATTTACGCCCCGTACATATCGTTAATACGTTCCATTGGTGACACAATCTCTGTTACGCGCACGCCGAAGTTTTCATCGATAACTACAACTTCGCCTTTGGCAATAAGTTTATGATTAACAAGAATGTCGACAGGTTCACCGGCAAGTTTATCCAGCTCGATGATCGTACCTTCGCCCATTCCAAGGATTTCCTTGATAAGCTTTCTGGTGCGTCCAAGTTCTACGGTCATCTCCATGGAGACGTCCATAATCAAACCGATGTTGCCGGCTTCGTGAGGTCCCAGACGCGGCTGCATCAGGTTGGGGAACTGAACAGGCGACACATTGGTCGGTCCCATGTTCGGCATTCCGCCTCCCATCATTCCTCCCATCATCCCCCCCATTTGGCTCATATCCATACCCATGCCTCCCATACCTTGCATCGGCATCTGCATACCCATGCCTTGCATACCCATACCCTGCATTGGCATTCCCATGCCCATGCCTTGCTGCATACCATGCATCCCGCCCATATTTGGTGCTGCTGCCGCGGCAGGTTTACTTCCGCCGCCGCTTAAGCTGTTAGAAATATCCGCAGCCGGCGATGCGCCTAAAATTTCCCACATCTGATGTCCCGGACCGTCGCCAAGATCAAGACTATAGCTCATAACGGCGAAATCGCCGGCGGGAAGAGCGGCAGTCGCTTTAGGAACATTATTCGCTGTAGGAGACGCCGCGGCAATTGATTTATTTCCGGTCTTGTCGGTCATGGCTGTAATCTGGGTTCCCACCATCTGGGAAACCACTTCGCCGATAACAGACATCGCCATATCGTCTAATTGAATATCCTCTTCTTTGGTCATCAGGCTGGCGATAGCTTTTGCTGTTTCTTCAGGAACAAGGAAAAGATGTTCGCCGGGGAACCCGGACGTGTAATTCGCCTGAATGACTGTGACCATGCTTGGAAGAGCAGCCATAAAACCGTCGCGGTTATTGGACTCAACTTCAGGCCCTGCCAGAGTTACAGAAGCGCCCGTTAACGCCGCGAGGTTTGCCGAAAGAGCGTTTGTGGTAGAAGCGAAAAACTGTTCCAGCGCGCCTTTGTTAAAATTCGCGCCGCCTGCGGGAGCTGTCATTGTCGCGGCAGGTGCGCCGCCGCCTGATGATGAATCTACACCAGATAATAAAGCATCTATCTCATCCTGTGAAAGGGCGCCGTCGCTCATCATAATTCGTCTCCTTCAGATGCGAGCTCTTCAAATTCTTCATGTCCAAGCTCGTCAATTTTTTGAGTTATCTGCACCGCGATTTTCTTCCCGATAATGCCGGGGCGGCACAAAAACTTCCTGCGTGAGCCGATGTTCAGTGAATAGGGATCGCCAAGGCGGGTGTTATAGAGCCGTATTACATCCCCAATCTGCAAAGCAAGAACATCCCGGACAGGGACATTTATCTTGCCTATTTCGGCCGTTACATTAACATCGACTGAAGAGAGCTTATCCTTTAGAACATTGAGGTTTTCTGTTGTCGCATTTCTGCGCACCGATGAATACCAGAACTGAGCGGATAATTTGCCGATAATCGGCTCTATTGTGAGGTATGGGATACAGAAGTTCATCATGCCTTCTACATCGCCTACTTTGGTTTCCAGAGTTACAAGAACGACCATTTCTGTCGGCGGAACGATTTGCGCAAACTGAGGATTGGTATCGATCTGTCCAAGGCGCGGGCGAAGGTCGATAACTGTGGTCCATGCTTCGCGCATATTTCCCAAGATACGGACTATAATACCTTCCATTACGGACTGCTCGATGTCTGTCAATTCATGCTGGGATTTGGTGCCTTCGCCCGTGCCGCCGAAAAGACGGTCGATTATGGAAAAGGTGATGGCAGGGTCTATTTCCAGAATGGCATTGCCTTTAAGAGGATCCATATTTATAATCGCAAGGGTTGTCGGGGTCGGTATGGAGCGGATAAATTCTTCGTAGGTAAGCTGATCTACCGAAGCGACGTGTACATGAACCATGCTGCGAAGCTGAGCGGAAAGCGATGTTGTGGTAAGACGGGCAAAAGTTTCATGCATAATCGAAACAGTACGTATCTGTTCCTTGGAGAATTTGTCGGGACGTTTAAAGTCATAAATTTTGATTTTCCGGCTATCGGCAGCCGGCCTGAAATCTTCAGGCTCGGTATCTCCTGCGTTTATCGCGGTTAATAGCTGGTCTATCTCATCCTGGGACAGAACTTCTGTCATAATAACTCCATACTAAACTTATACGTCACTCTTGACAAGAGTATGCAAAAAACCGCCGGTGGTTTTAAAATTAATAATTCTCCATAACATCTAATCTGTTAAACAAAATTATCCTCGCCCTTGCGGTATCAAGGAAGCGGGTATTTAAAACTTCGCGGATTTCGGCTTTTAGTTCTTCTTCTCTTTCAGGAGCGAGTTCTGCCGCGTATTTTCCGGCAAAGTAACGCCGTACAAAATCGCGAAGTTCAAATCTTCTGCTGGTAAACTCGGCAGCAGCAAGCTGATCGCCCAGATCGTATCCGATTATCATTTCCACGGTAACATTGGAACTGACAGGGAAATCCCTCGTTCTTACCTGTAAGGAACCGATTGAATCATAAAAATTATATTCGGGTCTTTTACCTACATAAGGCGAGGAAGGATCTGCGATTACGGTTTGAGATTTGCCGCCTTTGTTCATGATGTTAACAGTTATAATTGTGACTGTAACGATAAACACAAGCGCGCCAAGGCCGATAGCCACGAACTTTAAAATGGTTGGAAGTAAATTTCCAAGGCCTCCGCTCTTCTTCTTGGCACCGCCGCCAGCTTCTGGAGCATCACCACCTTCAATATCATCAAAATTTGCTTCTTCAGACATTCAGAAAACCTCCCCGGTTCAATTATAACTGAAATTTACATGAATTTACAGTTATTCCTATAGATCATCGGCGAAATTACTGTATTTTTTAAGGTTTTATTAGGAACTTTTTGCCCTGCTTATTTCCCCAGGGAGGATTTGAACCCCCACAAGCAGATCCAGAGTCTGCCGTGCTACCATTACACAACCGGGGATGGCGCATTTACATCGTAAAAAATCCGTAAAAAAATGTCAAGCGTTATTGTAACGCGGTTATCTCTTCCTTGATTGCCGTGTAAATCCTGTCGCACAGGACTTGCTTGCGGTCTTCTAACGGCAGGGTTTTTGTGTCTATCGGATCCAGAAAGGTGATTTTTACATCGGCGCCGACAACGCGTTTTTGTTTTTCGTAAACTTTGTAGCTGCCTTCGATGGCGACGGGGACAATGACAGCTTCGGCTTGAGTCGCAAGTTTTAATGAACCGACACGGAACGGAAGAACTTCGGCGCTTCTGGAACGGGTCCCCTCCGAGAAAATTACCATGCCGCCGCCTGCTTTTATTTGCTTGATGCCTTTATTGATTGTGCGGATTGCTTTTCTTGCGTTTTTACGGTCGATAAAATGACCGCCAAGCATAAAAATCCAGATGTTAAGAAACGGCATGTATAAAAATTCTTTTTTTGCTATAAAACCGAAAGGCCTGCCTGCAAAGGCAAGCATCATTATAATATCAAAATACCCTGAGTGATTACTGACAAAACATACGCCGCCTTTTGGGGGAATTTTTTCCCTGCCTTTAACAACAGTCTTGCATCCCGCGACTGGAATCAGCGAAACCGCCCAGAGCTGAGCAAGGCGGTAAACAGCTACCTTCATCGATTTTCTGAAACCAAGAGCGTAAAAAATAAGAGCGGTAAACGCGAACGGCAGCAGAAAAATCATGGCAAATACTAAATATCCAAAACCCAAAATGCTCTTTATCATAACTTAATTATCACTATTATTAATAAAAACGCAATACAGCGATATGTACCGGCATCGTGTGCCGGCAGCGGCATCGCGTGCCTTGACTTTTTTATACGCTTGTTACATTATCAAAAAATGCCAGTTCTTAATAAATTCGCAGGCACAGATATAGAAATAGCCCAGGCAGTGTACCCTCAGCATGCTCTTCACATTAAAGATGTAGCGAAAAAAGCGGGAATTCCCGATGATTCAATCGAATACTACGGAAAATACAAAGCGAAAGTTGATTTTCATTTTCTTTTAAATAACCAGGATAAAAAAGACGGTAAACTGATTCTTGTTACAGCAATAAATCCCACACCGGCCGGCGAAGGTAAAACTACAACAACAGTCGGAGCGGCGGACAGCCTTGCGGCGATTGGGAAAAAAGTGATGGTTGCTCTCAGAGAGCCTTCGCTGGGACCGATTTTCGGCGTGAAGGGAGGAGCCGCAGGCGGCGGATGGGCGCAGGTTATCCCGATGGAAGATATTAACCTGCATTTTACGGGAGATTTTCACGCGATTGCGGCTGTAAACAACCTCCTCGCCGCGATGATAGACAACCATATTTTCCAGGGCAATGAACTTAATATCGATACGCGAAAGATCGTCTGGCGCAGATGCATGGACATGAATGACCGCCAGCTTCGTTTTGTTACAAACGGTCTCGGCGGAAAAACAAACGGCTATCCGCGCGAGGACGGTTTTGATATAACAGCCGCTTCGGAAATAATGGCAATACTCTGCCTTGCCTCTGACATTGACGATTTAAAAAACCGGCTTGGCAGAATTATAATCGGCTACACTCACGGCAAACAGACCGATGAAAAACCGGTAACGGCTTCTCAGCTTAACGCGCAGGGCGCGATGGCGGCTCTTTTAAAAGACGCGCTAAAACCGAATCTTGTGCAGACATTGGAAGGAACCCCGGCTTTTATACACGGCGGTCCGTTCGCGAATATCGCGCATGGATGCAATTCAATCATGGCGACGCGCATGGCTTTAAAATGCGCGGACTATGTTGTAACAGAAGCCGGTTTTGGCGCGGATTTGGGCGCGGAAAAATTCCTGGACATTAAATGCCGTTTCGCGGGGCTTAAACCGTCCGCTGTCATCATTGTCGCGACAGTTCGCGCGCTTAAATCACACGGGGGAGCGAAAAAATCAGAACTGGAAAACGAAAACCTTGAAGCGCTGGAAAAAGGAATGCCGAATCTTCTGCAGCATGTTGAAAACATTACAAAGGTATACAAGCTTCCCGCGGTAGTCGCGATAAACGCGTTCCCGAAGGACACGAAAGCGGAACTGGAACTTGTCGAGAGGAAATGCAAAGAGTTAGGTGTAAATGCCGAGATTTCTGAAGTTTGGGCGAAGGGAAGCGAAGGCGGGATTAAATTAGCGCAGGAGGTTGCGCGTTTATGCGAGCAGCCGAATAATTTTGAATTTTCTTACGATGTAAATTTATCAATAAACGAAAAAATTGAAGCAATCGCGAAAAAGATTTACAGGGCAGACAGCGTTGTAATTCTGCAGAACGCGCAGAAAAAAATTAACCAGATAGAAAAAATGGGGCTTGATAAGGTTCCGATCTGCATGGCAAAAACCCAGTACAGTTTTTCAGATGACGCGTCGTTATTGGGCGCGCCGAGAGGATGGAAACTGGAAGTAAGGGATGTTAAGATTTCGGCGGGAGCGGGATTCGCGGTTGTTTTTACGGGAGAAATTATGACTATGCCGGGATTGCCGCCTGTGCCGTCTGCGGAGAAGATTGATATTGACGGGATGGGAAAAATTTCGGGGCTTTTTTAAAATTAATAGTAATGGCTGGCGCGCACGCTTCCCGAGAAAGTAACATATAACAGGAAACTGAAAGGACGCGGCTGAGTCTGCGGTTTTAACAGATTTAAATCTATCATAGAATCTTTATAATAAAAACCATCTTTGCTTCCAAGCGCCATTGGAACGGCGAAATATACTTCCATGTTTGAAAAAGGCGTAATTCTTAAACCGGGAATAATGCTTACGGAATTCTCATCCGCGGAATAACGAATTCTTGCAAACAAACGCGGATTAGTTTTTACTTTGAATCTGTAAAGAATATTAAACGCCAAATTTGATCCATACGGAAGACTGGAAGTCCCTTCCGCGCGAAAATCTGTTTCCTTCCTGAAATAATCCGTGCCGTCTTCCCTGTTGTAAAAATATTCAAAGTTTAAATCCAGCCTGTCGTTAAAAAAACTTTTTAAAAAGCCAAAGTTAAAAGCAAAGGCGAATGAATTATTTTTATGCGTATCTACAGCGAAAAGCCATTCGTTGTACAGATCAAAATCAAAAACCGTTGTTTTCGCCGACAGGAAACTGCGAAACGGCATTCCATCCTGCCAGTACGCGCCCAGGTTAAAATCTGCCCAGCTAAACGCAAGATTATATTTTCCGCCGTAGCCGATGTCATCGCGCGTGGGAGTTTCGAACTGCGCGACATTTACTCTTGTCATCGCAAGAAGCTGAATACCTCCAACGCCGATCGGCACATCAAATTTTAACAGGTAAGAGGGACCGCAGCGGCTGTTTCTGTTTGGATCATTGTCCTGCGGAACACGCGCTAAAAGATTGGTAAACACAAAGTTAGGTGAAATTCCCCACCCTTGTTCAAACTTTCCGGCGCGTAAAAAAACCTTATCTAAAAAATTGTAATCAAGAAAAAAATCAGAAAGCGTAATAATTTCCTCGGATGGAATGGCGTAATTAAAAACTGTTAAAACGCGGAACGCTTCGGATATTTGGGCGTTAATTCCGAGTGTTCCGTTCATACTCATGCCGAGCGACCATGAAAAATGCTCATTGCCGTCAAATTCCCAGGGATAGGCGTTCCATCCCGGATTTAAGCCGCCGCGGATCGAATAAGAAGCCGTAAATTCAATTCCTCGCTTTCTGATATCTTTTAAAATTGACGCGTGCTGTTCATCGGGCGCGGGTTCCTGCTGATATTGCGGCATATCCTGCGCGGAGTTTTCGGCTTCAGGCTCGCCGAAGATTGAATCAAGATCGTTTTTATCGATATTAAATAAATCTATTTCCTGCGCCGCGGCGGACAAAAACGCAGACACGAGAAGGAAACAGATTAAAAACTTTTTCAACGGTTAATGTTCTCCAGAAATGTTTGAGAAAAAACAGAATCGGCTATTCTGCTAAAAGAAGGCTTATTAATAATAATCTGCGTTCTTTCGTTTACAAAGGTTCCGTTTACAACGGCGCCTAAAAGTTCATCTACAAATAAAATCTGCCTTGGCACAAAACGGCCCGCAATGCTGTAGTAATCGGGGATTACAGTTGTTCTTAAAAGCTGCCCGGAAAGGCTGTAATCTTCCGCTTTGCGAAGAAGGTTGTCTTCGCTGACCCATACTTTCATTATTGGATATGTCACATCGTTTGTAACCGTCTGCAAGGTTAAAAGACGGCATTTGAATCTGCCAAGCTGGACATCCTCGCCTGCTGTTACTTTATAATCCTGCGCCAGCGTGGAACGTGTAAAATCCGAATTCCTTGCGTTTGTATTCTGAAAACGGCTTGAAGCGCTCGTTGAATTGAACCTCCGGCTTTCAGGATCGTAGAACCACAATGTATTTCTCTCTCTTAAATACCCTTGCCCCCTTGAGATCGCAGGCTCCATGATAATTATTACATACTGTTCCCTTGAATCGCGCCTGAAAACACCCGCAACGGTTGTAGAGCGCTGATTTCCGGGCTTGTCCTGAACAATTATATATTCCGCCTGAAAATCCGTATCTGTATAACTTACAAGAGAATCGACTTTAGCAAGCAATTCCTGATCCGATGCGTAAAGCCCCTGCAGACAGGCAAGAATTATTAAAAGAAAAATTATCTTTCGCGTCATAACGGTTCTCCTGATAATAATGACGGCAGATTTTTACTCGAAGCGCGCGATGCCGGGAAAACAGCCGCCAAGATTAAAATTATTAATGTTAATACAATATTCAGAACAACTGTACCGGGTAAAAATAACGGTGTAAGAGCGCCGTTTCTTAAAAATATTTCAAAACTTGGGAACCAAGAAAACGATATAAATGACGCTGCTATGCTGAAAAGAACAGAGAGCAGAAACCCTGCTATAATGGAAACAAACCCCAATATTAAAATCTCTGTCCAAAGAACCAGTTTTAAATCGCCTGATAAAAATCCAATCGATCTCATTACGCCGATTTCTTTAATTCTTTCATGCAGAATAAGTCTGTATGTAACAGACGCGCTGACTAAAATAATGATAAGCATTATCCCATAAAGCAAATATGTTAATATATCCATCGCGTCCATCAGGCTTGCAACTTCTGATAAATATACAGGCAATGTAATAAGAAATATTTTAGTACCGTCCCATTCTAAAGGTTCTTTTAACTCTCTGCTCATGTCATCCCTGTTAAAAACCAGCGCGGATGTCTGGGTTCTCCTTTGCAGCTCTTTATTTAAAATGTTTCTGTCATTCTGCGCATCGGAGGGATTTTTAAGAAAAAACCCAATAACTGTACATTCGTTATCATCGAATGATCTTAAACGGTTAAGGGTTATTCTTGATATATAAACCTTAAAATATCCAAATATGGAAGTGTCCTGAATTATTCCGTTTACTTTAAACTGCCCTGTGTTTTTTTGTCCGTATTTATTAGTCACTTCCAATGTAACAACATCCCCATTTTTCGCGTTTAACATATCCGCGACAGGAGAAGAAATAATAATGCTGTCAGCCTGCAAAGAGCCAATCACGGGGGATGAAAAATCCATTTTAGAAAACAAATGCGCTTCGTTTTCCCAATCGCATCCGATTGTATATTTTTGAACAACAGGTGTTCCATTAAAATAAACAACGCCCGAATTGGAGTAATTTGTTCTTTTAATTATATGAACGGGATTAATTGCGCATGCGTCTACAGCGTCCAGTATCGCTTTTACTTCATCGTTTCCAATAAAATGCCTGAAATTTTCGTCTCTATTATATCCAACGGCGATAATATCTCCGGCGTAATGTGACTGTGCCGAATAATAAACATTATTATACATGCTGTCTTTAGAAGATGTTATAAAAGTAACAATCGCAAAGCAAAAAGCCAATGCCGCGAATAAAAACGCGTAACGGCGCCTGTAGCGGCGTAAATATTTTATTCCAAGATTCGCTAGTAACTTAAATCTTTCCATTATCCATGCCTTACCGCTTCTACAGGCTCTATTTTTAAAGATACCTGCACAGGATATATCGATACAATTACACCTAATAAAACAGATAAAACAAACGACAAAAGAGCCACATACGGGATAAAAATCAGTTTTAAAATGTCTCCGCCAAGCAGCGATGAAATTAATTCATTTGGGATAATAAAACCTAACGAATTTATCCAGCTTATTAAAAGTAAACCTGCCAATATTCCGGCGCATCCCGCAATCGCCGATAAAAAAATATTTTCACAGAATATCAAAGACTTGATATATAAATCCGAAGCGCCAATCGCTCTGAGCGTGCCGATTTCTCTTGTTCTTCTAAAGACGGAAATTAAAATAATGTTTATAACAGTTATAACACCAGCGACGCACACCAGCAGCATTCCGGCGTTAAATAAAACCTGAACAAGCAGTAATAAAATAGCCGAAGTCCCTGCGGAACTGCGCCAGTCAACAGCCATTGCGTTATAAGGTTCCAGTTTTTTATTTAATGATTTAATAAAAGCTTTTGTTTTAACTTTCTTTTCAAGGTTAATAATGATAAAATTCCAGTCACCGCCTGCGCCGCTAACATCCGGCTGCGCCTTCGACTGCGATAGCCATGTTTGAAGAAAATCAGCGGAAAAACTCTCCTGTGCCGGCGCGCCTTGAGCTGATGTATCAATATTAAAAATATCGTCAATATCCGCTGACAGGAAAAAAGCGGCTTCTTCTCCAATATCAACTTGTGAAGATGAAGCAACCTGAATGAAATTTAAAACCCTTACAGTCTGAGGATCGATAATAATAATTTCGTTCATGAATAAACCGGGATTTTTATATTTAAATATTCCTACAATGGGAACCATTCTGATTTTAAAACCTAAATCTCCGCCTGATGTAAAAAGCAGTGAATCACCTATTTGAGGATACACGCCGCTGTTATTTTTTATCCGCTGCGCGCGATCAACCGTGATCATTGCGCCGTATTCACCGCTTTGCAGGTAACGGCCTTCTTCCAGAGAAATGCCGCTGAACATCGAGAAATATGAATGCGCATCTATCCCGCAAAGCAAGGCAAGTTCACGCGTATTATGAATATCAAGGAATGCCTTTCCAGAAACCTGTGTTGTAATACCGGCGACGCCTTTTTGCGTTTGAACAAGTTCCATTATCGAGTCATAAAAAGGCAGAACAGGTATTTCAAAATATTCATCGATAACCGGAGTATTCGCGCCAAAAAGATTCATTGATATATCGCCTTTTTTTTGTATTACAACATCTCCTGTAAGGCTTTCGTTAAATGACTGGTATAAACTCATATTGGATTCTTCGATTATGGTATTCCCGATAAAAAAAATAAAACTGATAACCGCGATAAGAAACGCGATAATCAAACTGTTTTTTTTATTTTTATAGATATTACGAAGAGCCAGAATAAAAGCCATTATTGCTGTCCCTGCCGTGTTTCAATGCAGCCGTCGTGAAGGAAGATGATTCTGTCCGCCATCTTCCAGATTTCAGGGTCGTGCGTAGAAAAAATAAATGTTGTTTTTTCGTTTTTATTTATCTCTTTCATAAGTCCTAGAACCACTTCGCCTGTTTTTGAATCGAGGTTCGCGCTCGGCTCGTCTGCAAGAACGATACGCGGTTTTGTTACAAGCGCGCGGGCAATCGCGACACGCTGCTGCTCACCGCCTGACAACTCTGAAGGAATGTGATTCCATCTGTCTTTTAAACCGACTTCTTCCAAAAGATAACTAACTCTGTCGCGCCTTTCGGATTTACTGCCGCCTTTTTTAGAAATAATAAGCGGAAGCTCTACATTTTCAAAAACATTTAAAACAGGCAAAAGATTAAAAGATTGAAACACAAACCCGAGCAAATCCCTGCGAAGGCGCGCAAGTTCTTCGCGATCCGTGCCTTCATCATCGCCTTCATCATCGTTTTTTATTTTTATCTCATGATCACAGATTACAAGACTGCCTGAACTGAAACTGTCGATTAATCCAATAATATTTAATAAAGTTGTTTTTCCTGAACCTGAGGGACCAGCGACGGAGATAAACTCTCCTTCTTCAATATCCAGAGTAATACCTTTTAACGCGTGAACATTAAGATTCCCCATTGGGTAAATTTTACAAATGTCTTTTAATGTAATAATCATTTTTTTCCTGTTTAGCTGATTTATTATACAGTCTTATTTAATTGTTCTACAAGCGGTTTAATATCAGAGCTTTCGTTTAAACCTGATACCAGAATGCCGTCCGCGCTTGCCGCGATAACAAGATTCTTCGCGCCAAGTACGATTATTGGAATATTTAATTCGTTTACAATAAATGTATTCAGATTTTTATCCTGTACGACAGAACCAATCGAAGTAACAGGCATTTCGTCCGCAAGCGCGCACCATGTGCCGATATCAGTCCATTTCCCGCTGAATGGGACAACAGCCGCGCGTTTTGCTTTTTCCACGACTTTATAGTCAAAACTGATCTTTTCCAGTTCACCGTACTTTTCATACAAATCTTTAAAACAGGCAAACTGAACATTTGATCGGGCAATATCAAGAACAAGCCCAAGTTTAAACGCGAAAACACCAGCGTTCCAGTACGCGCCTTCTTCGTTTATTAACTTTGCGGCTAATTCTTCATTTGGTTTTTCCACAAAACGCGAAACATTAAACGCGCCATTTTGAATCTGCGGGGAGTGAACAGCGTCTTTGGGTACAATGTAACCGTATTTAGACGCAGGCATCAGAGGGGTAATGCCGATTAAAGTAATATCCGCCGCGTTATCTGCAATAAGTTTATCCAGACTGCTCAGCGTCCTGAAAAAATCAACCTCTGTGTATGGGTCGCATGGCAGAACAACAACAGTCTCATCTCTGCTTACATTTTTTTCTGATTCAAGACAGGCGCAGGCAAGCGCAATAGCCGGAAATGTGTCGCGGCGTTCAGGCTCTAAAACAATATTTACATTATCACCTAACTGCTCCTTAATAATATCCGCCTGCGCGGCATTTGTCCCTATAGTTATCTGCGCATTTGGCTGAGCCGCGCGAATTTGCTCGTAAACGCGCTGCACCATTGACTGTTGATTTCCATTTTCGTCTGTCAGCAATTTTAAAAATTGTTTTGAGCGCACATCATTTGACAGCGGCCAAAGACGTTTTCCCGAGCCTCCTGAAAGTAAAATAATCTGCATTTTTATTCCTTTATTTTAATCTGTAATCAAATTCATTCAGCGAAAAATTACGATTGTAATAAGGATCGCCTGCTTTCATTTCTTTTTTCCATTTATTTTTAAACATATCCACAATTCTGTCAAATTCTTTCACCTTCTCCGGAGTATCAGGCAAACTGCGTGTTTTAGACTCGTGATGATACGCTTCAGAAAAAGGCGTCCAGACAATTAAATATCCTGCTTTTCTGATTTTTAAACATAAATCTACATCATTAAACGCTTCGTAAAAATCTTCTGAAAAACAACCAACTTCCTGAAACGCCGATTTTTTTACCATCATACAAGCGGCAGTAACTGCGCTCATATTTTGCGCTGTCTTTAATTTTCCCATATAACCATTTGAACCGCGCGGAAAATTTTTATATATATGACCTGCAAGACCCAACAAACCCAGAACAACCCCTGCATGCTGTATTTTATTATTCGGATAATAAAGCATATTGCCTGCAGCGCCGACATCGCTTCTCTGACAATACATAAGCATTTCATCTATCCATTGCGGCGTAATTATTTCTATATCGTTATTTAAAAAAATCAAATGTTCGCCATTGGCGTAATTAATTCCGAAATTATTAAGAGCGCTGTGATTAAATCCCTTGCCTTCCCAAAAAACAACTTTTATATTTGAATATTTTTTTAAATCTTCATAATACTTAAATATCGATTCTTCTGTACTGTTATTTTCTATAATAATAATTTCATAATTTTTATATGTCGATTTTTCTATAATTGAATTTATACAATTTTTTAATAATGAAATATTATCTTTATTTGGAATTAAAATGGATATTAAAGGCTGACCTGTTATGGCATATTTTATCCTGTATAAACCGGGTAATTTTTCTATACTTTCTACATCACCTGTTATATTTAAATCTGTTAGATGTTTTCTAAGTGCGTTTTCAGATGCTGTAATCGCATAAGGTTTAACACTTACATCGAAAGACGTTGATTTTTTATGAGTCCTCCAAAAATAAAGTAATTTGGAAATATGCGAAATCTTTGACGCATTTTGCGTATACCGCAAAAACAAATCGTGATCCTGGCTGCCGTCAAACATGCTGTTAAACTTTCCTGCCTTCTCCATAAGCTGTCTTGAAAACACTGTAAAATGGCAAATATAATTGCATGAACACAGATAATCAGGCGCGTAATCTGGTTTATGATGCCTAAAAAAGATTGAACTATTATAAAAATTGGCTTCGTCAGTATAAATAAAATCCGCGTTTTCATTACAGATAACATTCATTACTTCGTATAGAGCCGCAGGATGTAAAATGTCATCATGATCCAAAAGAGCGAAATAATCGCCTGACGCAAGTTCCATAGCGCTGTTCGAATTTTCCGAAATCCCGCCGTTCTTTTCCAGTTTTTTATAAATTATCCGCTTGTCTTCCTGCGCGTATTTTTCGCATATATTTTTAACATATTCATGCTCTGCGCCGCTTCCATTGGTAAGACACAGCTCCCAATTTCCATAAGTCTGTTTAATTACAGATTCAATCATCTCGATAAGAAATTTTTTAGGAGTATTATAGACAGGCGTTATAATACTTATTTTTATGTTTTTCTGAAAAACATAATTAACCTGAAGTGATTTTTCTTTTTTTGATAAATAAAGATGTTTTTTTAACGGTGAAACATGGCTGGTTCTGTGCAGAAGATTTTTTATTTTTACAAGCGTTAGACGAAAACCAATATTTTTAATGGAAATAATTGTTTTTTTTAGATAATATATTATCAGCAATTAGTAACCTTATGTCTGAGTTTTAATAATTATAATTAAACCATTATGGAATTAAATAACTCGTTTATTACATATTTTTAATTATAAACTCATTAAACCATTGTGGAATTAGATTATTCTCAGATAAATATAAATTATTATTATTCTTTTCCATGAAAAAATTAAAAGAATTATTAGATTTTTCACCGGAATTATCAAAAAAATATGCTTTATCAGCAAGTTTTAAAGCGGGAAATATATTACTTAATGATCTGTAATAACGATCATTAATTTTTTCAGATGGAACATCATGCCCTCCTGATTCTACTCTATTTTTAATTCGATGTATATTAATCAGAGGATCTGATGTTGTAATAAAATATAAGTATATTTTAAAGTTTGATTTTTTTGCAATCTCCAGTTCTTTTATTTTTGAACTGTGAGAAAAAACAGATTCATACGAGAACGATGAATCAGATAGTATAAATTTATAACGAAGAAAGTCAGCAATAGCGGCGGCAAGATAACTGTTATTAAAAGAAAAATCTTTTAATATTAATCTACGATCTTCAAAAACTAATAAATCAGAAATATTTTTATTTATTAACATTTGAAATGGCGATAGATTTAAATAATTTTTTAATTCATCAAAAGAAAAATTTATCGGCCAATTATCCAAATTTAATGAAACTGTTAAATCTTTCGCTATTAAATCTGGGTTTATATGATAATATGAATTAAATGCTTTTATTTGAGTTAAATAGTTATATAAAGTAGATTTTCCGGAACCGTTAGGACCGGCAAATACTCTAAGCCGTTTAATTCGCTGTTTCATTATATCTTATATACTCGTTTTTTTACTTTTACTGCGGGTTTTATAATACCTAGAACTTCTCTTTTTCCATCTGCATATTCTTTAATAATTTCACATCCATCCACATAAGTTATAGGAAGCCCTTTATCTTTTGATTCTTTTATCGCGAAAAGACCAGCCTCGGAACACATACGTTGAAACACCTCATATCTAGGAGTATCTATTATTTGTTCATCTTCGTCAAATTTAATAAAATCTTTCATTATTAATTACTACCTATATTTTATATTTTAACCACACTTTATATTTTGTCAAGAATATCGTTATAATCTAATTTTACACTGCAATGCAAACAACACCGGCGAGGATTAATAAAACGCCGATTATTTTTCCAATACCAATATTTTCTTTAAGGAAGATTCCTGCTATAAGCATTGTCCAGATATAGGTGATGCTGCCTAATGGAACTACTACAGAATATGGTAATTTTTGCAGAATCCAAATATTGAAAAGAGCAGCAATAATATACAAAAATCCGCCGATGTATAAATACTTGTTTTTAATGATACTTAAAATTGTTTCACCGTTTGTGGATTTTTTTAATGAAAAACTTGCAAATGAAGCTATCAAAGTCATTGAGATTATTAATAAATAATAAATTATCACTTGCTGTTTACTCCAATAATAATAACTCCGCTTACTATAAGCACAATGCCAATTATATTTATTGTTGGTATTTTTTCGTGTAGTATAAATACGGCAAGAAAAGCCGCAAAAACGTAACTCATGCTGTTTATCGGCTGAAGTACAGATAATTCTCCAAAACGATATGCAAAAATCATTAATATTGCACCCGCTATGTATATCGCAAAACCGCCAAGCAGGTAAACTATTTTATAATCAGGCATCAGTTTCCAGACTAGCTGACCAAGACAGAGACAGGCTGCGCATAAAAGCATTAATAAAATAGCGATTATTTTCTTATTCATTTTTACATTTTAATCAAAATTGATTCTTTCTTCTTCTATAACCAAAGGTCTGTTCATCAGACGAAGCCTTGTATTGATCGCCATAATATATTCGCCTATAAAACCGATAAAAAACAGCTGCAAAGAGCCAAAAAAGAAAACACCGATTATTAGCGGCGCCATTCCTATGGGAAAGTTATCCCAATAAATTAATTTCAAAATAAAATAAACAAGCGCAACAATTAAGGTAATAGCGCCAATTATAAATCCTGATATAGAAGCGATTCTAAGACCCACTTTTGTATAAGAAGTAAAACTAAGCATCGCCAAATCATAAAGCGAATACCAGTTATTTTTTGTTTTTCCTGCTTTTCTTTTTTGCTGTTCGTAATTGATCTCCTTGCGTTTAAAACCCATTTCTGCAACAACACCCCTAAGGAAAGGGATAGGATCCTGCAATGTTTTCATTACTTCAATAAACGATCTGTCATAAAGACCAAAACCGGTAAAGTGTTCTATTTGTTCCACATCTGACATTTTTTTTATAGCTTTATAATAACAAGTCCTTAAAAAGCGGACAAATTTGTTTTCTTTACTTTTATTTTTTATACAAGAAACAATTTTATTTCCATTTTCCCATTCTTTGACAAGAGTTGGAATGAGTTCTATAGGATCCTGAAAATCAGCACACAATAATATAACGCAATCTCCTGTTGTCTGACACATTCCATAATACGGCGAATTATTCTGCCCAAAATTTTTAACATTAAATATAGCTTTTATTTTTAAATTGATTTTACATAATTCACGAATAAGAACTCTTGTATTGTCAGTTGAATAATTATCAATAAAAACAATTTCATAATCATATAACGAAAGATCGGATTCAAATGTCCTGATTATTTCCTTACTAAGAGGAACAACATTTTCTTCTTCGTTATAACACGGTATCAGTATACTTATTTTCTTCATTTGGCTTTTCCTTATTTATTCTTCTAATCCCATTTTCAAAAGAAATTTCAGGTTTCCAACCTGTATCCTTTGTTAATTCAGAAATATCAGCACATAGGTACATTAAAGATTGCTCTGTATACGGTATCTCTCCGTATTTTATTTTATATGAAGGATTTATTAGATTTTTAATAACTTCAAGGTATTCTTTCAACTGCCTGCCTACACCGCTGCCTAAACAATATATTTTGCCATTTAATCCTTTCTTTCCAATATCTAAAAAAGCTCTGCCTGCGTCATCTTCATGAAGATAATCCCAAATATGAGTACATGGTCCTAAGGGCATTGGTTTATTCTCTTTACAATTAATTATAAAATCTTTAAGTAAAGTTTTTTCATTGTCATTCGCTCCATATACGCTTAAAATTCTAATCCATACATATTCCAATCCTAATTTTTCACATTCAATTTTTGCAAGTTTTCCGGCCGCGTATTTGCTTATGCCGTACGCGTTTTCCGGATTAACAGATGTTGTTCCTGTTAAAGATGTATTAACGCGCCCATATTCAGCTTGTGAGCCAGCGCCAATAAATTTTTTACATCCAATTCTTTTTGCAAAATTTACAACAGAAATAGTATAGTTAACATTTTCAATTTGTTTATTAGAATCACAACGTCCTTGTTTATCTGTATGACTCCATCCAAAATGATAAAATACATCAATATCTTTTAAATCGTATTTTTCAAAATCAAAGTTTTTAATAGAATCAAGATCACAATTAATAAGCGTGATTAATTCGGATTTTGGCAGACGATTTAACCTGGAAGAATCAGAACGTATAAACGCAACAACTTTTATATTATTTTGAATACATTGCTTTATTAAAGCAATGCCAATCATACTAGTTGCGCCTGTTAATGCTATTGTTTTCATTATACTATTTTATTTTCCAGCATTTCTTCTCTTGATAAAAACGGATACATATCATCAATAGGGCAGGAAACAATTCTGCCATCCTCTAATACTTTTGAAGATACAGAAGGAATAATTTCTTGATTTGGATCACATATTACTTCACATAATACAGGAACATAATCCTTTAGTGTTTCTTTTATTTTACTATTTAATTCGTTATAGTTATTTATTTTTATATATTTTATACCATAAGCTTCTGATATTTTTGAAAGCTCAGGAAAAGAAAGCCCATTAGCTGAATCAGTACCTATCATTCT
>Ga0209755_10001633_pt1 | contig 33926 bp, 31 predicted proteins | sample TergutCo191P1_FD_187301 | JGI IMG/M metagenome (GOLD analysis project Ga0209755, IMG submission 187301) | Cornitermes sp. P1 segment gut microbial communities from Petit-Saut dam, French Guiana - Co191P1 (SPAdes) (version 2) | ecosystem: Host-associated > Arthropoda: Insects > Digestive system... | reverse complement strand
CTTGCTTGTCAACAAGGTAGTGCAAAAAAATCTAATGTAAAATCTCGCCTTTTTGCAATGTCTAAAATTCTATAAATTTGGGTCTTTTATTTTAAATACTGCATAAACTGTACAAGCCATTAAAAAGGGGGTGTATGTTTATGTTTAATGAGGAAACAAAAAATTTATTTATTGAAAGCCTCAGCACAAATTATTTGAAAAATATGTATAGTTCCATATTTAAGAGAACTGCATCCTTTGAAGCTGTAAAAAATTCGGATATATATATTTATAATCCGGATGAGTGTGCAAAGTTGCTTATTAGCCTTAATCCCAAATCCATTGGGCATATTAGTTCGCTTAAAAGTCAACTTTCGAAATATGTGGATTGGGCGACAAAAAAGGGGTTTACCGAAAGGAATTACTGGTCTATTGTCGCCATTGATGAAGATATAGTGAAATCGTCATTTATAACTAGGAACGCAAAAGACCTCGATTCGTTAAAAATCATTGTTGATTCGGGGTTAAGCGTGCCTTACGATAAGTATGTGGTTTACTTGCTTTACATGGGAATAATGGGGGAGAATTTCTCAGAATTAACACAGGTAAAAGATTCCGACATTGATAAGTCCAATAAATCGATAAAAACTTCTCGGCGTATATATACTGCTTTGACAGAATTACTTTTCAATGCAATTAATTCCAGTGAATATTATGAAGAAAAGAAACAACGCGATTACAAATCCATTTATTTTATAAAACCGTACAAAACAAAAAATCTGATTGGTGAACCAATTAGTTACCAGCACGTTCATCGCGTAATCCAAAAAATGAACGATGCTTTTAATGCGCAAAACCCTGATAATCAAAAATTGTTTACGCCGACAACCATATGGCGTTCCGGATTATTTTATTCTATGTACAAGATTGAGCTACTAAAGGGTGTGCTAATGCAAGACGATTTCGAATGTATCAGCGAAATCTACGGAAATAAAGTTACTTTTAGTTCATATTTGAGGGATTTCGAACTTTATAAAGAAATCTTTTGGTGATATAAAGTGCAAGTGATTTTCGTGTGATACAGCGCGCGCATTGTCTAGCATGATGAACGCATATGTTTGCGTTGTGCGTCATTACCAAATAAAATATTTTATCAGCCATTTCAAGACTTGAACTGCACCTCTTTGCTAGTCAGTTTATCATACTGTCTAACTTTTGGGGTGCAGTTTAGATTTGGAACAATTGTTATTCGTCTTTTGCGGGCTTGTTTTTTAGTAAGTTTCACCTAATCATTATCTCGTATAAAATCCGAGTTTGATTCAATTTTCGGGAAACGTCCTTGTTGGTTACGTTCGTTTTCGCGCGCTATCATAGCGCATAACCAATCCTATCCGCTAGGCGACGAAACATACGAACGCAGATTGACCAAATTTTTAGAGAATACAAAAAAGGGCGTTCTATTTGGCGACTGGGATGATAACGGCAGATTGTCGGAGGAGAGACGGGGCATAAATGGCAGACGCAATCAAAGACGTTTTCAACCGCGAGTATCTTCAAAAATTAGCGGCGGATATTCAAGCGGCGTATTCGCCTTTTCAAGCGAACGAATTTGTTAATTCCACGCTGGACGAAACTTGGGACGCACTGGAATTAAAGGGCAGAATGCGGCAAATCACGCTAAACCTCGGAAAATTTCTGCCCGCAAATTACGCCGAGGCCATAGCCGTAATCGACAAAGTGATTGTGAATCAGGGCAGTTGGTTGGACGGATTTTGCCTGTTTTTCCCCGACTTCGTGGAAGTTTTCGGGTTGGACGAATGGGATATTTCCATCGCGGCGTTGGAGCGGTACACGCCCCACGCCTCCGCCGAATTTGCCGTGCGTCCGTTTATCATCCGCGACGAAGAACGCATGATGGCACAGATGTTCGCGTGGGCAAAAAGCGACAACCACCACGTTCGGCGACTTGCAAGCGAGGGTTGCCGCCCTGCGCTACCGTGGGCGCAGGCCCTGCCGAAGTTCAAAAAAGACCCGTCGCCCATACTGCCGATTTTGCAAGAGCTTAAAACCGACCCCGACATTTATGTACGCAAAAATATCGCAAATAATCTCAACGATATTTCCAAAACGCACCCGGATTTGGTGGCAAATCTCGCGAAAGAATGGCATGGCAAAAACGAACATACCGACTGGATTGTGAAACACGCCTTCCGAACGCTTCTCAACAAAGGAAACCGTGACGCGCTTGCGATTTTCGGCTTTCATGATGCGGAATCCGTAGACGTAAGTAACTTTGCAATTGACGCGCAAGCGGTTGCAATCGGGAACAGTTTCAATTTTTCGTTCGACATAGCCACAGCAAGCGCGACGAAAATTAGGCTAGAATATGCAATAGATTTCGTGAAATCAAACGGCAAGCGCAACCGAAAAATATTCCAAATTTCCGAAATCGCACTGAAGGCAAATGAATGCAAAACCTACACGAAGAACCATTCCTTTGCCGATTTAAGTACACGAAAACATTACCCCGGCACTCACTCGATTACGCTAATCGTGAACGGAACCGAGCGAGGCACGTTGGATTTTGAAGTTGCAAATTAATTTTACTGCATTCCCATAGACGTTATCGAGGGCAAGTTGGATAAATTATTGACCTCTGTGCCATCGGGAACGGATTTCAAATATTCTGTTCCATCACGCTCCGCAATTCCGACACCGTGGATGCCGCCTTGTCGCGCCAACGCCACGCCTTGTTCTTTGTTAATCGTTTGCCCGTTGGATAATTGATAACCAACCACGGTTCCGCTATCTTTCACAAGGGCGGTAATTGTAGCCGCGTTGCTGTTTGCTTCGGGAATTTCCATTGCCATTCGCGGTAACGCAGAATTATTGTTCATATTCATCATCTCCAATATTTTATTTTGCAGTTACTATCTCCAATTTCATGCAAAAAATACGAGAGGAATTACACATGACATTCAAAAATAAACACGCCATAATTACAGGCGGCGCAAACGGAATAGGAAGATGTATTGCGCTGACTTTTTTGCGTGAATGCGCGCAGATTACAATCGTTGACATTGATAAATCCGCAGGGGAAAACTTGCAATCCGGACATGACAATTTGCGATTCTTTCACGGCGATATTGCGGAAAAAAGATTGCTGGAGCAATTCGTAAACTCTCTCGGCAAGCCCGTAAATTACCTGATTAATAACGCCTGTATCGGGCGTGGTGGTCTGCTGTCCGATTGCACATACGAGGATTTTGAATATGTACAGCGCGTAGGCGTGACCGCACCATATTATTTGACGCAACTTCTGCATCAAAAAAATCTGCTTGCTCCGAATGCGTCAATCGTTAATATTTCGTCCACCCGCGCAAGCCAATCGCAACCCGACACAGAGGCGTACACCGCCGCGAAAGGCGGAATTTCCGCGCTAACTCACGCTATGGCGGTTAGCCTTTCGGGGAAGGCGCGTGTAAATTCCATAAGCCCCGGATGGATTGAAACAGCCAATGACAATGCCGCGACCGCGAAACATTCTGCCGAAGATAATCGCCAGCATCCCGCAGGTCGCGTGGGAACGTCGGCGGACATTGCAGAAATGGTTTTGTTTTTATGCCGCGAAAAAGCGGGATTTATCACAGGCGAAAATATCACAATCGATGGCGGCATGAGCAAACTGATGGTATACCACAACGACCACGGATGGAAGATGTTCAATCATTAATCCATTTGCGCCGCCTGTCTTACTTTTTCATCCGTATCAAATTTATAAATTGTGTTCAGTTTTTCCTCTATCTCGTCATCAAGATAGGATTTTATGCCCTTGACCGCACCCCTTCGAATATAAGTGTTCGGATTTTTCAAAAATTCCAATAAAATTTGCTTTGCGCGGTTGCATCTCGTTGCCGAAATCGCCACGACAACAGCTTCCTTTGTTTCGCCATGAACGTTTTCTAGTGTTTCAACCAACAAATCAAGCACTTCTTCGCGCAAATTTTCTGCAAGTGCAAGAGCCGTTATTGCCGCGAGATATTCATCTGCGCCATCCAAGAAAGGCTTAACAACCTCCATTAAATACGGTGGTCGCAGGAAAATTAAGGACTCAAGACATTCCGCCAAAACATCGGAATTTTCTTTTTCGGGAAATTTGAGTTTCACAGTCAAAAGAGGAGGTGCGCCTACATCACCCAATATGCTTAACGCTCGTGCCGCCGCCTGACGCACATCGGATTCCTTATCGTGCAGAAGCAGAAGCAATTCATATAGCGAGTTGGGGTCTGTTTTTGCCAAAGCAAGTGCAGCATTTGCGCGTAGGCATATGGCAGTGTCTTCGGGAACAGCACTGACCTTTGTGATGTGAACTGTTCTTGCGGCTTTGCATAATGTTTTGTTTGCCGCTGCTGAAATTTCGTTAGAATCAATTTCACCCAGTGCATTCACAATTTCCGCACGAATATTACATAAATTATCTCGCTTATGTGCATCTTCTTCCGCCCACGAGTAAACTGAAAGAAGCGCATCTACAACTCCGAGGCAATCAAGTTTTGAAATGAATTGCACCGCTTTTACCGAAGCAAGAGAAAACCCCTTTTTTGTACATTCAGTCAGTGCTAAAAGCGCATCTTCCGGGGTCATTTCATGGGTGCTTTTTATCAGCTCCAATGTTTTTTCGTGTCCGCTTTTCCTTTTCACCGAAAAATCCTTTCAGCTGGAAGTAGGTTTTGAAAGTATGCCAATAATGTTTCGGTTCAGTTCCTCCGAGCGTATTGTTTTGAACAACTCTTCAATTGCAGACAGACTTGCGAGTCCGCATAAAATGAATGCTGTAACAGTCAACCCAAGTGAATGATATAAAATCGGCAATGCTATCAAGAACTTTACCTGACTTGTTTGTTGTGTTAGTCTTACGTGCTATATATCCGTCAAGAAAATCACTGATGCAGCAAGCAAGATATATCAAATAAAAGGCAGTAGTCAAGGGTTGTGTTAGAAACAACGAAAATGCTCCAATTATTCTGCCTATTGTGATTATTGATGCACAATATTTTATATAATCACATCTTTCTTTGTACCGGAGTTTTTTGCTTGTGACCATACACTGTTTTCCCCGTGTATTAATTCCTTCGGACGCACATACAACAATCCACAGCCAAAGCAATGCTCAAACACAGCAAGGGGTCTTGGTTGTCAGATATATCCAGTTCATAGCTGTCTCCCCAAGTGAACCATTTGCGAGAGAGCCGCATTATCGTATTACGCCCATCCATCAAGCAGTATTCGTGAGCTAAAAAGTCACCCTCTAAGTGCCATATCAAGCCTTCTAGCCTGTAATCATTGGAGAACATAGTGATTTTACGTACCATATCCGTTACATGATTTCCGCGCACGATTATTCCAAACCGGGTTGTAAAAGACAACAACCGTTGCTCAATTCTGGTAGCGGGTTCAACGTCTGTATTCGTTCCCTCGTACACATTCAGCTTTTTGCCGAGAGTGAACAGCTTCCCAATCGCAGTGTAGGCATCAGCTCCACCTTCACTCTTAACAGTGAACCTATCCACGAAGGAAAACACTTTTTGTTTAATATACAATTTCAATTTTACTTCACCGCCTATTTTTCATAGTCCGCTTATAATGTCTGCGGCTGAGGGTGGGCATCCGGGTACATATTTTTCAAACCTGCGCGTGCAATTACCTACACCAACTGCTCCTGTTTTATTTATAAATCCTTGGCCGATGTGGATTTTTTTATCAGTCGGTAGCTGCCTGCCGCTTCGATGCAATGCGCGAACCAAAGCCGCGTAGCATACTGAGCAAGCGGCATCTTCTTCGATTAAAGCTGTGCATCGTTCAGAAATTCTCTTGATTTTATTGGAGTTAATCGGTTTTTTATCGGAGTTTAATTCAATAATTTTCGCCTCGTTTGAAAAATAATTGCCGAGTCCCATTTTTTTGCCTATTGATAAATAATCTATGTCATCCGGCTTGTAGCCGATTAATTCTGCGCAAAAAGAATCAACAGTAATTGGATTCTGCCCCACAATTACACGATTTGCGGTCAAAGGAGTTCCACCCTCCTCAAATGATAAATCCCCGCAGATTCCGTCAACTACGCAATATCCTGTTTTAAGAAGCGCGTTAAGTGCAGCAATGGGTTTGTGCAAACCCATTGTATGAAAATTTCGCATTTCTTTTTCAGTAATACATCCTTTTAAATTCTTCATATTACAAGTCAGCCGTGTTTGGCAATGCGCTTTTAACACAGGAACATTGATTAAAAAATCTGTTTCGAGTGCTTTCTCATAAATTTCAATCGTACAAAGGTCGTGAGTTAATTTTTTTGAACTGCTGTTTTTCAAATCAATCAACGGTACTCCGTATCTTTTTTGCAATGGTTCATATCCGGCTATTGCATAAGCTTTTTTTGTATCGTAACCAATTGCGGAACTTTCGATTATGCTGATATTCGTAATGCCAAATTCCTTCAAAAAAAGAATAATCCCTTCAACAACTTCGGGATGGGTTGTTGCGCCATTACCAGGTGGTTGAGGCGTAACCAAATTGGGCTTGATGACAACTTTGTAATGCGGCTTTAGATATTTTTCTATATCTGATGATGCCAATGCATCGCGGGTCATTGCTGCCCAATCTGTACCGTAATTTATTACAAGCATGACGCATCCCCTTTTATAATATCCTCAAGCAGACATTTGCATCCGTGCGTTACAAGCTTATATGTGAGCTCGAAGTCACCAGTGTAATATGGGTCAGGAACGGATATCCACTTGTCTTTTGCAAAGTCTGAAAGAAGCTTCACCCATGCCACAGAATTTACATCCCTGAGATTTAGAATATAAGATAAATTTTCTTCATCCATTGCGACAATTCCATCGAAATTGTTTAAATGGAGTCTTTCAAGTTTTGACGCTTTCATTCCCGCATACGAAATTCCGTAGGAATCCAAAATTTTTCTAGTTCCCTCATGAGGTGGCTTACCAATGTGATATCCTGCTGTTCCGCAAGAATCCACAATAATTTTATCGCTCAACCCTTTTTGTTTAACCATATGTCTGAAGATTGCTTCAGCCATTGGCGAGCGGCAGATGTTTCCTAAACATACAAACATTATCTTTATTTCGTATCACCCTCGCAATAGTTTTATTCGCTTGCCTTAATTCATCGTGTATACATAGCGGGTGGGATAGGATAATTCTTTTACATAAGTAAATCCATCCCAATCGAAGTATTTGAGGGCCTCAGGCTTATCTATTGCATTTTCCAAAATATATTTGGCCATTGAACCCCTAGCCATTTTAGCAATTGTAGTAACTGTTTGTCGCCGCCCTTTAACTGTAGCATGAAAAACAATGTCTATAAATATATCATTTGGTTTAATGTACTTTCTTATGGTTTTAGCATATTCCTCTGACGCTAAATTAACTACGCAATTATCATTTTCATATAGCGATTCATAAAGTTTACTTCCCCAAAAATCATAGAGCGTTTTATTATTAATTTTTAATTTACTTTGCATCTCAAGCCGATAGGGAAGAATGCTATCTAGCGGCTTTAATAACCCATAAAAAGCACTGATAATTCTCATTGAAGACTGTGCATATATAACGGCTGACTTGCTCAGTTTCAAAGGGTTAATGTATTTATACACCAATCCATCGTAAGCATATAGTGCTGGTGCTCCCTTCGCACTTAAATTAATATCTTGAATATTCACAAACGCTTTAAAAGCAATTTTTTCATTTGTTTTCAAAAGGCTTTCCAATTCCCAAGGATTCAGCTTCTTGAGGCTTTCTAATATCTCAATCGTTTCAGTTTCAAAGAGTGGCTTTGACTGGGTTATGTCAATCGCCATATTTCTTATATTTCTGGTAGGAGATAGAATGAATTTCATATAGATATATCACCATCGTCATTCAACACAGGTGCTACTACATATATGTAGCCACCGATTACGATTGATGTAAGTATAACAGTTATACGCATGTTAGACAAACCATATCAATATAGCAGACCCCTTGGAATATAAACATTTACATACATATCTACCTATCAGGAAACACTGTATCGTAGGTTCGCGAAACTGATGTTAATGTATAGGGTGATAATATGTTTGAAAGACTACTTCACACAGCAATGACTTCTGCAATTGCCATAATCGCGCTATTTGCCCTTACCCGCATAATGGGCAAGAAACAGATGGCTCAGTTAAATTTTTTCGACTATGTAATCGGAATCTCTATTGGCTCAATAGCCGCGGAATATGCCGTTGTCCGCAATGTATATCTGGTGGAAGGTCTTACGTCATTAGTGGTATTTACCTTATTTTCACTTGTACTATCGCACATAGGAATAAAGAGTTACAAGGGTAGAAAAATACTTGATGGTACACCGTCCATTCTCATTGAAAATGGTAAGATTATTGAGGATAATTTACTAAAAACAAAATTAAACATAAACGACCTCTTGGAAGAGTGTCGACAAAAAAATATCTTCGATATAACTGAGGTTGAGTTTGCTATTCTTGAAACAAGCGGCAGACTTAGTGTGCAGCCAAAATCTCAAAATCGTCCGCTAACACCAAAAGATATGCAAATACCTACAGAATATGAAGGTCTGTGCGCCAATGTAGTGATTGATGGTAAGATTATTGAGGCGCATTTGAGAGCATTAAATTTGGATGTTGACTGGCTACACAAAGAATTATCCAAGCAAAATATTATGGGATATACAGACGTATTATTGGCGTATATAAATACAGCGGGTGTCCTCCATACTCACATGAAAGACACCCGTTCAACAAACGTAGCTCTGTAACATAGATTACTGTATTTAGCTCCACGTAGATAAAATCGACTTGTCTGCTGATACTTTATTAATGATTTCAGCACCAGACCGACAGTTATCGAAAGTTCCTTTTTGAATTTCGATTATAACTGCCCCTAGCAAGTTCTCATAATATGCTTCCGGCGTAAGTTCAGCAGTGCTTTGAATGAATTGTTGTTGGCTGTGTTGGGAAGCAATGTTTGCATACTCTTCTTTAACTTGGTCTATTAGTTCTTGTCGTTTCATGAGTTCGGCACTCCTCTATATCAACCTATGGGGTTAGTGTTATCAGTGCTATAATCATCTTTCAGTACATGGGCTGTGAATCCTGCTTTACTTACCGAATTTGAAACGGTATTAGAATCCAATTTATCCCCGGCGTAGGCATACGCCATTGACTCACTTGCTACTACATCTGCCGCCACTACACCCGATAAATCGTTTATAGAAGATGCGATTTTCTTTGCATCCTGTTCATCAACACACCCATCAATTGATAATGTAATTTTTTTCAATACTCTCACCTCAAAGGCTAGTATTGCACAGTGCGTAATTATTATTCACGCATCATATACTCGTAGCTGGCATAATTACTTACCCCTTCAAATAGGCAGGTATCCCTTTCCATAAACTTAAACTTAGCTGTAACGGCTAATGTCTCACGAATAAAACGGCTCATATTGCCTGATAGCGGTGCAGGCAATGTATGTCCGATATGCTCTTCGATAGAAATATTTAATTTATATTTTCCCTGATGCAGTTCGATAATGCCACGTTCGCAGCGCAATATTTTCACACCTTTGTAGGTTGCAAGGCGATATTCCTGCCCATCCAACCATACCACGCAAATGCAGCCCCAAAAACGCAGCCCGTAAAAAGGAATCCGCGCTACAGAAACCATGATTGATGCGTCAGTTTCAAAAGCATTGCAGTGTATCCATGTATACCATTTAGGGAAAGACCTGCCGCTGTCGGATTCGATATAGCCTTTACCACCGGTAAAATCGTGTAGTTCATCATCAAGTGTAACCGCACCTTGAAGGTTATGGTTCATGCTAATAACCCCGTGGCGGCATTCCATTGGAAAAAACTTAAACGGCCCCATTATATCGCTCTTAATGGGGGAGAGGTTGGAATATGCAATTTCACCGGTTAAGTTTAATTCCTTTGTTTGAATATCAAGAACTATCCCCGCAGGGGAAAAAGTGCTGCTACCTACACGAATTTGATTGTCAGATACATGGTATTCTGCCAATGGATATGAAACATGGTGCGATTTGTCATCTGTAATCACCAGTATAAACGCACTGTTGGATGCCCTGCCCGGAATAACCGCAAGAGATTTACCCGAAGCTGATTGGTGTTTGTAATACCACCCTTCAAACCATTGGTAAGTTCGTTTTCTCATAACCGCAGCCCCTTCTTTGCAGGGTTATTGATGACGTTGCCATCCTTACTAAAGCGTGAACCATGACAAGCACAATCCCAAGATTGTTCGGTAACATTCCTGTGTAATTTACACCCCATATGAGAACAACGAGGACTACCAATAGACAAAAGTCCCTTTACTGCCGAACCCAAATTTACTGCAAGTTGTCGGGACATCATCGAACGACTGGGGTTGAACACCTCTTCCCATTGGCTTCTTCCGGAAGTAATTAGATCCGTTAGTAGCTCTGCTGCAACCATTGCTCCTGTCATTCCCCATTTATTAAAGCCTGTAGCGACATATAGGTTATCAGCACCGGAACGATGCCGCCCTATATAGGGTATTTTATCCAGTGTCATGCAGTCTTGGGTTGCCCAACGAAGCCTCTCTGTAGCTTCAGGGTAGGCTTTTTTAGCGAAGTCATGAACCGCATTGTATCCTCCGCCTTTTTTGCCTGTTTTATGGTCACCCCCACCTATGAACAACAATTCATTATAAGTGCGAAATGAAAGCCCATTGTCTCGTTCGTCTAAAAACATACCATCCGGCATTTTTGCGCCTTCCAAAGCAACAACATAACTGCGATGCTGATACAGCTTCATAAAATACAATCCCGGAATATTGATAAGCGGATAATGGGTAGCTAAAACAATGTAGTCTGCTGTTATTTTGCCACCTGACGCAATTGCTGTCCGCCCTTTTACATTATGAACAAAGGTGTTTTCGTAAATTACTAATTCGTTGGCTAAGGCGTATAATAGCTTCAAGGGATGGAATTGTGCTTGTTCTTTCATGGCGATGCCACCCATTGTTTTAACTGGCAAGGGGAGTTTTTCTTGAATCTGCGCTTCCAAACCTAACTTATGATAAGCCTTTGCTTCGCGCTCCAGTTTTCGTTTGTTATTTATGGAATAAACATAGGCTGTATTACGTTCAAAATCACAGGAGAATTGCTCTGCCAATGTGCTGTATTGCTGAATTGCCTGCGTGTTAGCTTCATAGTATTGCCTTGCTTTTTCTAATCCAATATTTTTTATTAAATCGGCATAAAGAAGTCCGTGTTGCGCTGTAATTTTTGCGGTAGTATTTTGAGTAACGCCTCCACCAACTGTTTTTGCTTCGGTTATAACGCAACGCACTCCGGCTTTTTTCAGCCAATATGCAGTAAGTATGCCGCATATACCGCCACCAATTACAAGTACATCCGTAGATATATCTTCATTCAGCGGCGGACAGGCTTGTCTTGTTGCAGTTTCATTCCAAACAGAACTAAAGGCTAATCCCATGTTATCGCTCCTCTTCTTGGGATTAGCCTTGCCATTACTTGCTTTGAGTATTCTATTCTGAATGTCCCCTGATTATTTGCTCCTGTTATACGCCTAAGGTTCAGGCTCGAAATCCGATGTGATAAAACAGTCATAAAACGGCATCAGGAATTTGTAGCCTTGGTACTTGGAATACTTGTGGAATTCCTCAATCAAGCTCTGATTTTTTCAATGTGTTACGATGTCTTTTTGGAATCGCTCCTACATGTTATTCTTTATTCATACTTAAGAGCCAATTTGAGAATTTTTCAGCATAGGAACTAAACTGCGATTTTGAGTTGAGTCTAGCCTCTTTGTAGTCTCGTGTAATGTTTATCCCTGTCACAAAATCGTAAAACAATCCTATAATATTTGTTGATGCTTCATTTTTCATAAGAATTAAATTTTTGAAGGGTTCACCAATTATAAATGTATGGTTATCAATTGACTTCATGTCTTCATATGTAATACCAAAATCCCTGCAAATGGTATTTATACAGAAACGTACATATCCATATCTATAGACCAGATAAGTTCCAAAATCAGCCCACTCAACAGGGTACTCTCCTTTAAATGCACCGGGTTCCCCTCTATACTGATTGAATTTACTAATAAAATCACAAACATACCTAGCATCAGCATTGATAGATGCAACTATATATTGAGTGAATATTGCAGCGACAATTGCGCTTGCCATATTATATACAGATTCATTATCTACTTTCAAAACTGAAAATATTGCTCGTATTGCTAAACTGTCACTTACAAATTCTTCTGTAAAATTTGAATCATCAAGTCTGCTTGTAAAAAACTCGCTCCATCTATCTGCGTTTTTTTTGCTATGTGATTTCGTAATAATGCGCTCTCCAGTTTCACGGAAAAGAAGCAGTGCTTCTTTTTCTCTAATGAAGTCACTACTTAATTCGAAATCAGAGTTCTTTTGCCTATCATGCGCCAGTTCATGTGCAAGCACAAACAACTCTTGAATTTTTAAGTATTTGTATGAATGCTCATTTATTCCTGCTTGCAGGATGTCTGCATACTGCCTATATCCACTCAGAAGAAGTTCCGAAAAATTAAACTCTCCAACTAAATAAAAACTCTCAGCAAACAGTTTCAGCACGGTTCCATCAAACAACTGATTGTCTGAAGTGTTTTCTAAATATAGATTGAGCAATGCAAAATATTCAGTAATTCCAGTATCAAAAATTAAGCATCTGTTTTTATCAACGTAGCAGGGTGTTTTTTGTAATGAGTTGCAAGTCGTTAGATAAATGTCTGTAGCATTAAAATATGACAGGATACTTTCAGCTTCATCCGGAGAAAACATTGGCAAAGTATAATCCAATTTTTTATCTCTGGACAAAATAATATATTTGGCTACGAGTTCTCTATCCATTAGAAGCAACCTCAGTCTAATGTAGATTTTTTGAGTAGAAGCAATAAAGCTTCTCGCTCACTATTTGATATTTTCAAATTTTCATCCGGCAATCCTAAGTCCATTTGCTTAAGGCTTAAATTAACAAGCACCTCAAACATCAGTATGTCTCTTTCGATTTCATGGGAGAGTGCTTTATCATAAGCGGCATCATCAATTGCAATGTGGTTTTCAATTGCGTGATTATAGATAACGAAATATGTGTAATACAGCCTCATGTTAAGTTCGGAATACGCTGCTGCTAATATGTCTCCTTTGAAAAACTCATAAATATAACTAATTAAAAATTGATTGTTTAATGCAGAACAGATGTATGACATGCACACTTCCGGCGCAAGACTTCGATTTTTAATACCCCATTCAAAAGCCTTTATAGATGCGTATTTGTCACACATACATTCTTCAAGGCTGGATATTTGATCCATGTATTTGCGCATATCGTCAAATTCATTACCAGAAGGCGGAATGCCGTCTTTTTTTAATGTTTCAATTACATATTCATGCATACCTGATTCTTGGTAGTATTTAATTTTGTCATCAGGTATTTCGTTGGTCTTTTTTCTATTAAATTCACTTTGAATATAATCAATCATCCCAGATAAGTCAGAGGATGCCTCATCTAATTGATTTCTCAATTTATCAGGATTAACATAAAAGATGTAATGGTATAGTTCGTGATATAGCACAAATACTTGCTGAACTTCGAGCATATCAGTGTTATCGGCTGTATCTGAAACCACATTATTATTCCATTTATCAAAATACGTCTTTGACGCATACGAATAACCTGACACATACATGTATTCTGATAGAATTTTATGAAACCAAGGTTCAATAAGCTGTTTTAATGTTGATGCTGATATTTTGTTCAAATATTGCATAATGTTTATATTGTAATAATCAAAGATTATAACAGGGTTTTTATTTGCCAACATAAAGCATGATTTATTTTGAATTGTATTACACACAATAAAGTGTGGTTTGTCTTCCGCTAATTGCTCAAAGAACTCATTGCAAATGGTATGCAATAAACTATCATCGAATTTGACATCTCGGTGAACTCTTCCTGAAAGCAACACCTTTACGAAGGCATCAAAGTTATTCATACCCTTGTAATTCCTTAATTTTATTCATTGCACTAACAACAGCTTCTTCCAGCTCATCCTTGTTGGAAATTGTGGATGACTTCAAGATAATTTCATATTCGTCTTTATCATTCTTGTATTTGAATGTGACTTCGGAAGGTTGATTCTTTTCTAATTCCATCTTAGACACTCTATGCTTGAGCATATTGTTCATTAGAATTGAAATGGATGATAGGATGGTAGGTGTCAACACGATAATTACATCTATCAATTCTGTGCTGCCACTGAAATTTTTGCTTTTGGCAACAATCATGTTCTCAGGAAATGCTTCTTGAATTTCATTTAAAAATTGAACATCATCACTTGTCGCTTCAAAAATTAGCATAGTAGATCTCTCCTTCTTATATAATTACATTGCTTCCTTGTTGATTTCAACTGCGCACAAAACTCTGATTTTATTTGAACATATATTGAAAAAAATTGTTGTGCTTAATCAAAATCGTTAATAATATATTTTTCTAAATCGCTGAACGCCTCTGGATACATGAGCATACGATCTTCAATATCAAAAGGTATCCAACCTCCATTAACAACTGTTCCATTTTTGCATTCATGAGTGCGTTCAACTGGCAAATATTTAATTAATAATTCTGACATAATGTTAGTTCCATCCCTTTCTTCGATAGGATTGTATTCAATTATCAAAGGGTACAGTTCAAAAAGTTTTTTTTCTAAATCATATGGAAGAATAGATTTTACTCTCATTGAATTTTCATAGATACTAATACCCATTGAATTTTCATTCAAATATTTTGGATGAATAATACTTTGTTCATTTGAATAATAGTGAGAATTCAACCAGACCTTTATTACTGTATCATCAGGAGTTGAGTTGTTTATTATCGGCTTATTATTTAATTCTAATTTCGTGTTAAACAAGCCTCCGCCATGATGTGCAAAGCTTTTCAATTTTACAACATAGTAATTTGAGTGAACGTTAAAACAATCAATTAGTTGGTTTGCAATAACAGAAGGATTTAATGCGCAAATAAAAATATTTTCTACTTTACAATGATTCAAAAAACTATCTGAAAAAAGAGTATATCCGCCGCTATGAACAACCAAAGCACGGATTGCATCTAGGTAATTTTCTTGTGAATACGGTGCTGATAATAATTGTGCCAGATGATACTTGTATATCTCTCTGACAGCAATTAATTCATCAGGAAAATGGGTCACTATGCTCCGTGATAAATCTGTTATAATTTGATTGTTTTTATCTTCAATATATACGCTATATGACCCAAAATCACATCCAAACTCATTGGTCAATAAAAGATGAGGAACAGTAAATCCATTTATGGTATACCTATAATCTCCGTCTGGATTTATTTTCATGAATTCAAATGTATTCCCTCTTATGTCAAGCCAATTGTTCGTTTCGATACCAATTGGGGGGACGACAAATCTGTTGTTTCCTATGCGCTCATTATTGAAATAATAATCCACATTAGGCTTTTCTAAATGAAACCAATTCCACCACGTTCCAGAGGTTGCGTCAAACTCTAATGCTCCATCAAAATCCATATGATTATTTTCAACACGTATTTCAGCGTCTAACATAACCGTATTTGAAATCATAGGCACACTGGAATAGGTAAACATTTCACTCACACTGTTAGAAAAGTTAATTTCTATGAGTGTGCCGTCATCTACATCAGCCCTTTCTACATTTAAAATCTCAGGCATCAATCCATATTCGAACACATAACCAAGTTCATCGTCAATATGTTTTGTTTTAACTTTTATTGTGTCACCAATTAAAAATGCGGCCAACGCACCTATTCCAAAACGTCCGCTTCTTGCAAAAATGGCACTTTTATTCTCATCTAAAAAATTATTGCGCCAGCTTTCACTTGAACGATATGAAGCACCTGCAACTAAAAAGTAATTTAATAAAACATCTTCGTTCATTCCGATGCCATTATCACGAATCGAAAATTTATTATTTTCAGTATCAACCCTTATTGTGATTTGGCTTTCAGGAAAATCAAGACTGTGTTTCTTACAATACTCTTCTCTTTCGTTACAGGCATCAACTGCATTTTGCAGAAGTTCTCTTATGCCGTATGTAGGCTGAGAGCCATACAACGGTGCAACAAGCTGTTTGAGCAACTCTGCATTTGCACGGATTTCTGCCCTCTTCGTTAAAAATTTTCTACTGAATGTCTCAATTTTCTTTTCTTCATAAATATTTGATTTAATTCTATGGATTGATAATTCGTAATCGTAACGATAATGCTCTGCCAGCACTGCCCAGCACAAATCAAGTTCATCTTGTACACCTTCAATATAATTCTCAAAGCTTACAAAAACAGAACTACTTTCAGGGCTTCCATTGATACTACGTTGTTTTTTGTCTGAAATATATTTGTTTGAAGTCACACATTGATTTAAGTCAAATTCCTTTTTTGAGATATGCGAAATAAAATTGCCTGCTTCGTTTTCAAAGCGCTTGGGTCTTTTCATTCCAATGGCTAATAAACTTGCAAGTCGCAAGACTGACATTAAATAATATATAGGAGCAAGGTCTTCAATTTCTTGTTCATGATTTTCAATGTAGCTATCCATGTCACGCAGTCTAACGCCATGACTAAAAGCAATTTGTCCAATAATGTCTTTTGTAATATTATCTATTCCCAGTTCCCCAAAAATATCGCAATAACCAGGGAAGCCAAAGCGGACAATATCATATGCTAATCTGTGGTGATTTTTACGCAAAAAATACTCATATAGTTGCTTTTGACGAATATCACTTATCAATGGTACGCCAAACTCTAATTTCTGTGGAATTAGCGAATTATCTCCAAATATTTCGATTAACTTTTTATCATCATACCTTTTTGCTTCATAATAAAAATCCTCCCACTCCTTCTGCCATGTCTTTTCTGACAAAAAGGGGATAATCGTATCTTTATGAATGCCAAAAAGCAATTGTTGTAAGCCATCAGATTTGATAAATAGACCAATATCATGGATAATAATTGCAGAAACGAGCAATTCTATATGATTGGGTTCTAAAACTATTAGGGTGTCATCTGTTATTAATTCAGTCGCTAAAACCAAAACGGTATTTATATGCCTTATATCATTCAAACTGTTTTTCGGCAGATAATTAGGTGACTTGAAAATTGGGTTAATAATATCAATCAACTTATATACATAGCTATTTTGTGGCAAGGAAAAGCTAGAAGGGATAACGATACCCTCTTCTTGATTTTGTAATTTTCTATTATCGCTTTCTTGATACTGAATCTGCTTTTCATCATATAAGTTCTGAAGTAGTTCAATTATTTTTTCTGTGTTTTCGTATATTATTAAAGATGTCAAATCATGGTTATTCAAAACAGCTTGCTTGATACGGTTTATCGCATCAGGTATTAATGTTTCAAATGGGAATGTTTGTTCATCGTATTCGTCAAACTCTTTCAAAACCAAGCGAATTGATTGCTCTAAATCTGCTAAAACACTAGATAAATTTTTATAATTGATAACATTTTCGGGTCTGAATATCGACAGAATTGAATTGCGAGCATGATGTGACAACTCAAATTCAGGTGATGTTAGTGCATCGTCAACAGCCTCTTGTATAGCTGACAGCAAGCGGCTCTGCCCCGTTAATTTTTTACTGCTGACCCCGCCGATAGTTCCCTCGACTAAAGTGCCTGCAAGAATAGCAAGCAAAGTTACATCACCTATTGCCGAAGCGATTCCCATTTTTGCAAAATTTCCAAGCGTTGATGCCAATACTTTTTTTATATCTATTGCCATGAGCACACTACCGCCTATCTTCTATATAATAAAACAAGCGTTTTATTTGAGGCTCTTATCGCGTTTCGGACTGCTGATAATGGGTTATTCGCTACAAGCCCAGTAATTGCGCCGTTTTTGCCTAACTGCTACTCTTCGGGAAGTGCCTAAATAGAGGGTTCGTGAGTAGCAGTCTGAAACGCGATATGAGCCTTATTTGATATGCTATTTTGATAATGTAAAGTCTGATCAAGTAATAACTAACGAAAATTCGGCTTCATTCATTATTTTTATGCCCCAAGGATATTTGTGATTTTCGTTTTGCTTGTCGTAATGATACACTATAACAACAGGGTCGTGTGTCGCACTCAATCCTTGTCCTAAGAAAAATGAAAAAGTAACGGATGTAGATGCTACCAAGTGTATGGTATTAATTTCGTATTTCTTGCACAAATTGCGCATGGCATAAAAAATATCATTGCGATATCTTTCTAATTGATTATAAGATGATAAATTATCAAAGCTTTTTGACTGCAATTCAAATTTCAACTGATGTTTTGACTTAGGCTCAAGGCAATCCAATTCGCTATCAAGAACCTCAAATGTGGTGCTTATAATTACTAACAACTCATTAGATTGTTCTTCTGGACTTGTTTCATTTATGTCTAAGCGCAGATTTTCACTATCAGATTTTTTCAATTCCGTAAAGCAACTGCTATTTTCACGTTTCTTGTGTAATAAACGAACATTGCATTCATCACCAAATACATACCCAGCACGGAAAATGAAAGGTGTGTGTGCTATCCCATAATAAAAATAGTAGTTATACGTCTTCTGCAAAGCATCATGTATTTCTGAATCCTGATACATTAATGCCTCATTGATGTTCGTCATTTTGTCTGGCAGGCCAATTTCAACAACTTTTAATCTGTAAATTGTTGATAACTTTTCATCATAATCTGCTATTTGTTTTACGAATGAAAAATGTTTGAATATCAACGCTCGCTCACGATAAAACAATTTCACCAAATAGCAAGCAACAACAAGCAAAAGAACAATAGCCGTAATAGCTCTAATATTATATAGCCACAAAGAAATATCAGGCACGAAATTTACTATAGTCCTCACTACGTCAACTACAGGGTCAAACTCTATTCTCATTAAGTGTGGTTCGCCACCAAAGGCTAAAATATTTATAGCTACTGAAAAAACCAATAATGTTACGTATACAGCATGGGGAACTATGCGAATTGTCTTAATGATTTTTTTAGGCATATCATCACCTTTTTACGGAAATTTAACAGTATAAAGTCCATATTCCATATAGCACTCGTCTAGTTTTGATATTTTTTTACTATTTATATCCCCAGCCCATATGCCAAAAGATTTTGTCCCAGCAATTAAGAAGAAGATATATCCACTGCTTGTCTTGTTGGCTTCAATAGTGGCATACCAATCATCCCAATCTATACCTGATGGAGTAGGATGCTTTTGTGGGTGTGTATGCCATGCCCCCATGTAATAGCTACAATAAGGCTTAACCTTCTCTAAAAAAGCGAAGTGAGCATCATCTAAAAGGTTGCATCTTATCCTCGTTCTTATATCATTAGGATAGGGAGTAGTTACAAGTTCAAGCGTAATACATCCAGTCCGAGAGTGTTGATATCCTATAATATAGCCGCCAGATTCCGGCGCATCTGGTGCAACTTGAAGCCACAAAGAAATCTCAAGGATAACTTCAGCTAACACATCAAGAGTTCGACCATTAGGCAAATGGTATTTGTAGCATCTAGTCTGAATCATCGAAACAGGCACAGTTCCTTTCGTGAAACGGCTCTTGCAACTCAAAGAAAGTGTTGTCTGCCACACTATATGCAAAATTATCTGTAAATCTATTTGAGGTAATGCGCTTAAACGCATCCAATACAAGCACCGTAGTTTTCAAGAGAATAGAATTGCCATATGCAATTCGAACTCCACCACATCCATTACGAATAATGGTCACTTCATTTTCAGACGATAGATTTAACTTGTTTGGACTTTTTTTACCTTCGCTATCCACAAACAAGCATTCAAAACACCCTTTATTTGCATAATTTATTCCAATTACATGCCCATGTTGCCCATCACCTTCAAGCCAGCTATATAAAACTGGTTTGGTATATCCCGCATCCCTTAAAGCTTTATTACAAGCAAGCTGGGCATCGCTACCTATACCAGCAAATATCACAGCATCAATGGCTTCTGGCAACACTTCGTTGATATTGTCAGAATCAAGTTGCTTGCTATTGAAGGTAATATTTATCTCAGGGTGGAATTTTTGCAAATCAACCATCATTGATACAGCTTTGGTATATCCGACACCTCCAATATCTGAGCGATGCCGTAACAAGTTGTCTATTTCAAGCCTATCACTATCAACCAAATGTAAATTTTTCACGCCTGATTTTATAATTTCAGATGCGATGTAACTACCAAGAGAGCCAACACCAATAATAGCCACTTTCTTTTCAACAAGTGATGTGTCATTACCGATTTGGCTGTTCAAGTAGTGGTAGTCACATCTACTTGTGTCTAAAAAAATCAATTCCTCATAGTTGTTTCTTAGCTTATCTATAAGCTTGGCAACACCTTTATTTTTGAAACGAATCTCACAGCCAAAAATCAAGTCTTTCAACTTGAACACCATAATCACTGACTTATGGTAGTAGCTTTCATCTGTAATATATTTGTATGCTTCATATGAAATGCGCTGAAACTGTTTATTATCAACAATATCAAGAATATTTGCTGCTTCCCATGTGTTGTTTTTGTGTGGCGGAATTATCCCGCTAATATTCTCTATATTAAAAAATATTGCAGTTTTATCCTTGATAGGTGTACCCCATTTATCTTTATGTTGCTTACTTATAACGACATTGGGGTGCAATAAAGCCATCTGCTTATCTTTAACACTGTATATCTCCAACAGACTAAATGCGCATTTATCTTCCAAGTAAACATTATAACAGCAATCGTTATCAACTTGACGATTCCAGTAGTATAAAAACTCCTTCTGATACTCATGCTCCATCTCTGACTTAGTTAAATTGAGTAGTCTAAAAAGTTGCGCAATACAAAATTCAACCTTTTCTTCAACCGTAAAAAGGTGGGCGATATAATGCTCACTCTCATATAAACAAATTATTCTGAACTTTTTGTCTCCCACTGTCCACTCGCTCAATAGAAAATGCGGTAGTGAACTGGTTACATCAGTGGCTGTTATGAAAGGCATAGTCGTGGAATCATCATCGCAACTCATTCGTATAGTGAAATTCATGTCTTGAACTGTAAAATCAATGGCCGCATACCCATGAACTATACGTGAGTCTAGTATTTCAATATCACAGAATTTTAACATTGTGCTTTTGCAAATCTCTAATATATCACCCAAAATTAGTTTCCCTTTTCCCAAGTGTACTCATTGTTTGGACAGCTTCCTTTGGTGGAATGTCAAACGCATCTCCCAAAGCTTTTTGAACGTATTTAGCCGCTTCATGTTCAGAATCTACATTGCAAGCGTTTTGCAAACTTTCAACAGCCTTTTTCCAACGTTTGTAGAATGCTACGCCATAGGCGTTGCTCTTTGACATATTGTTAAATACATCTGTGAAAGGCATTACAGGCAAATTACAGTTGATTGTGGCAGAAGTTACTTCATCATTATAATCAGGTGACACGGCAAAGGCTCTCAAAATCCTTTCCATTGTTTTATATAAAGCGGTTAAATCATCATAACTGTTTCCCTCTTTGCTCTCTACAAAATTCGTGCAAGCCAAAATAGTTAATCCAACGCTAGGCGGCGCTCCTTTACTGCCAGTGGAGCTATAGTTCTCCATTTTCCACTTCTTTATATACCTTATAATCCTTTTGAGTTGGGCGTTGTCTTTCAGCCTATTCTCAAAATAGCTATTTAATCCTTTGGGGTCAGATTCTTCCCACGTATAATTAAGCGAAGTCTCCTTTCCCCTTGCAAGATAAAGCTTTCCGTTGTATTCTGCATACATCGGAAAATCAATATGCAACCATTCTTTTCCATTTTCAAAGTAGGAAACCGTAACACAAGGTTCCTTAATCCTTGGCACTCGCTTGTTTTTTATTTCCAAAGCAGTCTTGGCGTGTTTTTTAAGCACTCTAGGGTCGTTATGCTCGTTTATATCAAGAGGGAAAATAACTGCTACATCCCTATCAATACTGCCATTGGGTGGGCTTTTAATGATAGTCCCAATCTTGTAACTACCTTGGTCGATAAACACCATATTGCTCTTGTTGATAAATATACCATCATTTTTACAGATGTCAGGAAACTTATCTCCAAATACAATTTCCAAGGTGTTTCTTTTTTCAATGAGGTCATACCCGATATTGCTTCGTCTTACACTAATCAATTTGTGAAAGTCCTCGAATTGCTTTTTCAGTTTCACAGCATCCTCCCCTATTGATAACGAAATTCATATGATGGCTAATGATATGAATTCAGTAAAATTAAAATTTCGTTCATAAAATATCCATAAGTTTCAAACGCGCATGTTTATCGCAGCAAATACAGAATCTATGTAGTCACTGTCTATTGTTGGTACAAGTATACCATTTAAAGGTACGTTAAGCAAATATCTTCGGTATGTCATGCCTTAACGAACAGCAATCATTGTACACACATCTGCCTAACAGGAATCGTTTATAGTTGTAAGCGGTGTAGTCTGGATGAGTTTTTATACTGCACTCACTATACGTCTCTTTTGAATGAAATCCGAATTTCCTTTAAATACAAAACCCTAACTAAGCCTGTAATTATAGGCTTCGCTAGGGTTTTGTAGCATTAGATGGAATATTGATAATCTTATAGTACCTCTATTTCATGGAGTGGAATACCAGTTATTTCCGAAATGTCGATAAGGGGATAACTTTTGTTTTTTAACCCTCTGGCAATTTCAATATCTCTTTCTTTGATTTTCTTTTGACCCCACTCGTCAAGTAACCTCATATCCTCTGCCAAAGTAACGACAACCATATCTTTGATAGCAGCATCAGACAATTTCATCATATCCTCGCCTCTATTATACTATGGAAAGTCAAGATGCTCAATAATTTTTATACTAAGGCTATTTTTGAGTAAATTCCCATAGTAAGTTCCAGTGTGGACTTGGATGTGGAATTTAATCAGGGAAGGAAAAGGCTATTTTTGGCGTGTTTCAAAAACCAAGATTATATGTAGAAAAAGTGTAGAAGAAAACTTGAGCATATGCACACCAAAAACCTTGTGATTTTAAGGGTTTGAGAGTCGTTGATGTTCAAAATATTTTCTACACCATTTGAAACACGCCCTATTTTTTGACCTAAATGCAGAGACAAGACCAAAAAAATCAAAATCTCTGATATATACTACCCCAGAAACTCAATGTGGTGATTATATAACTTAATTTCTCCATCGCTGACCAACTGCTTAATAGCAGGGTGCTTCCACACAGCAGCTTTTGCCTCAGTTGCCAAATTGCTTGTAAACTTGTGTGCGTTAAATACCTCGCTCTTTTTCACCTTGGTCTCAGTGAATAGCTGGGTTCTCTTGCTTATTGTTGAAAGCACTACATCAATGGTACTTGGCGGTTTGCTTCTTTTCGTCTCTTCCGATAATCCTTCAAAGAAATCAAAACCATCAACGATATTCACGCCAGGCATACATTCTTTTATCATGTTAATTACATCATCATCTCTATTGAGCATAAATACCGTTGTTTCAATTGTATCCCCATCCATCCACACTCTACATCTGACACGGTTTATCGCTTGAACTAATTCGCATGAAATCATTGACACGCTGGTTTCTCTGTAGTCTGCATCTACCAGCTTACGCACCCCAGAAACGGTTAAACTCTCTTGACTTCTGTTCGTATTGAGGTCTCTGGAATAATTGTGGTATGCAATTTTATACGCATTGTCAGGCAAGTAAAGAACACCAATGATGTACAGATGTTTGCATTTTGCGTATTCATTAGTTCCTGTGATGTTTCCGAAATGATTTATCTTTGTTCGTGGAGGGAGTCCGAAGTCTATAAATTTTTGTTCAGAAGATTTTAACGTAATAATCAGCGCATCTTCATCTTCCGGCTTATGTGTTTTTATGTAAGACAGAGCAGTCGGAATTATATCTTCGTGCGTATTCAACTCGTTTTTTGAACCATTTAGTTGCTTGCAAATACATATTTGCACGTTCTTATAAGTTTTAAACTGCGGAATATCAATCATATTGAATCTCTCGCTTTTATAGAGCGTGTTTATCCTTGCGGTTCCGTCAAGAATAATAGTGTCAAATATTTTATCAAAAATCTCAATTTGCAATCCAACCATGATATTCAAAAACTCAGAATTTCCACTGTAATTAACAAATCCACCACTGGTACAGAAAACTTTAAGCGCGTTATATATTTCGAGAATTTTTTCAGGGGTTAACCTTTTGTTGTAGAAGAATTTTTCAATCTCACCTGAAAGCATCACGTCACATTTATCCCAATATTGGTTTTTCAAGTCTGCCGGTTTAATAAAGCTCTTGCTTCGTATGTACTTGCAAATTTCAAATATCGGTTCAAACATTTCGAGATTTGCTGTCCTCTGAATATACTTTTCAATGGATTCCAATGAACTGTCTGTAATTTGAACTGTTTTTACAGTCGCAGGTCGCTCATCCACTATCAACTTTGTTCTGTGCCATGGATTTCCAATATTCATTAGGTCGAATACTTGGTCTTCATCCGTCCACACAAGAAAATCTAAAAGTCGCTGATTTCGCTGTATAAATCCCTGATGTGTCATAACCAAAATGGGATATTTGAATAGTTTGCGTCGGTATACTGCCGCCTGCCTATGGTTATAAGCACCATCTTTTTTGAATAATTCAGAGTGGTATACCGCAGCAACTTCTTTACCACTCAGTTCATTTATCTGCTTCACAGTATCGTCACAATCCTCAATGCGTTCTTTGAGTAGAATCGTTCCAGATGACTCCCAGTGATTTCTGACTAGCCATGCAAGAGATATATTTGTAATGGTACTTTTCCCACACCCCGTTTCCATTGGTATAACCGCAATCTTTTTTTCATTCGTGTATTGCTCAGTATTAATGATTACATCTGAAACTATATCGACAGCCTTTATATAATTATCGCAAGGGTTATCAAGCCTCATTCTTTTGAAAATTCGTTGCACAAGCCTATCGTTCATTACTGCCTCCCCAATTTTTTTATCCCTCTGCTGGTTCAAATATTTCATGGCATCATAAAGATTTTACAACTGCCAGAGGCTGCAACAGTAGCTGCCGCGGCGAACATTTTTGCTGCGCAGCCTATCCTTATTTGTGATATGAATCATTTGAACCCTGCATTATTACTGGATTTTGATGTAAGTTTCGATTGCCTATTAATACTTTAATTGGCAACCGAAACTTCTAAATGAGTTATAAATATTTTTAATGCGTGTTTACAACATCTTCAAAGCCCTGCCGATGCCTAAATAAAGTCACATGAGTAACCTATGCTCAATATATATTTATAATTCCGCAATTCATAAACTGACTCATATACCAAGATAAAATTACATACATGTGAACCCATTCGTAGTAAAAAGCGGGAAGATGCAGAAATTAGACCGCCAACCTGAAATTTATTTTTTCTATTTTATATGAATTTATATGATCTGATTTGAATTTATTTGAATTGTTTTAAAATTAAAAATAAATTAATTTACGACCCATAATTCATGCTCAATATAATCTCACGCCCCTATTGCGCCACCCCGCATATTAACGCTTTCAGAAAACGAGCATAGGATATAACTACAAGCCCAAAATAAGGGAGCTATTTTCATGCGAAATTATCCGCAAGTCCTGCTAGACCCCAGCCAGTGCGTTCTTCTCATAATCGACCATCAGCCTCAGATGTATTTTGGCGTAGAGAATGAATCGCGACGAGTTATCCAAAACAACGTCCTCGGTCTTGCCAAGTCAGCGAAATTATTCAATGTTCCATGTATTCTTACCACAATTGCTGCTGACACCTTTTCCGGAAGCCTTTACTCAAGGCTACAAGAAATTTATCCAGAGTTCACGCCAATTGACCGCACTTCAATTAATTCATGGGAAGATGAAAACGTCAAAAAAGTGGTTCAAGCCACTGGGCGCAAAAAGATTCTTATTTCAGGATTGTGGACAGAAGCTTGCGTAGCGTTTCCTGCTCTTTCAATGAAATACGAAGGATACGACGTTTATGTAGTAACGGATGCTTGTGGAAGCGCAACAAAGGATGCACACGATATTGCGATTTTACGCATGGTGCAGATGGGTGTTGTACCTATGACTTGGATGCAAACCACGCTAGAATGGCAAAGGAACTGGAACAACCTTGAAACATACGATGGAGTAATGGATATCATGAAGGAATACAGCGGAGCTTATGGGCTTGGAATTGAATACGCAGAAACGATGGTTGAGAATTACAAGCGAAATCACGGTTAATGCAAGTGCGGAATGGGGTGTGTTCTTGTGGTTAAAATACAAGGATACGCCCTATTTGATTTGCATTTTTTACTTCGCAATTAACTCAAAACAATTCAAAGCAAAACATAATAAGTCAAAATAATTCAAACAAATTAAAAATAAATAAATTTCAGACTGTACACATCAATCAAATAATTGAATAAAACCAATCCATTTTAAGGCACTTTACAGGGCGTATAGCTAGTTTTAAATTTGCACGACGATTTCCTCGTGCAAAGAGTATAATCGCGTCCTGCGTAATGCCAGAGGGGTATAACAGGTTATTAAACTGGCGTATTGATTCCTAGTGCAAAAAAAGAAAAAATTAAAATCCAGAAAAATTAATCTGGTTTCACGTGACCAAAGGGAGCGTGAAACTAGGTTGCGAAGCAACCTCCAGAACAACCTTACATCACGACCGCAGGGAGTGCTGTGTGAGCATAATCCCCAACAGTTCCATTCCTAACAATTAAATGCACTGCTACAATTCATAATCAAGAATAATTACATTCCAAATATTTATTCGCATATTTTTGCACCGCAATTAAAAATGAAATCTATTTGCTCGCTTTATTTGACTATTTTTCCACGTGCATTTTCCTTATGAATCCAACATCATAAAATCGAATAAAATCAATCCATTCTATGTCATCTCACGCCTCGTATAACGAGTTCATTTTTCTTCACCAATCCCTCCACTCACAAAAACACTGCAAATGGATTCTGCGTGTTGTAGAGTGCGTTAAATCAGTATTGGGATTCATATGCCATATGCTCCTAACTTTGCACATATCTCATTTTATCAATCCGACAGGCATAATTCTGCCACAGCATAGGCTGGTTAACGATAAAATTGACACTCAGATTTTATTGTTCATGGCTAACCGTAGGATAAAATAATTATACCGCTGTGTCCTGCGTCCACAGCGGCAAATTTTTGTTATACGAGTACCGCTTGCGCGGTACTCCACTTAGATTCTCTTGTATGAAGATTTCTGCTTCGCAGAATTTTTTTACAATCACTACGTTACAGCTATGCCACCTTACCCCGCATCCCCTTGTAGTTCGCTTTATTCCAAGTAGTCAAATCAACAATAGGTTCATGATTACCCAAAATTTTCTTGCCATCATGCGTAATCTTACCAAGGTAGTAATCATTCGTTAAAATCGCATATACAGAGCGATAAGACCACTTACGATTCCTATTCACCTTATTGAAATCTTGCCTCTGCGCATCCGTAATTACCGCATTCATGTACGTTGCAATCTGCTCCAACGAAAATCCTCTGGCACGATAGGTATACATAGCACGAACTATTTTAGCCTCTGCTTCGTTGATGATTGTAGATTTTCTATCAGTCGCATACGAATATCCAAATGGTTGCCTGCCTGCTGGCTTATCGCCTTTGTGGGCTTTTTTGTTTTTCCCATCAGTTAAACGTTGGTTTATTAACGTGCGTTCAAACTCAGCAAATGCTCCCATCATCTGGCGCATCAGCGTAATCATCGCTTTATCAGCTTCACCTGCGCTGTTTAACGATTCCTGAGCAGAGAAGATTATCTCAGTGCCATATACGAGTAGCTGTTTCTCAATGAAAAGTTGTTGGAATAAATCACGAGAGAGGCGGTCTACCTTATCCACGATTACATATTTGATGCGATGCTCTTTGCAGTAGGCAAGCAGATTCATTATCCCAGGTCTGTCTACTGACTCCTTCGCACCGCTAATACCCTCATCAACGAAGTCTGCATTATCGCCAATGATGAGATTGTAGTTATTCTGCGTACAGAACGATTTAATGCGGTCTAATTGAATATCCAGTCCTTCGCCTTCAATGACCTGCTTTTCAGTGCTGACTCTACGATACGAAACTACGTTAATCATAGTAAATATCCTCCCTGTTTTCATGTTGTGAAATACTTGTTCACCCGCATTATTGCTAGGTTTTTTATGAGATTATTATACCACAAATATTGATAAATCTCAAGTTGGCACAATTAGAAAAACAGCTCAAATTACCATCAAATATCCATTTGCCATTCGACAAAATTGAACTGATATGTTTTTTACATGTATTCGGTGAATGCTGATGCTTAACTTCGGGAGAATCCAGTAAAATCAAGGAATTTGGGTGTTTTGATCGGCAATTTTGCGTGAAAATGCGTCTGATTTTCGTGAGTTTTTCGAGAAATTGGTACGATTCGGATGAAGCCGGTGTTTATGCGGGTTTGTTGGATGTTACAGGGTAAAAATGAACGATTTTGAGCCTGATTTGCATTTGTCGAATGGATTTTAACGTATTCGGAGCGATTCGGAGGAATGGCTTAATTACTGGCTTTGCGGGTGTTTTTATGGTCGTATATCCGAGTATTCTCCCGAAGCAAAATCCGAGTCGTGAGTGAGAAAAAGTGGCTGCGCCCCGCCCGATTTCGAGATTATCCGCCAAGATGTAAACTATCCCCCCATGCGGAAAAACGTGATTATCACTGAGTTTTCTGCTATGGGGCATTCTCATTTATGACATTGAAAAACTTACCCTGCGTGCGCTTATTGTTGCGTGTCTAATCGTGCGAAAACACACCTACGGCAAAAAAATCACGCGCCGTTTTTCTCTATTCTGAGTTTGTGCAAACGCACAAACTAAAAAAATGGAGGTCATAAAAATGACAAACACAACACGCACAATGTTATCACAGGAAGTATTAAACACTTCCACCAAGGCAACAACGGCAACACGCAAGTTAAACAACGCACAAAGCGGGCGTAAGCAGTATGAATTAAACATTTTACAAATGGAATTGGAAGCACAAGCGAACGCATTACAGGAAACACTAACAAGCCATGCAAGCGACAATTTATCAATTTTATCCACAATCATAACTATCCACGGCTTAAAAGTTGCTTCTCGTGGCAGATTATTAAAAGACAACAACGGCAAACCCCAAAAAGACGAAAATGGAAACCCACGTTTTACACCTGCAAACATTCACGCATTGCGAATACTGCAAAACGGAATACACGATACAAGCGGAATTTTGGACGATTTAACGCAAAGTGTAGCATTGGTAATTTGGGAAGCAATAACTCAAGGCAAAGCAAGTATTATCACGAACGAAAGCGGAAACCTCGAATTAAAAACCACGGACGAAAACGCAATGAAACAAATTTATAACACAGTTCAAAATTACCTCTATTCCACACAGCATAAGCACTACAAACGGCAATACATTCCAGTCATTGACGAAAACGGCAAAGAGTCTGCAGAAATGGTTACAAAAGCAATGCGACAATATGCCATGAGTATTGAAGCAGTAGGGCAAGACGAGTTATTTCAAAGTTTAACGGCAATTTTAGACGAGAGGGAAACCGCTATTTTGTGGAGTAAAACAGAGCAGAAGCAAGTACAACGGAACTACACAAGCAATGGCAAACAACACAAACATTATGTGTCACGTTGCAAAACAGTTGCGGAAATATCCACGGAAACAGGTTATACAGTGAAGCAAGTACGCAACACACTAAAATCCATACAGGGCAAATTAAAAGCGGTTTTGGCGGAAAACGAAAAACCCACACGCATAAAGGCAACACACCAACACACAAACCACCTTGCATGGATTTTTGGATAAGCTGAAAAAATCATCATCAAAAGGGAAGTGGTAAAAAAGCCACTTCTTCTTTTTTTGTTTTTCGCTAAAAAATATTTTCTGGAAAATCAAAATTCCGTTATATATATCCCCCGGTTTAACTCACCCAACTAAAAACCTAGATTTGCCCATATACGGCGATTTTCCGATGTTTGAAGGGATTTTCAAATTGACATTCCATACACAGCGAGCGTAACAAAATTTTTATGAAATAATTTTGAATGGAGAAAATTCAGGTAAAGGTCACAACGAATCTCGCAGGCAAAAATATGAAATCGCCTCCAGTTCGGCATTTTGCCATGTTTGATGGATTATTAATATGCTCTTATTACGCAGGAAAATTATCAAAAAAACTTTTTCCTTTATACGTTTATGGTGCTTGCTAAAGATTATTTTCAAGAATTTAACGCACCTAAAATGCAGTTTAAATTACTTTAGTTAATTGTCACAGAGTTGCTCTAATTCAGCCAAGTAAGCGTTCTAAACCTATTTCAACCGAAATACACTTAACAAGGGGTATATATATTTATAAAATCGTATTGAGATTTCTGATGTAAAGGGATAAATGAAGGTTTATTGCCAATATGCGCAGGTAGATTACATATAGATAATCCATAAAAAATTTTTTAATGCAGCATCAAAATAGCAGGAAAACAATTTTTATAAATTACATAATTCCAAAATTTCAAAAAAGCTAAATAGATAATTCCTTCAATGAGTCAACACCCACACAGGCATTAAGACATAAGCGGTAATCATCTTAGTAATCTGAATCAATGAATCCATGAGAACTGCTTACATTCAAATATATTGCTCACAACGCCAGACTACATAATTTATTCAGACTTCCGTTTCCTGTTTGCTGTGTAGTTTGGCAGCCTTTTGCCAACACAGGAAACAAAATAAACTGAAACAAAAATCACAGTTCGAAGGGGGTGATGAGAAATATGGAGCAGGATAATCTGCGTGCGAAGTGCATTGCATACATATCCAAACACGGAAGTAGCCAGACATTCTTTTGCAAAAAGCTAGGAATCAGCAGAACGCATTTCAATTTGTGGTTGCGCGGTGAGCGTGATATGGCTGATAAGAGGTTGGAAATTTTGTGCGAAGTTTTGCGCAATTAATGTGAGATGAGTGTTTGAAGCTTGACGCTGCCACAACTAGAAGTGAAAAACAAAAATCTAAAAAGAAGAAGGTATGAAATGAAAGACAAAAAATTGTTGCATGAAATTGAAAAACATATGGGTGCTGACATAGCAAAGCAGATTAATACCAGCGGTAAAAATGATTTGCAAATAATTAGTGAGCGTTATGGTTCTGACATGGCGCAAAAATTTGCAAACATTTATAAAGAAGCACACAGGAGAAAGGTTAGTTATACAGCCAGCTATGCAGTAGCCAATTCATCAGGCAAAGATTTAAAAGATGATTTCTATAAAAATCTGACAGAAAAATATTCAGCACAAATAAACGAAATCGTTCAAAACGCTAGTCTGGAAATTCTTGAAGAGCATCTTAAAACTAATGATTATTCCGAAGATACAAGTGTTATGGCTCTTGATAGGGCAGCCTATCTCATATCAACGATTACCGATGGAATTCTGCATAGTAGAATAAAAATGATTAAAACATAAAACAGCAAGCCTGTCCTCTATTTTTGAGAAAAATTACATAACGTAATCTGTTCAGTTTTAATAGAACACATATGAGAGAGCTAACACGTTAGCCAGTATGCAGTCAAAGCCAACTAGCTCTGTAACCCATAAGAGTTAGTTGGTCTTCCCTCTATTACATAAACATACATAGCAGTTAAAAGCATGGCAATATGCAAAAGTGCAAACATATGTATCTATATGGACAACTGCCTTATCGAATTTTTATATAAGTACAAACCATTTAGGAAACTAGACAAACAGCGCAATCATAGAATATCGCAGGAGGGAGTTGAGTTAATGCTTGACCATGCGGCCCTAAAGCAAATGAGGGAGATAGACATAAACGCCATTGACCCCGACACTGTTGTTGATGCAAGTGAAATTTACATAGACACAAACCTACCTGTACCTGACCGAATGGCTGAATATATACGACAAGTTGGCAATCCTTATTTTATTAAGGTAGGTAAGATTATTGTAAAAATGAACTTCGCGGATACGGATGTTACCGCTAATGACTGCTTTGAAAGATACATGAAACTATGCTAAAGAAGCGTTCAACCCCGACAGGTTGACATCAAAGGCAGGAGTGGTATATTCTTAATTTAGACCAACATAACTGAGACCCTCCTGTAGATGAATTTTTTAGAGAGAAATTCATTTTGGGAGGATTTTGTCATGCAAGAAAACATATATTATGCGGACATTTATCTGCGATTATCCAAGGAAGATGGAGATAAGGAAGAGTCTGACAGTATCGCAAATCAGCGGGCATTGATTCAAAATTTTCTGAAATCCATGCCGGAAATTCGGGTTCACAAAATTCGGATTGACGATGGGCATTCCGGTGTGGATTTTAATCGCCCTGCGTTTATCGAAATGCTGGATGACATCAAGGCTGGAATCGTAAACTGTGTCGTGGTCAAGGATTTTTCTCGTTTTGGCAGAAATTATATCGAGGCAGGGAAATATATTCAGGTACTGTTCCCCCGCACAGGAATCCGTTTCATAGCAGTGAATGATTCCTACGATAGCGCGAAAGAACAGGGCTATGCGGGGAATATTATCGTCCCTTTCAAAAATCTAATAAACGACTCCTATAGCGCGGACATCAGCACGAAAGTTAGAAGTCATCTTGATTTGAAGCGCAAGAAGGGAGCATTTGTCGGAGCGTTTGCTGTCTATGGTTACATGAAGGATGCAGCTAATCACAATCAGCTTATTGTTGATGCGTTTGCCGCTGATGTGGTTAAAGACATTTTTGTGTGGAAAATGGATGGTATGTCTGCTCTGGGGATAGCTGAGCGGCTTAATGAAAAAGGCATATTGTCCCCAATGGAATATAAACGATATTTGGGCTTGCGTTACAACACGCCTTTCAAACGTAACACATCAGCCAAATGGCAAGCCAAAGCTGTTTCACGGATTCTTTCCAATGAAGTATATGTGGGAGTGCTGGAGCAAGGTAAAAAAGTCACGCCTAACTACAAAGTCCGTAAACGTATTGATGTTCCAAAAGAGCAATGGACGCGGGTGGAAGATGCTCACGAATCCATAATTGAAAGACAATTATTTGACACGGTTCAGGAACTACTGAAACAGGATACTCGTGCTGCATCTAAAAATATCGCTGTACGCCCACTTTCAGGAATCATCTTCTGCGCTGACTGCCAATCATCTATGGTTCATAAGACCAATACGAAAAATGGCAAGCGTAGGGGCTACTATGTATGCTCAAATCATCGTGCAAATAAGGAAATATGCTCAACCCATGTAGTAAGAACCGATGCCTGTGAAACCGCTGTTCTTATGGCATTGAAAGCACATACAACCGCAATCATGGATATTGAAAAGTTAGCTGCATATGCGGATGGGCTTGCTTATAGTCAAGGCATCGCCCGAAAGCTAACCGCAAGACTTGAAACTAAACAAGAGGAACTTCGACGTAACAATGATTATCGCTTATCTGTCCATGAGAGTTATAGAGACGGCATTATTCGTCTTGAGGACTTTGTAAATTTCAAGGCTAAGTATGATACGAAGATTGAGGAGGCAGAAGCTACCATTGCTGCAATCAAAGCGGAAATCGAAACTTCGGCAGAAAGTGAAATGCAAAGCCACGGTTGGATTTCGATATTCAAGTCGTATAAGGAAGCCGATTC
>Ga0209755_10001632_pt1 | contig 33940 bp, 19 predicted proteins | sample TergutCo191P1_FD_187301 | JGI IMG/M metagenome (GOLD analysis project Ga0209755, IMG submission 187301) | Cornitermes sp. P1 segment gut microbial communities from Petit-Saut dam, French Guiana - Co191P1 (SPAdes) (version 2) | ecosystem: Host-associated > Arthropoda: Insects > Digestive system... | reverse complement strand
CCTCTGCCATGCGGCGAGCAGCACGCCCTGTGGGCGCTGCGAGCATTACCTTTTTTTTGTGCAAATCCAGAATGTGCAGAATGCCTTTTAATATGGTGGTTTTGCCGGTTCCTGGCCCTCCGGTTATAACAAAGAATTTGCTTGAAACAGCATTTTTAATGGCCAATAACTGCTCTTCGCTAAAATCTATTCCCTGCAAGCTAACCGTATAATTTGCATCTGCAAGATTCCAGGAAGATTTCCATTCCTCAGTCAAGTTAGAGGCGTCTTCGTCCGGTTCAAAAGATTGCCGAATAAAATTTCCTATGAAGTTTTCCGCTTCGTAAAGTTCTGGTAGCCAAACCCTTTCATTTTGAATCCGCACTTTTCCGTTTTTTTGCAACTGGGCAAGCGCAGCGTAGAGGTTGTCAAATATATCATCGTCTGGGCCATAAGGGTTTATGCGCAAAAAATCCATCGTTTTTTGCAACAGATTTTCTTTTGGCATAAATGCGTGGCTGCCATCGTATTTTGCCTCTCTTAAAGTATATATTATTGCAGCGCGTAGCCTTAAATTTGCGCTCTCTTCAAACCCGATTTTTTTTGCTGCATTGTCTGCTATTTCAAAGCTATACGCAAAAGGTTCTTCGCACAATGCGTAGGGATTTTCATTTACTTTGTCTTCCGTGTTCCCTTTATATATGCTCCAAACGCTCATAGCTTTTGCGCCGGTGAATCCCAGTTTATAAAGGAACAGCAAAGTTTTTCTGCTCTCCTGCTGCAAACTCCAGTCGTCTATAAATTTTTCCAGTCTTTTTCCGCTCAGCCCTTTAACCGAACCTCGCAATTTGCCGGGATCTTTGTCCAAAACATTAGGTAAATCTTCTCCGAAAATCCCAACAAGTTTTTCCGCAGTCTTTTCCCCAACGCCGGCAAAAATTCCGCTAGCCAAATACGCAATTAACCCGCTTTCACCTTGAGGCTGCAAAATTTCGCACCCCGTAACCACAAACTGCTTCCCAAACTTGGGATGTTCTCCCCAATCTCCGGTCAAGCGCACTCTTTCCCCAGCGTGAACAGGCGGGAAATTCCCTGCCGCAGTTTCGCTTAGCTTATCGCTTTTTATGCGAGCAACTGTAAAGCCGCTCCTTTCATTTGCGAAAACTACGGAAGATATTGTGCATTCCAAGGTTTGGGGCATTGATGGAATATAGGAAATCTCTCCCAAAGAAGGCAATTTATTAGAGGCAAAAAATTAAACCCTTGACAAAACTGCAAAAATTTGCTACATTTGTGATGAATTCTGGAGAATATTATGAGCAGAGTATGTGAAGTTACAGGAAAAAAAGGCATGATTGGGAACCGTGTTTCGCACTCCAATCGCAAAAAGAAGGTTAAGTTGCTTCCTAACCTGCGCACAAAGAATTTCTTTATTCCGGAAGAAAACCGCTGGGTTAGCCTTCGCGTTAGCACTCAAGGATTGAGGACCATCGACAAAAAGGGAATCCGTGCCGTTGCTGCAGAGCTGGGCATCTGATCTATTCAGCAAAGGAACCCTTGGTTTTTCGGATTTTTTTTATCCGCAAACGGTTCAGCACTTTATTTTAGCTGCTTTTCCGTATTCTTTTTACAGGTTTTTATTCGTTTTGGCCATTTTCCTTTGTACACTTGGCCTTTTTTTGTTCGTTTCAAGCACAAAAAGGAAAATGAGCAACAAAATTAGCGAATTATCATTTTTTTTGCGTATGGATCCTAAAAAAGTCGTAAAACAGGCCAGAATAGCCGCTTTACCAAGGCAAGCTCTTTATTGGAGCTTTATTTCTCCCCTTATTTTTATCATTTTACTGTTTTTTGAGGCTAAATTTGAGTTTTTGGGGCTGGGAAATACCATGAGGAACGCTCTGGAGCTTAATGATATGCCACTATTTTACGGTAGCTCTACCTGTGCTGTTGCATTCGCTTTTATTGTAAATATATTCTTTTTAACGCTCAAAAAAATATTACCGCACAAATAATATGGCTATATCTTGGGTTGACTTTTCCATTGCAAACTGCATAAAGCCATTTTCTTTGAGTTTGGATAAAGGCGATTTTATGTTTTTAGCCGGCGAAACCTGCCACGATAAGCTTTTACGTGCCCTTGCCGGATTTTTGCCGGAAGAATGCAATGCTGCGGATTCCATCAGAATTGATGGACAGCGCACAAAATTTAATTCAGTGCTGCTACCAAAAAATGCCACAGATTCTTTTCCCCCGCACAGAACAATCGGAGCTTTTGCACTTGATTTGATTCCGGGGGCAAACAAAAAAAGAGTTGAGAATCATGCTGCCGGTTATGGCATAGACAAGCAAATTCTCCATTGCAAACCTCAAAAAATTTCGCCGATAAATTTGCAAAAAATTTCGCTTTGGCTGTGTTCTCTTAACCCAAGCGCAGCTATTTTCATTGAAGAACCCGATGGTGGATTTTTTGATGAGTGCCGGCCTTTTGACTTTTTGCAGAACCTGCTCACTACTAAGGGCGGTATAACCGGTTGCATAGTTTTTTTAGCAAGTCAAAAAGAAAGCATCTTGCAAAAAGCCAAAGCTCTGCAATTTTGCAGAACACGTATTGCGGTTTTTTGCGCAGACAGGCTTGTTGAAGAAGGCGAGGCAATAAGAATTCTGGAAAATCCCATTCATTTCTATACAAAAGAGTGGATAAAAATGGGGACATTCAAACCTAAAAAACAGGGAACTTTATGGCAATATTGCCAACCTGATTGCAAAGAGCAATATAACTGTTCCGCAAGGCAGAACGTATCTTCCGTGATGTGGGATTGCGAGCCGCAAAAGCTGCATAAAATTGTATGCAGAGGCTTTGACAACACTTAGTCTTTCACGCACCGCACGTAGCCATAACCATCATCTGCCGAGAACCTCGTAGAATCCGGTAAATGCCAGCCATAAGGACAAACTTTTTTCGCGGTTTCCAAATTATACAGCCTTCCATGTTTTATGCAATTCTCAAGCTTACCGTCATAGCATTTGCTACCGGCAGTATCGTAATTTAAATTCTCTGCCATCTGGATTTGATTTCCTATTCTGATTATTCCATATCTCTTGCCGTCTCGTTCATCTGCTAACAATATTGCACTGGAAGCCGGCAAATTACTCGCGCTCTTCACAGGAGAAAAAACTCCAGACAAGTTTCTGAACATATATGGAGCTTCCTTGTCCAAAGCAGAAAGCAAACCTGGCATATCTTTTGAAATCCCCGTAAACGAACTTACCAACATACTATTTGCGCTATTATAAAGTTCAACTTTAATAGTTAAATTACCATCAAAACGTCCTATGCGGCCTTGTCCCACATAATGGGCCTTTACTTCTCGGCCCAATTGAACCAAGCAGCTTGACTCGCGGCATTTTTTTGCAACAGCTTCCGGCGAGCCTAACAAATCCACTATGCTCTGCTGAGTCATTACTGCATAACTCTCCTGAGCCAAAATTTTGCCGGCAATTTCACGCAACCTGTCTGTTAAATAATTCAAATCGGAAATTTCTACAGGAGGTTCTTCATCATCCACAGTGTTTATTATGGCTATGCGCTTTTGCTGAGCATTGACAAAAGCAAAAAACAACAGAATTAAAAAGCATGCGAGTTGGGTGTTTTTTTTCACCCTAAACTCTCCAATAATGCGAATCGAGCAAATATGCAAGCAATTCTTTTCCTTCTGCGCTTTGAGAAAGTTCTTCCACCATCGGCAAATAACGGCGCATTCTCTCGTTTTGCTTTTGACCCAAAAATCTACGTTCCCTGTCCAGCTTCGCTTCCGCTCGCTGACGAACACGGCTAGCTAGCTCTTCTTCGTTTATGGGTTGCATCTTGATAAAGTTTATGCCAAAATCAGCGGCTGTTTTTTGAATTTCAATTTCTTCGACAGGCGTGATCAGAGAAATAGCAAGGCCGCTCCTGCCGGCTCGTGCCGTGCGGCCGCTGCGATGAACATACACTTCGTGATCGCTGGGATGATCGTAAACAATAACATGCGTAACATGGCTCACATCTATGCCGCGTGCCGCAACATCCGTGCATATCAAAAGCTTCAAAGTATTTTGCCTGAACTCACCTAAAACCTTTTCGCGCTCGGACTGAGAAATATCGCCGGAAAGAGCTTTCACCGGAAATCCGTAATCACGCAAAACCTGCTCCAGATATGCTATGTCTTTTTTCATGTTGCAAAAAATCATGCAGCTTTCCGGATTTTCCCATTCCAGAATTTTTATCAGCAAAGAGTCTTTGCACATGGCCTCGGATGCATAATAACGATGCTCAAGATTTTTCGCTATCACCTGATCGTAAGAGAGCGAAAGGAAATCCGCATTCGGACGTTGGAATTCTCTGGCAAGGCTTTTTACCGTTTGCGGAATTGTTGCGCTGAACATGGTGCAGGAAATCTGCTTTGGCAAGTAGCGGCGAATGCGCTGCATATCGGGGTAAAAGCCCATGCCCAGCATTTCATCGGCCTCATCCATAATCATGTCACGAATGCTGCCGAAATCTATGTTGCCTCTCTGAGCATGATCCAGCAAGCGACCTGGCGTTGCAACTATTATATGTACACCGGTTCTCAAAGCGCGAATTTGATTTTCAAAACCAACTCCGCCGAAAATTGCGCACGAACGAATGCCGAGATTTTTTGAAAGTTTTTCCGCTTCTACGTGAACCTGCAACGCAAGCTCGCGAGTCGGAACCAAAATAAGAACCTGAGGGAAAATATGCTCAGGAATAATCACTTGCAAAAGAGGCAGCAAAAACGCTCCGGTTTTTCCCGAACCGGTCTTTGACTGAATAAGCATATCCCTACCTTCAAGCATATAGGGAATAGTCTTTCTTTGCACAGGCATCAACTCATTCCAACCGAGTTCCTTAACGGTTTCCTGCATGGGCTGAGGTAAGTTATCAATGGAATAATCAGGCAACCTGTTATCCGGCTCTTTTATCTTTAAGGGCGTGGCAAAAGGAGAATCGTTATCCATCACTGCATATCCACCAAAATACTTTCATCTCTTTTTGCGCCAATGGAAATCATGCCTATTTTAACACCGGCAAGCTCGGAGAGGCGATTTAAATATTTTTGCGCATTCTCCGGCAGCTCATCCAATGAACGGCATTTTGCCGTGGAACATTCCCAGCCCGGCATGGTCTCGTACACAGGCTCGCAAAGAGCAACCTGAGCCGAGCGATTTGGAAAATGTGAAACTTCACGGCCTTCTACTTTATAATCAACGCAAATTTTTATTTCCTTAAAGGTATCCAGTACATCAAGCTTGGTTATGGCTAAATGAGTTAAGCCATTCACAGCAGCAGCCTTGCGAACAACGGGCGCATCAAACCAGCCACAGCGTCTAGGCCTTCCGGTGGTGGCTCCATACTCTCCGCCTATTTCACGAAGTTTTTCGCCAATTTCATTCTGAAGCTCGGTTGGGAAAGGACCGTTCCCAACCCTTGTGGTGTAGGCTTTCACAACACCTATTACCTGCTCTATAGCTGTTGGCCCGACCCCCGACCCGCAGCTTGCATAGCCGGCTACCGTATTAGAAGATGTGACAAAAGGATAAGTTCCGTGATCCACATCCAAAATAGTTCCCTGCGCGCCTTCAAAAATAATTTGCTTTTTGGCTTTTAAACTATCGTGCAAATAAGGTACTATATCGCATATATAAGGCCTCAACTGCTCACCCAGTGCCAAATATTCCTTTATAACCGGATCCGGCTCTATAGGCTCAGCTCCGAACATCTTTTTGAATTCCTCGTTCCTGAACGAAGCTATATCTTCTATGCGAGGTCTTAAATCCTGCTCGGACAACAAGTCCCCGACCCTCACCCCGTGCCTGTTCACCTTGTCGCTGTAGCAGGGACCAATGCCTCGCCCTGTGGTTCCAATGGCTGCCTTCCCGGCTTTGGCTTCCTTCAATTTATCACAAGCTATGTGCCATGGCAGCACAACATGCGCATTTTCTGCGATTAAAATGCGGTTTTCAACGGAAATACCTTTGGAAATAAGGTCTTTTATCTCCAAAATCGCTTGTTTTGGGTCAAAAACAACGCCGTTTCCTATGATGCAAATCTTGTTTGCATGCATAATTCCACTCGGGATCAGGTGAAAAATGAATTCCCTGTCTTCCACTTTTACTGTGTGGCCTGCGTTGGCTCCACCTTGAAATCTCACTATTATATCTGCATATAATGTTAAAAAATCCACGATTTTGGCCTTCCCTTCATCGCCCCACTGCGAACCTACTACTACTCTATTTGGCATAAGGCAAAAAAAATACAAAAAAAATCTACCACGTTCCTTTTTTTTTTGTATTTTTATAGAATATGCAAAAGGATTGTTCTATGCGAAAATGTTTTTTTGGCGGTTTACTAGCCGCATCGGTGTTTGTTATTTCTTTAGCTTCTTGCGGCTTATTCAGAGAGATTTCTGAGCAAGCCGACTGGCGGAACAAGGAACTCACAACTTCCTTTAGGACAAAGGGTATTGACGGATATCGCTTTGATAACGCTCAAGGCGAAGGTGCCGACTTTCAGAATACCACCGGTAAGGCCCCCGTGTTTAGAAAAGCTGAACTCAGCGAGGCGAAGTTCCAGAACGCCATGTTGGAAGTCCCGGACTTTTCCGGAGCTAACCTGGCCGGAGCTAACTTCTCAAGCTCAGATATGCGCGGAGTTAACTTTTCCGATGCAAATCTTGAAGGCGCAAACCTTTACAGGGCAACGCTTTTGAACAGCGAAGGTACCATAGAAAGAGCGACGAATTTCTCCGGAGCATCGCTTATGAACGCCAACCTCACCAATATGAAGGTATCTGAGGGTCTTAGCTTCAAGAACACCGACTTAACCGGTGCAAAAATAATGAATGTGGACTTGACCGCCGCTGATTTCAGCGGTGTAGTTGCTCAAAAAACCGATTTTTCCAATTCCGAACTTGCCGGCTCAAGCTTTAAGGGAGCGCAAGTTACCGGAGCTAATTTCTCTGGCTGCAACTTAACCAATGCAAATTTTGCGGATGTGGATTTGAACAACGCAAACTTTACCAATGCCGGTTTGCTAGGGGTTAACTTTTCCGGAGCGACTTTCGGTAATGCAAATTTCACCGGAGCAAATTTTTCACGCACTCCGTTCAGCAATGCCAATTTGAAAAGAACAAGGCTTCAAAAAGCCGAGTTTACTCAATCCAACATATCGGATATGGACTTCAACGGCATGACCATAACCAATGTTAAGTTCGATAAAAGCAATGTTAGCGGCACAACTTTTATAGAGACCAAAATGGTTAACTCAAGTTTCTTTGATGCCGTTGTTGATAAGTGCGATTTTATAAATGCAGATATGAAGAACGCCGTTTTTGACGGTACCGACATGAAACGTTCTCAATTTGTAAAAGCCGATTTAACAAAAGCAAACTTTGCCAATTCTACATTGGACAGAATTATATTCAACGAAGCCAATATGGTAAACGCAAACTTTGAAGGCGCAAAATTAACTCAAGTAAGTTTTGTCAATGCCGATATGCAAAATTCAAGATTCAACGCAGACACAAAACTGGACAGGGTGGATTTTTCCGGAGCGAATTTATCGCGCGCAAGAATGGATAAATTTCAAGCCAATGGGGTTGTTTATGATAACAGAACAAATTTCCCAGCAGGTTTTGATCCGGCTAAAAACGGCTTTATAAATAGAGATGGCGGTGGAGGAGGAAGCAAAAAGAGAAGAGCTGTTTCCGATGATGATGAGTTTGATGCACCGCCGCCACCGCAAACAAAGAAAAGAAGAGCCGTTGAAGAAGATGAAGCCGCACCTACTGCTAAAAAGCGTGCGAGATCACAGAAAAGAAAATAGTGATTTTTTTTCGTGTAATCCTTTTACTGTCGGTAATTTCTGCGGCAACGGAAATTACCTCTTTTAAATTGCGAATTACCGGAGCCAAAGTTTACAGCGAAGAATTTTTAAAAGAGCAGTTGGATTTGCCGACAGAAATGGATGTTATTTCGCCGGAGCGAAGAAACTTTATAATTAAACTCGCAAAATCCAACCTGGATTATTTTTACCAAAACAACGGCTATTTCAGCGAACATATTACGCTTACCATAAGTGAAGAACTTGTTGATACCGTAATGGTAGAGATATATACATTCAATATATACGAAGGCGAAAAATACAGATTCGGCACTGCAGCTATTGTGCTTGAAGATAGCGTGGAATCTCTTATAGGAGTTGATAAGCTTTCTGTGATAAAAGGAGGAATTTATGATCCTGAAATTATAAGCAACGATAGAAAAACAATAGAAGATGTTTATCTTAAGCAAGGTTACCTGCATATAACAGTTGAGCATTTGGAACATATAGACACAACGGAAAAAAAAGTTAATGTTCATTTTTTTACAGACCCTAAACACCAAGTTCGCATGGGGCATTTCAAAAGCAAAACCTTTCGTGCCGGCTTATTGCCCGGGCAAACCGAATTGGAAGCCGGTCTTTCCGATACTGCATGGCTGAACAAACTGTGGGAAATAGAACGAGATTCCATAGTCGATCAAAAATATTTCTTTTCATTCAGAACCAAATTGCTCACAACTCAATTATTTTCTCAAGTTAAGCTTGAAGATTCCCTACAGGAGAACGGACTTTCCGATATATCTCTGACCGTTTATGAAAGGATACCGGGCGAAGCAAATTACGGATTCTTTTTTGAACAGATTTACGGCTTTGGAATTTCGTATTCAGCTTTGCACAGGAATTTTTTCGGTTCTTTTCACGAGGCCGGTGTTGGGGCAATGCTTGCGCAAAACCGCCAGGAACTCTCATTGAACTACGCTCATCCGCTGCTCTTTGGAACCAGAGTGTCTTGGATTCCAACTGCCATAAGGCTTGATGAAAAAATATTTTTCAATCACGAAAAACTGCCGGCCCCAACAAAGCCGGATAGTCTGATTGAAAGATGGGAAGTAGTGAATCGAGCAAGTTTATCTTTTGGACTTTCCGCGCGCAATCACATTCGCAACAGACACACTTTTGATTTTAGATATTTGAGATTGCAGGGAGATGAAGAAGATGCCAAGGATTATTTTAAGATAAAATACGAATGGGGGCTTACCTTTGATTTTACAGACAACAGTTATGATCCAGTTAAGGGCTGGAAATTTACGCCTACTTTCGGAGCCGGCGGTGAATTGCAGCATGAATCTTTTGGCAAAGTGAAAGATTCAAAGGCTTCGGATTTTTGGAAGATTGGCGTGGAACATGGATTCTTTTATACGGAAACTTCCGTCTTTGGATATTATCCCATATTCAGAAGATATTGGTTAAGCGCATTTGCTTTTAGCTATGGAAATATTTTTAACAACGCTCCGGCAGACGATGCTCAGATGTTTTATCAAGGTGGCGGCAGAACATTGCGCGGTTATAAATTCAGAACAGTGTTTCCGTATAAAATGGAAAATGATACAACCAAAATTAGCGGACGTTCTCCCGAATATTTTAGGGTAAACGAAGAATTCAGGTTTATCACTCCCTGGAAGCCCCTAAGAAATTGGCAGTTGGTGCAGTTTATAGACTGGGTTAATATAAGTGATTCCGATGAATCATTTAATGCTGCTCAGGAGATGTCTCTTGGCATGGGCTTGCGTTATAAATGGCAGTTCTTGACATTCAGGCTGGACTATGTTCTTAAAACGCACTTTACGGACTTTAAACCGGACAAGTTCTCATGGTCGCACATAGTTTTTGATTTATCTCAGGCGATTTAAATAACGCCTTCTGTCCATAACGCCCGCTATAATCGGGAATATTGTTATATGCGCAAGGGCAATGCTCAGAATTCCAATAACAGTTACCACGCCCAAACTTCTTAAACCAGGATGAGAAGAAAAACATACACTTGCATAAGCTACTATAGGGATTATGTAAGATACAAGCACCGTTACACCGCTGTTTGCGCAAACAAATTTCAGTGAACCAGTCCCCTCTTCCCAGTATCTTTGCCACAAAAACAGAGAACCGTCTATGGAAATGCCTATCAAAAAAGGCAAGGCTAAAATGCTGTAAACCGTAAGCGGCATGTTGAGTATATGCAAAATTCCGAAAAACCACAAAAAACCAAATATGGGCGAAACTAAAATTAAAAATATGCGATTTCTGCTGCTTTGATAAATTAAAAGCCAAAGCAAAATGGCAATGCCGCCGAGCGCGGTGCAACTCCGCAACTGCGGCAAACTCAAATCAAACAGAGCTGCACGAATTATAGGAGCTCCCGTGCTTTTAAGAGGCGTACCGAAAAGGGAAATCTCCTCAACGCTCCTTGCAAATCTGCGGCATTCAAGACCATCATCAATATCAAATGCAGGGAAAATAAACCCGAATTCTCCAATGCTCCCATCCTTGCCCAAAAATTTCAACTGATAACTCTCAGGCAAATCTGTTATTTTCACCGGATTTAAGTTCCAGTTTCCCATCATTTTATTTATATTTGCCAAATCGTTTCCACGAAGCCTATCTAAAATTCCAGGAGTTAAGGATGCGTGAATCTCTCTTAAAATTCTCAATTTTTTATCCTGCTCTCTGGGCAAAAGGCTTGCAAGCGTAACCCAGTTTATTTGCGGATAATTGTCCATAGCAGCTTCTGCATATTTTGCGCTCGGAAAAAATACAATAACAGGCTCTGCGCTGTATTCACCTATTTCTTCTAAAATTTCATACACAGGCTCGGAGGGCTTTGGAAATTCGGTTTTTGAAAAGCGATATTCCATTTCCGGGAAACCCCAATAAACAACAAGCGCAATTGTAACCAGAAAAATTATCAACGGATACCTGTTGCTTACCATCAAAGGTTTGGGAGAAAAATCCGAAAACTTGTAGGTTATTTTTACAAAGAGATAGAATTTGTGTTTTTTTTGCAAGACTGTAAGCAAAGCCGGAAGCACCGTGCTTATGGCAATCCAGTTAAATAAAATTCCAATACCACCTGCTATTCCAAGCTCTCTGAGCCCCTGCAGCGGAATGGTGAGCAGGCAAAAAAACATTGAAGAGCTTATGAATGCGCTAACGGCAAATGGTTGCCCAATGCCGAGCAAAGTACTTTCCAGCGCAAGCTTTACGCTCAAACCCTTTTGCATTTCTTCCGTATATCTGGAAAGCAAATGCACGGCATTTCGCCCGCCTATAGCGGGTATTATTAAACCCAGCATTATTGTGAGTATGTTTATTCTGCCAAACAAAAGAGCCGCTGCCACAAAAGTCCACAGAGTTGCCATGCCCAGACAAAGTGCGGTGACAAGAGATATGGCCGGTATTCTGAAGCAGGAAGCTACGAATATTACAAACAGTATAACGGCAGAAACCATTGCCAGAGTTCTCACTTCGGTTAATATGGTTCTGCTGTTTGCCACAAAGTCGTAAATGGCACCACCATAAAGCACTTCCGTATTTTCCTGAGTTTTCAAAGAATTTGCGGTTGCCCTTACCAGGCTATGCAGCTCTCTCATGTCCGTTAAATTGGAATTGTCTTTAGTTGGATAAATTTCAAGTATTTGTATGGTTCCGTCTGCGTTTCCTTTAAAACTTTTAAGTTTTGGCTGATATTTCTGCTCAATGTCTTCCAAAGAAAAAATATAGTCCGTAATGGAAGTGTCTTTTACCAGCTCTACTATAAAGGGATTGAGTTTTTCCTTTTGTTTTGCTGTGAGTTTTTTAATTCTGTTGTTAATGGTTTCCAAATCCGAAAGGTTTATGTACAGCAGTTTATGTTCATTATAAAAATCTGATTCCGTGCGATATTCGGCTAAATTCACAAGCGGGCTTTGTTCCAAAGCTTTTGAGAGTTTTGCCATAAATTTCGCATTAGCCGTGCTGTCCGGGGATTTTGAAAGAACAATCAGGGATTGCCAGCCACCGAATTTTTTATGCACGCTATCTTGCGCTATTATTGCAGGGTGATCTGCCGGGAGCAAGTTTACAAGGCTAAGCTCCCAGCGCAAATTTGAAACAGGATATATGCTCAAAGCAGATAACGCCAGGGCAAAGACTATTATCAATCCCGGGGCATTCTGCAAAAACAGCAAAAATCGAGTTAACAAGGAAAACATTTGTAAATTCTTAATTTAGTAAATGAAAAAAGGTTTCACATTGCTTTTTCTTTTGGCTTTTTGCGTAAGTGCGCAAGAAGTCCCTGAAGATACATCTGTTGTGAAAATAGAAGATAAGAGCTTGTTATTAACCGCAGTGTCCTGGCCGTTTGTGTATATTATCCAACCGACCGTTGAATTTTTAATATATCCGGTTATACCGCCGCTTATATACATATCAAGGGAAAATCTTATAGAGAAGGGGGCAAACCTTATAACATTCGGCGACAGCAATCAAATAATGTTTTACCCGATAATTAACGCAAAAATAGGCGGTCAGGCGAACATAGGCTTTGCGTATTGGCATTCAAATATTTTATTCGACAACGATAATATGTTTTTTTCTCCGCATCTTTTTGTTAACTCTGATATGGATGCAACCTTACGCTACAGGAAAAGGAAAGTTTTTGACAAGTCTGTTTACTGGGGGTTAAATACAAGCTACAGAGCAGACGGAGACAATTCATTTAGAAACCCCAAAGAAGGAAGGGTATATTCATTCGCAGATAGTTCCTTATACTCAAATCCCTTTATAGGATTTAGCCCTTTTAGAAACTGGAATTTGGAATTCAGTGCCGCTTTTAATTTTTACAGATTCGATTTGCCTAACTTGAACGATGAAACTTTTGAAAACGAGCCTGAAGTTAACAGTAGAGGCTTCTATCAAAATTATCAGGCGTATCCTTTAAACATTGCTCTATTGCACAACAGCCTGGACGAACCTTATGCCGCAACCAAAGGCAATAAATTTTCCGTTAGCTACACTTATGTTCCCGTTAGCCGTTATAATGGAACAAAAGATCATAATTTTCATGTTGTTGAAAGCCGTTTGGTAAACTATACTTTGCTCGGCAACAAGAATTATGCAATGACTGTAGCCGAAAGCAATACCAGCAGAGAGAGGCTGAGGAATCTCACATTTGCAGAAGCTATTGAAGTGTTCAATCCTATCAACATTAAAGAAGAGGTTTTAGACAGGCGTGTATTTATAACCCAGTTGAGAATGCGTTATATGCTGGAAGAAAACGACGGCAAAGCTCCGTTCACGGCCATGGGAAGGCTAGGCGGCAATTTCCCTCTTAGAGCATATAGTGACGGATTTTTTACTGCGCCTTTGGTTGCAGGTATCTCTACCGAATATAGATGGCCGATTGACCGTTTTGCAGACGCGCTTATATTCAACGAATATGGCATATACGGAGATGATTTCAGTCGCTTGAGTACATCTAACATAAGAAACTCTTATGGTTTTGGTTTTAGAATTCGCACACCTAAACTGTTTATAACCCGTTTTGCTTTAGCCTTTCACGGTTTGCAGGGAATAACATTAATTTTAACAACCAGGCCGGAGTTTGAGTGAGCTTTTTCTATATTACACATCAATGTTTCGTATTTTATTTGCATTGTTGATTTGCATTTCTTTGCTGTTTGCGGCGAATAATGCCAAAAGTGAGCCTGTATTGCTGGAATCCATAGTTGCAGTTGTGGACGGCAAGGTTATTTTGCGTTCCGATTTAATGACGCAGCTTTATCAGTATCAGGCCACACCGGGCTTTTTGCAGTTGCCGGAAAGTGAGCAGATGACCAGAGTGTTGGATAAAATTATAGAAGAGAAGGTTTTGCTTTCAAGGGTTTCAAGAGATTCCATAACGGTGGACGATGTTGAGCTTTCTCAAAGAGTTGATTCGCATGTGAGGGGTTTAGCCGCCAGGCAAGGCGCAACGGTGGCTGCATTGGAAAGAGCCATTAAGGAGCAGCTAGGAATTAGCATGTCGCAGTACAGAGAAAAGTTAATGGAGAGATTCAGAGACGAGATGCTGCTTTCCAGAATTCGTCAGAGGCATGTTGGTTTAATAAGCCCTACAAGAAAAGAGGTTGAAGAATTTTACGCAATTTACAAAGACAGCATTCCTCGCCAATACGATTGTCTTTTATTCAGCACAATAAGCATATCCATAGAGCCGAGCAATCAAATTTCCGATTCTGTTAAAAATGCGGCTCGTACGATTATAGATTCTTTGGATAGAGGCATACATTGGGCAGTGCTTGCAAAGAATCATTCGCAGGATATTTCAAGCGACACTTCAGCCTATTTGCGCAGAGGAGTTGGAGAAGCAGATTACGAGAGAGCAGCCATGAGGTTAAGCATTGGCGAGTGGACGGATCAGCCTGTTCTCACAAAGGAGGGTTGGAATATAATAAGGCTTTTGGGAAAAAAGGATGACGGCATAAAAACGGCGCGTATTCTTCTAAGGGTTAATCCTTCTCAAGCGGATTCTCTTAATGCTTTGCGCAAGCTTGATTCTTTGAAAACCGAGATTGAAAGCGGAAAAATAAGTTTTTCAAAAGCCGCAGAACAGTTCAGCAAAGATAGAGAAACATCTTACAGAGGCGGGAGTTTTGGCTGGCAAGAGAGAAAGCATATTGAATCGGGTCATGGCAGGGTTATATCTTCACTGAGGCTGGGTGAAATTTCGCAACCGGAAATCATGGACGGTTCCTACAGAATTTTCCGCTTGGACAACGAAGCTCAGGTAAGGGAATACAATTTGGAAGAGGACTACCCTATTCTGGAAAACATAACATCTTCATACATGTCAAACCAAAAGCTACAATCCTTGATAGATCAATGGCGGCATGAAGTTTACATTGAGATTAGGTTGTAGGTTTCTTTACCACGCCAAATACCAGGAATTTCCGCAACAGAAAATTGCCTATAAATCCCAGAACAGATGCTATGAACTTTGCGCCGCTCCAATGTACCGCAAAAAACGGAACCGCAGTTATCAGCAAATGCGTTGTGGCAAAATCAACTGCCCCCATAATCATAACGGAAAATATATACCAGAATATTTCTCCCGCCGTATTCCAACGTGCCTTATGCCGAAAAAGTATGGCAATACACAAAAGATAATTGCATAATGCAGCTACTATAAACGAAACTACAATCGCAGGCTTCAACTCCATGCCAGCCTGTGTAGCTCCCACAAAGAAAATAAAATTCACACCAAGCGAAATCGCACCGATAAACAGATAAATTATCAACTGCATGGGAAGCGGCGCAATATGAGCTCCGTAATGAAAAAGACAGTACAAAGCACGAACGCCATCCTTCCAACCGATCTTTTTGCCTTCCTCATAAGTCCTGGGATTATACGATATAGCACACTCATACACCCTGCAACCCATCTCCGCAACCCTGGCAGTGATCTCCGGCTCAAAACCAAAACGCTCTTCCTTTAGCTTAGGAGCTATTTTTTGAATAACATCGCCGCGAAATAGTTTATAACAGGTTTCCATATCGGTTATGTCTAAATTTGTAAACAGATTTGCCACAAAAGTCAACGACTTGTTCATCCAGGTATGCCAAAAATAAAGCACACGGCGAGTATCAGGAAGCAAATAGCGAGAACCGTAAACTACATCAGCCTTGTTTTCCAAAAGCGGCTTTAACAACTCCAAATATTCCAACGGATTGTATTCATCATCAGCATCTTGAATTCCTACAAAATCACCGGTTGCAGCTAGAAGCCCGGTTCTTAAAGCAGCACCTTTGCCACGATTTTTCTCATGCGTGAAAATTTTTATTTCGGGATATTTTGCGGAAATGACCGATAATTTTTCTGCGGATTTATCGGTTGAACAATCATTTACAATAATAATTTCCAAATTGAAATTTTGATTTTTTGTTATTCCGCGAACTTTCTCAACACAATATTCTATTGTATTTTCCTCGTTGTAGCACGGAATTATAAGAGAAAGGGTGAATGCCATCAAAACCTCGCAATCCGCAAAAACCTGCATTCCCTTCGCACCGAATCGCAAGCCTTTGCAGCCTGCTCCAAAGATGCAAACAGAGAAAAAACACTCGCCCCGCTACCTGAAAGCAAAGACTTGCCCCCGCAAGCATTTAACTTTTGCTTAAGCGAAGTTATAAGAGGATATTTTTTTAGCACAGATTCTTCAAAATGATTGAACAGGTCAAACGAATCATTCAACGGATCGGATAAGTCTCTGCTTTTAAAACTTTGCCAACGTTCATCGCCTGCAGGAACAATATTCCCATACGCATCTGCCGTGGGAACTGCGCACTCCGGGGTTGCCACAACAATTACGCAGCTCTCTTTGTTTATCGGGTTGCGATGAGTTAGAATGTCGCCTATGCCTTCTGCCAAAGCAGCACCGCCACGCACAAGAAATGCAATGTCTGCACCCAAACCTGCGCCAACTTTTTCCAAATCTTCCACGTCGGCATTTAATCCCCATAATCTGTTCAACAGCCTTAATGCGGCTGCGGCATCCGAGCTTCCGCCACCCAAGCCTGCACCCAAAGGCAAATTCTTTTCCAGGTAAAAATTAACCCCACCGGAAACTCCGTATATTTCCTTTAGCTTGGCGGCAGCTTTGCAAATCAAATCTTTTTCGGGTGGATAATCCTGAGGTTTATTGTAAGAAATTGTGATTTCGCCACGCTTGTTCAATTCGCAAAAAAGAACATCTCCGCAGGAAATTGTGTGAAACATTGTGCCTATATTGTGATAGCCGTCTTCTCTTTTTTTTATTACAGACAAAAAGAGATTCACTTTTGCAGGAGCCGGTTCGCTTAGCATTTATTTTACTCGTTTCACCTTCAAAGCTCTTGTTTGTCCTTCTTCTGTCGGTGATAGCTGAGTTTTGGTATAAGATAACATTCTGCGCCTTTCTTCTCTTTTGCTATAAGTATTATCAAATCTCAATTTTGCCACGAACAAAATAACAAAAAAGAATATCAGAGAAGCCAACCATATAGAAAACAATGTATCTTCCATAAATTCCCCGTTAAGCTTTGCCGCTTTTGCTTATTTGATCATTAATTATTTTTTCTCGGTTTATTATGCCATAACTAAAACCAACTACAAAATAGAGCAAAACCAAAAACATCAAATATTCAGGGATTTGCATTGCAAAACCTGCTACATAAGCAATCACTATATTTACCAATTGAAATACATTTATGAATTTGCTTTTGCGTTTTTTGAGCTTGGGAAGAAAGAGTGGGCTAACCATAAGAATTCCGGTAGCAATCATAATGACAAGAGGGAAATAAAGCAAATCAGGATGGTTATTAAAAAAGTTGTATTTGCAAAACAATATCATAAGTATAGCATTGACTACGCCGGCAAATGTTGAGGGCATCCCGGAGAAATAATCAGGATAGGAATCGCTGTCCATGGCATTGTATTTTGCGAGTCTCATGGCTGCGCATAATACATAGACAGCAGCACCTGCGAATATGGCAATCTGATTGGCTTCGTACCAGTCCGCAGACATATTTTTATAAGCAAACAGAAGCATAAAGGCCGGAGCAATGCCAAAAGCGATTAAATCTGCGAGGCTATCGAACTGCGCTCCGAACTCTGAGCTTGCGTTAAAGGCTCTTGCGGCAAATCCGTCTAATTTATCCAGCAGTGTGCAAAAAATTATGAATTGCGCTCCATAAAAAATAGCATTCTCAGCAGAAAATAATCCTGTTGACCAGCATATAGAAGCTACACCGAGCAAAAAACTTATGCTAGTAAAAGCATTTGGCACTATAAATTTCGCTTTGTCCATAGCAAAGAATTTAGAAAATCTTATCCTGACGTTTTAAATAAGTATTCGCCAGGAGCAGCGGAAAAGCTACCAGTAAGCCGGCTTGTGTTGTTAGCAGGGCTTCGGATATGCCATCTGCGAGCAGTACCGGGTTGCCAAAACCAAAATCCTTTATTGTTTCAAATGTGTGAACCATGCCCATGACGGTACCTAAGAGGCCAAGCAACGGTGCTATGGTGGCAAGAGTCGCTATGTTTTTGTAATGTTCCCTTTTTCCGGTCAAAACCAAAACCCAAGCAAGCCAACCTACCGCAAAAATAATGGGCATAACAACGCCACCCTTGCGGAGCAAGTCAAAAACCTGTTCGTAAATGTGTATTAGGTTCACAGGAGTAATTTACTAAATTACTCCTGGAGAAGTAGGCTTGTGGTGGATGAGCCGAATTTTTTCCCTAAAGTTATTCCGGTTCCCCATACATACGGGTAACCGCCTCTTACTGCCGGTTCAACAAACCATTCTTTGTCCACTGAAAATCTCCAACCTGCAGCCATGCCGCCTTGGGGAATTATGCTGTTTTTATCGTTTTTGTTTAATGCACCGCCAGCTTCTGCCTGCACAAAGGGACCTCCAATAGGCAAATAATATCTCAGCATAAGCTTTGACTCCAGCGTTATTTCCTCTTCCAGATCGTTGCTATATACAGCGTTTACTCCCAAAGCAAAATGTTTGCTCATATCATATCCGAGTGCCATATTGCCGCCTATTGCATTTCCTTTTTTTGCGTTGTTATTGACCTCCGAACCTAGCCCGACAAAGAACCCGGAATTGCCGCTAGATTTAACTTTTTGGGGCGTGCGCATAGGCACCGGAGTGCTAACCTGTGTGTTCACAGGTGCAACAATAACGCTTGCAGTTGCAATTGGCGGCATTGCAACTGGTGGCGGCGCTATTGCAACGGATTTTTGCTTTTGCTTGGGCTTGGCTGCGATTGCCGGCTTTGGCTTGGGAAATTCTTCTAGCATTACTAATTCCGGAATTTGCATATTGTCGCTTAGAGCAAAAGGATAGCTGGAAAGACTTTTGTAGCCACTTAATCTTATTCTCATTGTGTAATTGTCTGCGGGCACATCCTTAAACAAATAGGTTCCGTTTTTATCCGCAAAAACCCATTTTTTAACAGTTTCGTTATGCAAAAGTTCTACAATAGCACTTTCCTCGCTCCCGGCACCACTCAGGTTAAGCTTGCCGCCTATATTGTATTTTTTTACCTCTTGCGCAATTTCTTCTTCTATAGCGTTTTCTGTAAGTTCTTCCATAATTTCCTCCGCTACTTCCGCTTCTGCGGTTGCGATTTCTTCTTCCGCTATTGCGGGTATTATTTTCGCAATTTCCGCTCTTATTGTTTTTACCGTGCTGCCCATCACTTCCCCTACGGGAGTGTAAGCTGCTGTGCCGGCACCCACCGATGCTACAATCGCAACCGCTTGCACCGCATTAGATGATGCCGCGCTGAACGTCTCAGGCAAGGATTTTATAAATGCTATTATCTGGTTTTGAGCTTCGCCTTTGCCTTCTTCCTTTAAGTTGAGCTTGTTTTTTCTGCGCAATATTCTGTACCAGCCGTAGAATGTTGCATAAGTTGATACGGTACCCAAAGCCATGGTAACGCCCGGACCATATTGCACAATAAGCGGAAAAATCTTAAGAAAATAGCACGTAACAGCTATGACAATTATTATTAAGGAAATAATTCCGCAAATTGTTCCGGTTTTAGCTATGCCATTAACAACGCGCTCTTCACGCAGTATTGAGCGAATGTCATTCTTTACCTCTTCTATTATATTGTCTATTATATTTTCATTCATCTTTTAAACCCAAATGATAATTTTACCACGCCGCCCGCGCTCCATGGCTTCCATTCTCTCCAGCCATCATTCACATTTACTATAGCTCCATCCGCATATTCAACCCATTCAATAATATTGGGCAAGCCTCTATCAAATCCCTTGTTTATGGAGTAGTCAATAAATGCGCCAAAAAGCAGCGCAAAGTTTTCGCTTAAGTTTATTCTTATTCCGCTTTCAAATGCAAGCAGAAACAGGAGCTTGGCAGAAATATGCGTTGTAAAAGAATCGTCTCCGAATTTGCCTATGCCCATGTGCGGGAGGCTATCTATGCTTATATTTAAATGCGGCAAATAGGCTTCTGTTCTAAAATTCTCATAACTCACATTCACATTCACATTTTGCGGAATGCCTATTTTAACACCAGCAGAAGAATAAAACCATTTTGAGCGAAATTTAAGCAAAATAGGTACGGATAAAAGTTGAGTTGATAATTCGTCTTTGTATTTATCCATACTATAATCAAAAGTAATTTCGTGGTTATCGTTATCTATTACAGTCATGCTGCCAATCATATTTTCATTGTTGTCGTTTTTTTTTCTTTTGGAAAATTCAACTCCGCCGGAAAATCCGAAATGTTCCCAGGGGTATATGGAAATTGACAGCGGCGCATTGTTGAATGAAAAATCCGGTGCGCCAATGCCATAATATATATCAAACTCATAGTGTGCGGCAAATACCGCAACGGGGACTAATATGTAAATAAGAATATAACGCATTACACCGTAAATAACCCAACAGTTTCTCTCAATTCCCCAGCTATTTTTGCCAAGTCATCTGCGCTTTTGTTTACTCGCAATGCGCCGTTTGCGCTTTCTTTGGCTACTTGACTCATGTTCACGGTATTGGAGTTCACATCGTTTGCGCCTTTTGCTGCTTCTCCGGCGTTAGTGCTCACTCTGCCTGCGCTTTTTGCAACTTCGCTTATGGATTCGGCTACACGCTTTGCGCTGGAGTTAGCCTGCGTTACGTGGCCTGTTATTGAATCCATGGATTCGTTTATTTGGGTTATTATGGCAGAGACATCGCTAATTACTTTAACGGCATCGTTTGTGTTGTTTTGAATGTCTTTTACTCTCTTAGTTATATCGTCTGCGTTTGCTGCGCTTTGACTGGCGAGAGCCTTGATTTCGGTTGCCACAACAGCAAAGCCTTTGCCGGCCTCGCCTGAGGTTGCAGCTTCAATGGTTGCGTTAAGGGCCAACAAATTTGTTTTGTCTGCGATTTTCTTTATCATATCGGTAACGGCTCCAATTTCTTCGGCGGCCACACCAAGCTTGTTCATCACATCTGTTGCATCTGTCGCTTTGCCGGAGGCTTCTGTTGCAACTCTGTGGACATCTCCGGTGTTTCCGGCGATTAAACTTACACTTTCGCTCATTTGTTCCGCTGCGCCGGCCACTTCGTTTGCATTTGCGCTTGCCTGCATTGCGCCGCTTGCCATTGCGTTTATATTGTTCGCCATTTGAAGCGTTGTGTCTACAACCTCGTTGCTTTTGGAAACAGTTCCTTCTGCGTTGCCTGTGAGTTGTTTGCTTATGCCGGACAGTTCTTCGCTTGAACTTGCCAGTGTATTTGAGTTTGCGAGCAGGTTTTTCAATATTCCCTGTATTTTCTCAAAGAATTGATCTACGCTTTTGGCAACCTTTCCTATTTCGTCTTTTCTCACAATTCCCGTTCTTGCCCGCATATCGCCGCCTTCGCCTTTTTTCAGTGTTTCAACGACTTTTCTGAGGGGCTTTGTTATGGACATATTTATGCTGAAGCCTATAGTGCTGGCGAGCATGAATATTGCGATGTTGAGCAAAATAGACCTGTTTTTGCTAGTGTTTGCAAACTCTTCATAAGATTCTTTCTGCGCAACTGCTACCCGCTCAAGGCTTCCGCTTTGCTCCGGGTTCAGGCGGATAAGAGGCATTATAACTTCGTTATATGTAGCTTCGTTTTTCTCAGAAAATTTGTCGATTATATATCGCTCAAATATGCCGAGAGTTAACGCCATCATTGAAGTTAGCAGAAAGGCGAGTTGAAGTTTTACGCCGATTGAGACATTTTTCATAGTGTTTCCTCCCCCTCTCCTTATACCTTGAATAAACCAACGGTTTCTCTCAATTCCCCAGCTATTTTTGCTAAATCGCCTGCGCTTTTGTTTACTCGCAATGCGCTTTTCGCGCTTTCTTTAGCAGCTTCGCTCATGCTTAGGGTGTTGGTGTTTACATTATTTGCGCCATGTGCGGCTTCGCCTGCATTTTGGCTCACTTCGCCTGCGCTTTTTGCTACTTCGCTTATGGCTCCTGCTACTCGTTTTGCACTGGAATTTGCCTGAGATACATTATGCGCTATTTCGTTGCTCGCTTTGGTTTGCTGGCTGGCGTGGCTAGCTATTAAGTCCACGGATTCGTTTATTTTGATTATTATGGCAGAGACCTCGTTGATCACTTTAACTGCATTGTTTGTGCTGCTTTGAATTCCTTCTATTCTCTGCGTTATATCGTCTGCGTTGGCCGCGCTTTGGTTGGCAAGATCTTTGATTTCGTTTGCTACAACAGCGAATCCTTTTCCGGCAGGGCCGGCGGTTGCTGCTTCAATGGTTGCGTTCAATGCAAGCAAATTCGTTTTGTCTGCGATTTTCTTTATCATATAGGTAACAGCTCCGATTTCTTTGGCTGCCGCTCCCAATTTACCCATAACGCCCGTTGCATCTGTTGCTTTTCCGGAGGCTTCCGTGGCAACCCTGTTAACTTCTCCGGTGTTTCCGGCAATTTCGCTTATGCTTGCGCTCATCTCTTCAATGGCTGCAGCTATTGTGTGCATATTCGTGCTCATTTGTTCCGCTGCGCCGGCCACTTCGTTTGCATTTGCGCTTGCCTGCATTGCGCCGCTTGCCATTGCGTTTATATTGCTCGCCATTTGATGCGTTGTGTCTGCGACATCGTTGCTTTTGGAAACAGTTCCTTCTGCGTTGCCTGCGAGTTGCTTGCTTATATCGGATAATTCTTCGCTTGAATTAGCCAGCGTGTTTGAGTTTGTGAGCAGGTTTTTTAATATTCCCTGTATTTTCTCAAAGAATTCATCAACATTTTTGGCTACTACTCCTATTTCGTCTTTTCTCTCAATTCCCGTTCTTGTGCGCATATCGCCGTGTTCACCTTTTTTCAGAGTATCAACCACCTTTTTCAGTGGCTGGCTTATGGACATATTTATGCTGAACCCAATTGCGCTGGCGAGCATGAATATTGCAATGTTGAGCAAAATAGACCTGTTTTTGCTGCTGTTCGCAAATTCTTCGTACGATTTTTTCTGTGCAACTGCTACCCGCTCAAGGCTTTTGCTTTGCTCCGGGTTCAAGCGGATAAGAGGCATTATAACTTCGTTATATACCGCTTCGTTTTTCTCGGAAAATTTGTCGATTATATATCGCTCAAATATGCCAAGTGTTAATGCCATCATTGAAGTTAGCAGGAAGGCGAGTTGAAGTTTTACGCCTATTGAGACATTTTTCATTGTGTTCCCTTGTTGTTGGTTATATACACTCCCGGAGCTTTGCCTTCTGTGCGTTCGCCTTTGGGAGTGTAAGTTTTGGATGTGGAATTTTTGCCGTAAACGCCCAGCACTTGTTTCTGATAACCGGACTCTGTTTGCTGCATGGTTGCCGGGGCTGTGCCTTCGCAGGTTTTTAATTCTATGTCATCGTTTATGTGCATGGTTGCGCTGAATTTGTCATTTGGATTTGCCGTGCTGCCTGTGGGCAAGGTGAAGTAGGGGCGTGTGTTGTAGGTTTTTTCGCCGTTCTTGATCCATTCAAATTTTGTAAAGTTGTAGCCGCCGTTTGTTTCTGGGTTGTTGTTTATCATCAGTGTGTTCCATTTTGTAACTATAACTTTGTCAAAATCCAGGGGACTTATTATTACAATAGTATCTTTGCGTTCAGCGGTGAAAACTGTGTCGATTCCGTTTAAATTTACTTTTGCATGGAAGGAGTCTTCATTGTTATATACTATTTGAAGATCAGCGCTGTCAATTTTGCAATTGGTATTGGCTTTAATAAAGAATTTGTTATTGGAGTTGAGTTCTTCATGGATTTCAAAATCTATGCCTTCTGCAGCTTCTGTTTCTCTTAAGGTAACCTGGATTGTACCTTTTGCAGGCAATACCGAAATTGTGCCGGAAACGAATGATATATCGTATTTCTCGGAAGAAAGGCCGGACGGAACTATTTCGTAAGTGCCAACTTTGCTGTCTGAATTGTAGAGGCTTGTAAATATAAGTTCTCCGCTTAAATCAGATTCACTATCGCCATCAACAAAGCCTTCGTAAGATACGGTATATGCCGGTGCCTTATCGCCGTAAGTTACGGTTATATCGTTTGCAGTTATGGTTAAGGGCTTTTGCGTGATGGCGATTGGGGGGTCTATAGTGAATGATGCTTCTATTGTGCCCGTGTAGTTGCCTATGCCCGTGAGCGTGAATATTCCGCTGCCTGCGTTTGTGCCATTTGTGCCTGTGAATACGATTGTGTAGTCTGTGTCTTTGACAAGCTCGTCTATGCCCCATGTGACTGAGGGTGTGAGTTCTGTGCCGTCATAGATTTTGGTTGTTTCGCTTATGTTTGCGAATGCCATGTTGCGTTCTCTCAGGTATATTGGCGCATCTTCTTTACCTTTGCCGAATGCTTCTGCTGCGGTGTTGCCGTTTATGCTTTTGCCGTCTTTGCCGTCGTGGGTGGCGTAGAGCCAGGGTCCTTCTGCCATGCGGACGAAGGCAACGTTGTCTGAGAGGGTTGCGTTGGTTGTTGTGCCTGCGATGCGGCCTGTGGTGGTGGCAGATACGTATGCTGCGAGCGATGCTGATGATGTAATTGTACTGTTGGCGGCGTTGCCCACCAGTCCGCCTGCGTTGGCAGTGCCTGTGACGGAGACTGTGGAGTAGCTGTTGGTGATTGTACCGCCGTTTGTCAGGTTGCCTGCGATTGCACCTATGTTAGCTCCGCCGCTTATGCTTGCGCCGGTTATGCCTAAGTTTGCCACTTTGCCGCCGCTTATGTGCCCGAAGAGTCCGGCGTTATTCAGGGCGGAGTTGTTGATGTTCATGCCGTTTACCACTTTGCCGTTGCCGTCAAATGTGCCGGTGAAGGGGTTGCTTTCTGTGCCTATGGGTTCCCAAGGGGTGTAGTAGCGGAACAGGTCTATGTCGTTGCCAAGTTTGTAGTGCCCGTCCATTTTCGTGATTCCGGCGAGCTCTTCTGCGGTTTCTATTATGCAGGGGTCACTTTCGTCTGTGCAGGCATCGGGTGGGAGGGCCATGATAAAGTCGAAGGGGATTAGAGCCATCATCATAAATGGAGCGGCACCTGCTGTTAATACGCCGCTTGCGTTGATGTGGTGCGTATCGCCAATCGGCTGCCGTGTGCCGCTGATAAACTCCCCAAGACCGACTTTATTGACCTGATCGGCGTTGATGCCGTTAAAGATTACTCGGTTAGACCAGCAACTTATAGCCGTATTGCACATGGAAGCAGAAGCGTACAAGTTAAGCTTTGCGATACTGCCCGTCCAGTCAGAGCCAATAGTAACGCTTGAACTGGTGTTCACAGACTGTGAATTCAGTTTAAGAGCATAGATTTCGGCATCGCCCGACAGAGTAAAGCTGGTGTTTTGAGACATATGGTACACATCGAAAGGATCCCCACTGTGCGTATTACCGCTAATGCTGCCACCCGTTATGATGATAGTGCCATTGTTGCTGTTGCCAAACAATACGCCACCTGCTGCGTTTATGGATGTTATATCTGAAGTATTATTGTTGCCGTCAATTTTTCCACCGCTCATTTCAAAATAAACAGGGTTTGTGCCGGTTGCGACTATATAGACCGGCGCTCCGTCTGGCGCATTGGTTGTGTGCCCGGTAATTCTTGAACCTTCAAGCATTCTGAATGTGCCACTTGTATTATTGATGACAAACCCTCCTCCTAGCACAGTTTTTCCATGTATGGTTATGTTATTTCCCAGCGTAAGGCTTGCGTTGAGGCCATTAATCGTAAACATATGAGTAGCTCCACTGGCAATTCCATGCGTAATCGTGCGTGTTTCGCCTTCGCCGACTATCGTTATATTTTGATTCGCATTAATCGTGCGAAGAGCGTTCGTTGTCTGGTTTTCCCTCAGCGTTACCGTGTAGTTTCCAGCCCTTGTGCCGATTGCGGTAAATGCGGCGGTGAAACTGGCGTAGCCGTCGGTTTCGCCGTTTACGGTAACGATAACGGGAGCAGTCGCCGGGTTAGCTACCAGCCTGCCCAAATTCGCAACCGTTGTGCTGATAAGGTAATCGGGGCTTATTGCCTGCCGAGCGTTGTTGTTGCTGATAAATTCCCCAAGCTCAATCTCTGCAACCTGTGCGGCGGTGATGCCGTTGAAAACCTGCCTACTGCTCCAATAACCTAAAGCCGTTGCACTAGCAGCAATGTTACCCCGTAAGTTCAATGTTTCAATGCTGCCCGTCCATCCTGCGCCGATACTCACGCTTGCGCCTGCGGTTTCTATTGCGTTCAGTTTTAGTGCACCGATTTTGGCATCGCCTGAAATGGTAAAGCTGTTAGCGGTGGTAACCGCATGATATACATCGGAGGCTTCCGCCGTACCGGCGTTTGCTTCTGCCACCGTCCCCTGCGTATTGCCGGTAATATTGCCGCCCGTCATGGTGAAAGTGCCGCCGGTGGTTAAAACAACGCCGCCTGAGACATCTGTTGATGCCGCTCCAATAGCATTGTTGTTACCGTCAATTCTTCCGCCGTTCATAATAAAATTGGCGTTTGCGTTTGTTAGTCGAACAGCCCCGTTGTTGTGTGTATGCCTTGTAATTCTTGAACCTTCCGACATTCTGAACGTGCCGTTTGTTATATTGACGACAGCCCCTGCCCCCGTTGCTGTTCTTCCCTGTACGGTGATATTATTGCCAAGCGTTAGGCTTGCGTTGGCACTGCTTATCTCAAACATATGATTAGCGGCGGTGAAACCGCTGTGCGTTATCGTTCGTATTTCGCCTTCACCTGTTATCGTTATATGCTGGTTTTCGGTGCTCGTGCGGGTTGCCGTCATCGTCAGGTTTTCTCTCAGCGTTATGGTGAAATCCCCTGCCTGCGTGCCGATAGCGGTAAATGCAGTTGCGAGGGTGGCATAGCCTGTGGTTGTGCTGTTTACGGTAACGGTAACAGGCGCAAAAGACGGATCGAAAATCAATTTTCCCATATCTGCGCCGGATATACCGATCATATAAGTCGGGCTTATCGCTTGTCGTGCCGAATTATTGTTGTTGAGAAACTCTCCAAGCCCGATACTTTCAACCTGTGCGGCGATGATGCCGTTGAAAATTGTTCTGGTGCCTGCCCAATAACCCGAAACCGTTGCAATAGCGGAATTGTTGCCTCGAAGATTGAGCGTGGCAATGCTGCCTGTCCAGTCTTCCGCCTCAATAGTTGCGCCTGTGGTTGTGCTTGTTGCGTTCAGTTTGAGTGCGCCGATTGCGGCATCGCCCGACAGAGTAAAGCTGTTAGCGGTGGCAACCGCATGATATACATCGGAGGCTTCCGTTGTACCCTGCGTATTACCCGTGATACTGCCGCCCGTCATGGTGAAAGTGCCGTTAATGAAAGCCACGCCGCCTGCGGCAGTCGTTGTTGTTGCCGCAGTGGTATTATTGTTTCCTTCTATGCTGCCGCCGTTCATAATAAAATGGGCAGTTGCGGCTGTGCTGTTTATGAGAACTGCCGCTCCTTCTGCTGCATTGGTCGTATGCCCGGTAATTTTTGAGCCTGCCAACATTCTGAACGTGCCGTTTGTATTACTGACGACAGGTGTCGATCCCGCCACAGTTCTTCCTTGAATAGTAATGTTATTCCCCAGCGTTAGGTTTGCGTTGGCATTGTTTATCGTGAACATGATAGTACCGGCTGCGATACTACTGCCGTTAATAGTCCGCATACCGCCTTCGCCGACTATCGTGATATGCTGGTTTTCGGTGTTAATCGTGCGGTTTGCCGTCATCGTCTGGTTTTCATAAAGCGTAACGGTGTGATCCCCCGCATTTGTGCCGATTACGTTAAATGCGGCTGTGAGGGTGGTATAGCCTGTGGTTGTGCCGTTTACGGTAACGGTAACAGCAGGCTTCACAATCAGCCTGCCCAAATCCGTGCCGCTCGTGCCGATTATGTGCGTATTGCTAATCGGCTGTGATTCGCCAACAGTCAATGAATAGAAGTTCCCCAGCGGGAATTTCGCAATGTCGGCGGCGGTAAGCGTATAGTCGCTTGCAGCCTGTATAACCTGTTTGTTTAGCCAATAACTGATAGCGGTATTCATTACGTTAACATTGCCCCTCAAATGAAGCGTGCCGACTGTGCCGTTAAATGTTCCAAGATTAAGGGTTGAGTTTGCGGCAGATGTGGCTCCCATCGTTAGGTTGCCGATTTGAGTGCTTCCCGACAAATTAAAAGTTGAAGGGGTATTAATAAAAATATCAAACGATGCATTGCCAGTAACGCTGCCGCCGTTCATCACAAAGCGGGCGTTTGCGCCTGTCACCTCTATCGCGCCGGTATTTAAAGATGTTGTATGTCCGGTTACTTTTGAGCCGTTTTCCATCGTCAATGTTCCGGCTTCGACCCTCAGAAGGTTTACTGTACTGTTGTTTATTCCCTGTATGGTGATATTATTTCCCAGCGTAAGGCTTGAAGTATTGCTGTTCAATAAGAACATCCGATCACCGACTGCTCCGTTGTATTGAATGGTGCGTTCGCCGCCAGAGCCAATCAGCGTAATATTTTGACCTGCGGTACTCATAGTACGTGCCCCAAGCGTATGGTTTTCTCTCAGCGTTACGGTGAAGCTCCCAGCCTGTGTACCGATTGCGTTAAAGGCGGCGGTTAAATCGAGGTAGCCTGTGGTTTCGCTGTTTACAGCAACGGTAACAGTGTGCTCCGCTACATTCACATTTGCTGTTACGCTTGCATAGTTGCTGCTTGCAGGTGTGAACACAGCCGTGAAACTTCCGCTTGTGTTTATAGTCTGTGTGCCGTTCTGCCATGCCCAAAGACCAGCAATATTATTTTCACCACCAACGCCATTCACCACACCACCGGAAAACGTAGAAGTTGAAAGCATGTTGCCTATAATAACGCCGGAAGCAGTCGGAGCAGTCGCTACTGTGGGAGTTGCCAGAGTGATTTCCACACCGCTTTCCGCTGTAAGCGTAGTTGTGGAGAGAGCGTAATTATTGCCCCAAGTGCCTGTAAACGCAATATTGCTTGCGGTCACTTGCTTGTCGCTGCCAGCGTTCGCATTTACAAAAGCAAAAGTTGCGGTTGCGCTCGGAGCCTCGCCGTTCACCGCTCCGCTAAGCGTAATCGCAGGTTGCGTACCGGTTATGCTCGTGTTTGCATCATATACCTTGCCTGCAATACCTGTTAGGCTTATTGAAGGTGTGAGAACCGCTTTGCCAATTGTGAAGTCTGCTGATTTTGTGCCTGTGTAGTTTCCTGTGCCCGTGATTGTAACGGTAGCCGTGCCTGCGTTTGTGTTGTTTGTGTAATCTACAGTAAAATCGGTATCTTTAATAAGCGTTACACCGCCATCTATCACGCTATATGTGGGAATATGCCCATTGCCATTATAGGTGTGAGTGCTGGTTACGGTAATTACTGCGGCTGCTATGGATTTTTCGGTAACCGTAAGCGTTCCGTTTTGAGGCGCAAATACATAATTGCTCGCTTGCAAGGGTGCTACATCAACATCAATTGAATAAGTGCCCACATTGCTCGTTTCCGTGCGAGTTGAACTAAGCACAGGAGTGCCCGTAATAACCGAGAGATTTTCAGCTCCTGCAAAACCGCTGTAAGCATGCGTAAGTGCAGGAGTTGCAAAACGAAATTCCACGGATTTATTTTCCGCAGTAACTGTGATAGTAGCTTTTCCAATTTCCACACCGCTTGTCGCTGTAAGCTCAGTTGCGGAAAGTGTGTAGTTATTGCCCCAAGTGCCTGTAAACGCAATATTGCTTGCGGTCACTTGCTTGTCGCTGCCAGCGTTCGCATTTGCAAAAGCAAAAGTTGCGGTTGCGCTCGGAGCCTCGCCGTTCACCGCTCCGCTAAGCGTAATTGTGGGTTGCGTGCCGATTATGCTCGCGCTTGCATTATACACCTTGCCTGCAATGCCAGTAAGGCTTATTGAAGGCGTGAGAACTGCTTTGTCTATTGTGAATGTGGCCGAAGCTGTGCCACTGTAGTTGCCGCCTGTTGTTGCGGTGATTGTAACGGTAGCTGTGCCTGCGTTTGTGTTGTTTGAATAAGAAACCGTGTAATCGCTTGTGGTAATTCCAGCAATATCGCTTAGGCTTGGTGTCGGCTCAACTGAAGCTCCCGTATAAGTGTGGTTTGCGATTGCGGCTATCATTGCGTTTGTGAGTGCCTTTTTGCCTATTGTGAAATCTATTGATTTTGTGCCAGTGTAGTTTCCTGTGCCTGTGATGGTTAGTGTTGCGGTGCCTTGTGCTATGTTGTTTGTGCATTCCACGGAGAAAGTCGGTGTGTTGCCGTATTCATCCTCGACTATTGGAGCATGGCAAAGCTCGGAGCCTGTATAGGTTTTGCTGGGGATCGGTTCAATGCTTGCGTCTGCGATGTTGTAGCGGTCTATTGTGAACTCTGCTGATTTTGATCCCGTGTAGTTGCCCGTGCCTGTGATGGTTAGCGTTGCTGTGCCTTGTGCTATGTTGTTTGTGCAGGCTACGGAGAAAGTCGGTGTGTTGCCGTATTCATCCTCGGCTGTTGGAACATGGCAAAGTGCGGAGCCTGTATAGGTTTTACTTGGTATTGCTTCAATATCTGCGTTTTCAATATTGTAGCGGTCTATTGTGAAATCAACCGAAGCAGTGCCACTATAGTTGCCACCAACCGTTGCGGTGATTGTTACCGTCGCTGTTCCTGCGTTGATGTTGTTTGCGTAAGAAACAGTGTAATCGCTTGCGACAATTCCTGCAGCATCGCTTACGCTCGGAGTTGGCTCAATTGGGCTGCTGTTGTAAGTATGGTTTGCGATTGCGGCTATCATTGCGTTTGCGAGAGCCTTTTTGCCAATTGTAAATGTGGTTGATTTTGTGCCCGTGTAGTTGCCCGTGCCTGTGATGGTTAGTGTAGCTGTGCCTTGCGCTATGTTGTTTGTGCATTCCACGGAGAAAGTCGGTGTGTTGCCGTATTCATCCTCGACTGTTGGAGCATGGCAAAGTGCGGAGCCTGTGTAGGTTTTGTCCGGTATCGCTTCAATGCTTGCGCCTGCGATGTCGTAACGGTCTATTGTGAAATCTGCGGAAGCAGTGCCGCTGTAGTTGCCGCTTGCTGTTGCGGTGATTGTAACGGTAGCCGTTCCAGCATTTATGTTGTTTGCGTAAGAAACTGTGTAATCGCTTGCAACAATTATTCCTGCAATATCGCTTACGCTCGGAGTTGGCTCAATTGGAATGCCTCTGTAAGTGTAGTTTGCGATTGCGGCTATCATCGCGTTTGCGAGAGACTTCTTGTCAATTGTAAATGTTGTGGATTTTGCACCTGTGTAGTTTCCCGTGCCTGTGATGGTTAATGTCGCTGTGCCTTGTGCTATGTTGTTTGTGCAAACTACGTTGAAAGTCGGTGTGTTGCCGTATTCATCCTCGACTGTTGGAGCATGGCAAAGCGCGGAGCCTGTGTAGGTTTTGTCCGGTATCGGTTCAATGCTTGCGCCTGCGATGTCGTAGGGGTTTATTGTGAATGTGGCAGAAGCAGTGCCGCTATAGTTGCCGCCAACCGTTGCGGTGATTGTTACCGTCGCTGTTCCTGCGTTGATATTGTTTGTGTAAGAAACTGTGTAATCGCTTGCGACAATCCCGGCAACATCGCTTACGCTTGGTGTTGGCGTGAGTGGTGTGCCTGTGTAAGTGTGGTTTGCGATTGCAGCTATCATCGCATCTGTGAGAGTTTTTTTGCCTATTGTGAAATCTGCTGATTTTGTACCTGTGTAGTTTCCTGTGCCTGTGATGGTTAATGTCGCTGTGCCTTGTGCTATGTTGTTTGTGCAGGCTACGGAGAAAGTCGGTGTGTTGCCGTACCCATCGGTCACAGTTGGAGCTGGGCAAAGTGCGGAGCCTGTGTAGGTCTCGTTTGGTATTGCTGCAATTTCTGTGTTTGTAATATCATAAAGGCCTATTGTAAATGTCGTGGATTTTGAGCCAGTATAGTTTCCTGTGCCTGTGATGGTTAGTGTAGCTGTGCCTTGATTTACATTGTTTGTGCAGGCTACAGTAAAAGTCGGTGTGTTGCCGTGTTCATCCTCAACTGTAGGAGCGTGGCAAAGTGCGGAGCCAGTGTAAGTTTTGCTTGGTATTGCTGCAATATCTGCGTTTGCAATATCGTAGCGGTCTATTGTGAACTCTGCTGATTTTGTGCCAGTGTAGTTTCCTGTGCCCGTGATGGTTACACTAGCCGAGCCAACATTGGTGTTGTTTGTGTAAGAAACTGTGTAATCGCTTGTGGTGATAAATAAGCCATCTGTAACAGTTAAGGCCGGCTCAATTGGAGTGCCCGTGTAAGTGTAGTTTGCAATTGCGACAATAGTTGAGTTTGAAATATTGCGTTGATTCACGGTAATATTTATAATCGTGGAATGCCTTTCGTTGTAATTGTCATCTTCGGCTTTTGTTGCCATAACGGTAACAGCACCCGCTTTTATAATCGCAACTTCGCCCGTATTCTCATTGACCGAAACCGCATCTCCGCTTATAATCGCCCAGGTAACTGCCCCACCTCCGCTTCCGCCTGTTGTTGAAAGCGTAAAATTCGCATCGCCATAAGTTTTGGTTCCCGGCCCGGTAATTGTAAGCTCATTTTGGTCTGCAGGAGAAACATATACAGGCAAATTTTGCGTTAAAACATTGTAATTAGCCAAATCTACAGGCGTAAATATCATTTCAAAATTATTGCCGCTCTCTGCCACAAAGGGCACAGTTGTCGGAGCTGCAAAGGCAAATGTGCCAGGAGTGGCGTTGCTATTTCCAATAAAATCCGCATCCGAAAGAGTTTGCCCAAAAGTAAGTTCTGCTTTTGTTGGGAATGTCACTACAGGATTTGCCTTGTCTATTGTGAAATCAACCGAAGCAGTGCCACTATAGTTGCCACTTGCTGTTGCGGTGATTGTAAGCGTTGCCATGCCAGCGTTTGTGTTGTTTGCGTAAGAAACTGTGTAATCGCTTGTGGTAATTCCTGCAATATCGTTTACGCTCGGAGTTGGCTCAATTGGAATGCCCGTGTAAGTGTGGTTTGCGATTGCGGCTATCATCGCGTTTGCGAGAGCCTTTTTGCCAATTGTAAATGTGGTTGATTTTGTGCCCGTGTAGTTTCCCGTGCCTGTGATGGTTAGTGTAGCTGTACCTTGTGCTATGTTGTTTGTGCATTCCACGGAGAAAGTCGGTGTATTGCCGTATTCATCCTCGACTGTTGGAGCGGGGCAAAGTGCGGAGCCGGTGTAGGTTTTGCCCGGTATCGGCTCAATGCTTGCGCCTGCGATGTCGTAACGGTCTATTGTGAAATCAGCGGAAGCAGTGCCGCTGTAGTTGCCGCTTGCTGTTGCAGTGATTGTAACGGTAGCCGTTCCAGCATTTATGTTGTTTGCGTAAGAAACTGTGTAATCGCTTGCGACAATTATTCCTGCAATATCGCTTACGCTCGGAGTTGGCTCAATTGGAATGCCTCTGTAAGTTTGGTTTGCGATTACGGCTATCATCGTACCTGTGAGAGCCTTTTTGCCAATTGTAAATGTGGTTGATTTTGTGCCAGTATAGTTTCCTATGCCTGTGATTGTTAATGTCGCTGTGCCTTGTGCTATGTTGTTTGTGCAAACTACGTTGAAAGTCGGTGTGTTGCCGTATTCATCCTCGACTGTTGGAGCATGGCAAAGCGCGGAGCCTGTATAGGTTTTGCTGGGGATCGGTTCAATGCTTGCGTTTGCGATGTCGTAACGGTCTATTGTGAAATCTGCTGATTTTGTGCCAGTGTAGTTTCCTGTGCCTGTGATGGTTAGTGTAGCTGTGCCTTGCGCTATGTTGTTTGTGCATTCCACGGAGAAAGTCGGTGTGTTGCCGTATTCATCCTCGACTGTTGGAGCATGGCAAAGCGCGGAGCCGGTGTAGGTTTTGTCCGGTATAGCTTCAATGCTTGCGCCTGCGATGTCGTAACGGTCTATTGTGAAATCAGCGGAAGCAGTGCCGCTGTAGTTGCCGCTTGCTGTTGCGGTGATTGTAA
>Ga0209755_10001631_pt1 | contig 33974 bp, 30 predicted proteins | sample TergutCo191P1_FD_187301 | JGI IMG/M metagenome (GOLD analysis project Ga0209755, IMG submission 187301) | Cornitermes sp. P1 segment gut microbial communities from Petit-Saut dam, French Guiana - Co191P1 (SPAdes) (version 2) | ecosystem: Host-associated > Arthropoda: Insects > Digestive system... | reverse complement strand
ATATCTATTTCTTTTTATGCGCTTCTGCTGCTTTTAGTATACCTCACTTTGACGAATTTGTCTGCTTTTTCATACTGTTGATGGTTTTTCCGCAGAGCCGAATTAACCTACCACTATCTTTGGCAAGGAGCCATGGAGATGTATGGACACCTTATAACACTTCCGTGGGTCAGGCAGGGCGAAACTGGTTTGGCTCTTGGCGAGATGCAGTTGGACATTAGCGCAGATGGACACGCAGTTGCTGTTGGGGTTGATTCCTTTGATGAAACCTGGAGCGTGAACAGCAATCAGCCTTGGGTAACCGCTTCACGCGTTGACTCTGAGATAGCTTTAGATATTGAAGAAAACCGTAGCGTTGAACGCCGCAATGCAATGGTTATTGTTTCCGCAGGAAGTATAGAGCGTGCAATCGTCGTAACACAGGAACCGGAGCCTCATTACGGGCAAGTTGTTAACGGTGCCGGTTAGGTCTAGGTCTAACGGTATCAAAGGCTCACAAAATAGACCCGCAAACTTATTTAGGAGGCAACTCGTATGAAAATTGCAAGGTATTTTCTGGGTTTAATGCTATGCGCGGCATTATTTATATCAATTAGCGGGTGCCGTGAAGGTGCCGGTAATCAGCATGGCACAGCAAGAGAGGCTCAGGGGCGGCAGAACGGTAATGATGCCCCCGCCGTTTCTGTACAACAGCCCTCACCGTTTGTCGCGCAAAGTCCCGAAGATTTGATTAATTTTATAAATGAAATAAATGCTCAAGTCCCAGTTTCTGAAACTCGGATGTTTAGAACAATTGGGGAATTTTATACCAGGGTAAGAGACCGCAATAGATGGGCATATGCCTCTCATGAAGTTGCGTCTTTGACTGAAATTTATTTAGTCGAGATTGAAGGGTTTGAGCTGGCTGGACTTGAAATAAGTAGAAATCTTGTTGGCTATTCCTTTGGTTGTGTCGAGGAAGGTCATTGGGGCGATGAAGTTTTTATAGCTATATTAAGACCAAGCCGTCACGGGTACAGCCCTGATGAAGTTTGGCAAATTGTATCGGAACAGATGCTGGAATTCGGGGGAGTTCTCACCGAACTTGGTATGATATACAACTCTGACGCAAATCAAATACGCTCCAGAATAGGCGATACTTATTTTAGCATCCGCGTCCCCGACAGGTTAAACAACTACGAGTTCCTCCGTGACCTTGCTCTTGAGGTAATCGAAAGGTCAGAACTGATTGTAATTGACCACCCACTTGAAGATTAAGAGCCAAATTCGGGCTAACATGAAGCAGCACACAGGACAGTCGGACACGGGCGGGTGCTCTGGGGAAAAGTGGGGCGGCCGCAGTCCTGGAACACAAGTTTTGTCCAGGATTTAGGGTCTTCGCCAGGGTAGACGTGACTGACGAAGGCCGCCCCGCTTTTTCACAGAGCACTTGCCCGTGTCCGGCGGATGGTTTAGGTATGTGTATGGTTTAGATATGTGGTTTGTAAGCAGAAGCCGTAGTGATAAACCGCCATTGCCGTTACGGCGCAGCTATTAGCATGAACACGAATGTGCAGATTAGGAGCACCGAGAGGACGATGGATACATATGTTACCCGAACTTCAAACCTGCCAGCGCCGGTTGGGTCTGTTTGTGCTGTGTCTTCGGATTGTTCGTATTCAATTAATTTGCGCTCAAGGGCTGTGACTATTGCGCAGGAGAGGGCTACGGCGATGATCTGCCAGTGAACCAGGCTTCTTAGATGCCCGCCTGTGAAAGTGATATAGGCAGCCAATCCGCTTGCGAGCATTAGAAAAACAGATGTGACGCGCAACATGCCGCCGAGTTTCGCTCTCACACTATCTCTCGTGAAAAACCCGGAGAGCAGGCGGTCTAGCAGCAGAAATACCGGCGGAACTATTAGCGCGAAGTAAAACAATGTAGGGACGGTCTCTTCATATAAGATGTACTGCATTAAGTACAGCACCACGGCTGCTGCAACATATACTGCTATGCCGAAGCATATCCGCTTAGTAAACATGGGTTTAATCTGCTTCATATAAGTGAGTATTCCTCTCGGTAATTTAATTTGTCAAAATTTATCCAAGACAACCATTTACTTGCAATTAATCTTTACTTAGATTACAATAAACCGGTAATTTATGCTGGGAGAGGGGCGTTTTTGTGATTTTGGATGATATGATGCGGGAGGTATATGCCCGCCAGATATTGATGAAGGATGTCGGGGAGAAGGGGCAGGAGAAACTAGCGAAGGCCAGCGTCCTTGTTATCGGATGCGGGGGCTTGGGAGCACCTGTGCTCAGTTACCTTACGGCGATGGGCGTTGGGCATTTGGGCTTTTGCGACTGTGATACGGTGGCTCTTTCAAACATGAACCGCCAGCTTCTTTTCTCTATGGGTGATATAGGGGAGCCTAAGGCTGTTTTGGCCGAGAAGCGGCTGTTGGGGCTCAATCCTAAGCTCAAGACTACGGTTTACAATTGCTTTTTGGATGCGGAGCTTGCTGCGCAGATAGTTCCACAATATGATATTGTAGTCGATTGTCTGGATAATTTCAATACACGCTTTGTACTTAATGATGCTTGCGTGGCATCAAAAACCCCGTTTGTTCACGCGGGAATAGGCGAATTTTTCGGCCAGCTCATGACTGTAACTCCGGGCGAGGGCCCTTGCCTGCGGTGCTTGTTTCCGAATATGAAGGAGGAAAAGGGTCCCAAAAAGCCATTTGGCGTAGTGGGGCCTACACCTGGCGTGCTTGGCGCATTGCAGGCTCTTGAAGTCCTCAAGTACATAACAGGCCTGCCTGTGGCCAATGATGGCTTAGTGGTCTATGATGGCCTGGCTTTGAGCCTTGAGAGAATAAAAATCGAGATATCGCCGGAATGTGCATGCAATAAATAAGGAACGGGCTTACAACATGGTTGCAACTTTCAAGATGCTGTTTGACTTGGCTTTTTATTATGCGGTAAGCAGCGTATACTTAAATATATTCACACAGGAACCGCCGGCAGCTCAGGGGATTTCGCTGCTGCTCATAGTTTTCGCAGCCTATGTGCTGCTCAGGAAAAAGCCTGCTGTGCTCAAGCTGCTAAGAGGCGGGGGCGGTGTTGAGAGCAGCCGTAGGCCCAGGCCGCTGATGGCGGTGCTGTTTGTTATGCCTGTGCTTTTTTTGCTAACGGGAGCGTCCCTGCCGCAGATTGTCCAATTTATCCCAGCTTGGGGGTACCTGGTTTACTGCTTGTGGACTGAGAATATTGGCACCAACAAAGCTGAGTTTAATGTTAGCTTTAGAAAAATATCACAGGCTTATCTGCTGGCCCTTCCGGGGATGCTGTTTTTCCCGAGGCTAGCGGGGACGCTTATGAATGCTTCGCCGTATTTTATGGTGTGGCTTGTCATTGGCATCTGTCTAAAGCGGATATTGCGCTCAGAGGGCAGCATCAGGCGCGGAAAAGGTATTGTGGTTCTTGCAGCAGTGGGTGCAATTGGGGCGGTGCTCTCCTTTGTGCTGACGGAGCAAGTTCTTTTAAGTGTGCTGTCATGGTTTTTTTCTAATATAATCCAATATGTGATCTATGCCTTGGTGTTTAGTTTTGGGTGGCTTTTTAATGGGCTTGCCTGGCTTTTTGGGCTGCTGATTGAGCTGCTGAGATCCGAAACTATACAGGAGGCGGGTCAGGGATTCGATGCGGGATATACCTACACCCACAGCTACGATGGTACATGGTTTGAGATTGCAATTTGGATTGTGGTGGCTATCGGAACGGCGGTAGCTCTGTGGTTTTTCGTAAATTTAATCCGCGCAATGCGTGCGGGGCGGGGAAGGCAGGGAGAGGTCACGCAGGAACTGTCATACTCTGAGCAGAGTGAAGCACTTGCGCAGCGCGGGCTGGAAGATCGCAGAAAGCTCCTGCGCCCAAGAAATCCTGCGCATGCCGTAAGGTGGTATTACAGGAGATATCTTCTCAAGGGCACCTCAAAAGGCGCACAGCTAGAACGCTCTGACACGAGTCAGAGCGTTCTAGGGAAGTTTTCAGATATGTTTAACGGGTCTGAGGAAAGAGCTTTCCGCGAGCTATACTTGAAAGCCCGGTACCAGTCTGCGCAAGAGCTCACCAAGGCCGATGCGGAGGAAGCGGCGAGGCTCTGGAAGCAAATGCGCCGGTGATGCGCCGGTTGCCGGCGGAGGTGCAGCGATGGCAACGTGGTGATGCAGCAATGACGCCGAAGGAAGCTAATGCCGCTCTTTTTACAGCCCAAACATCATGCTGGGCAGAAACAGTGCGGTTATCGGGAAAAGTGCCACTACGGCAAATAGTAAAATCACTAAGATTATAAAAGGCCATATGGCTGCGAGGGTATCCTTTGCGGCTATTTGTGTTTTTGGCTGTTTCTTGGACGTAGGCTCAGGCTCAGCAGCGCTTAGCAACTTATGGGATTTAAGCATGGTGCCAATCATAAGAGCGAATATTGCCAAAATGCCGAAAAGTACGCCGTTTGCCCTAAAACCTTGCAGTATAGGAAATACTATGGGCACTACAACGGTGAGGGTGGCCAGCTTGTCAAAAAATAGGCTGCATGCGAGGATTATAAGAAGTGCCAGCACTTTAAGAACCATCAGGGAAATGCCGGCCTGTGAGAAAAATTCAATCAGTGCCATAGGCACCAGGCTCCTTATAAAGAACAGTCCAAACACGCTGCCGCCGATTACCAGAAGGAGGACTTTGGCGGAGGCCTTCATAGCTTCAACAAGGGAATCTGTCAGAATTTTCATAGACATCTGCTTTGTTATGAGGGCGTAAAGCAGAGCCAGGCCGGCGCTGGTTGCGGCGGCTTCTGTGGGTGTGCCCCAGCCGAAATAAATTAAAACGAAAACTTTTAAGAAAATAACTGGGGCAACCCATGCGGCTTTGAGAGATGAGATGGCGGAAGCCACGCTTGCTTTGCTGTCGGGCACGAGGCCTGCCTTGAGTTTGAGGGCAATCGGGACCGCCAGCATAAGCAGCACTGTGAGGATGCCGCCGGGCAAGATTCCCGCTAGAAGCAGTTGAGGAATGGATGCCTCTGCCATAACTCCGAAAACAATAAGAGCCAGCGACGGAGGGATGAGCAGGGCCAGCGATGAACCCACGGCAGTTATGCCTGAGATAAGGCCGCTGTTATAGTTGTTTTCACGCATTTGTGAGATAGCTGAGGTCTGCATTGCTGAGATTACATCGCGCTCTGAGGCATACACAGCAGACGACACGGCACCAGCGCCGATAGTGGCCACAGCCAAGCCGCCTTTGCCGCGGCCGAAAAGTGTTTTCATAAGCTCAAACAATGCCGCGAACACATTGGTCTTGGACATTATTACACCTGTTAATATAAACAGCGGAATGGCGGCCAGAGCGTTGCGCTGAGTAATCGCCACAACATCCCCGCCTAGCAGTTCCAGTGCAGGGCCGGGGGCGGTGAGCAGGCTATTGCCTAAAGCCGCCACTATTAGAAGGGAAATTCCCACGGGGACGCGGATTAACAAAAGTATTATTAAGGCTACAATGCCTAGTATTCCTATCTCAATTGGAGTCAACTGACAGTACCTCCCGGTCTTTTATAATGCAAACTAAGTCGGTTACAACAGATAAGCAGAGCAGCAACAGCCCGATTGTGCCGAAAATGGCGAAGGGCCACAGGGCGATTGAAAGCCTCATTGTGTGCTCGCCCGTGCCAAACTGGCCTAGTGCAAATTGCAGTACAAACCAGCCCAGTACACCGGTGATAATAAGAAACAGCAGTGAGCTAATCAGCGACAAAATCCATTTGGCAGATTTAGGCAACCTCTTGTAAAGAACTTCTGTGACGACATGCTCCCTCTTGTCATTGGCGTAGGCCACAGCCATAAAGAAGCATACGGACAAGAAAACCTGTGTCAGTTCAAAAACTCCGGGGATGAAAACAAAGAAAACATTTCTCAAGAAAATCTCAAGCACTATGAGCAGTAACATAATGCCCAGCAAAACCGCAGAAAAGTAGACAGCGCACTTATTAAGCGCCCGTATAGTATCTCTCACCAAAAACTCTCCTCTTAATCGTATTATTCGTAAATTATTGAAATCGGCACAGTGTTTCTGTCGAAGAAAAACATCGCCCCGGCAATTTCACCGCGAAATGCGTGAGTTTGAGGCCTTGCAGAAAGATCCATTGTGCTGTACCTGAACATAATCCCCGCATCAGACATGAAGTACATGGCCTCCAAGGCCCAGTCGCTTATCTCATCCTCGTCGTCAAACTGTAGGATGCCGCCCTCTTCCTCAAGCTCTACAGTTAGCCCGGCGAAGTTCATGTAACGGTAGAGAATAGTGTACATCTGCTCACGGGTTACAGGGGCATGAGGGGCGAAGGTGGTGGGGGAGAGGCCGAGGACAATCTCATTTTCATTGGCCCAGGCCACAGCGGTGCTAAACCATCTGCCGCTCTCGACATCCTCAAACACCAGCTCTCCGGCATCGGGCTCTCCTGCATAGCGCCAGAGCACTGTTACAAGCATGGCTCTGGTCATGTTGGCCTGAGGGTCGAAAACGGTTTCGCTGATGCCGTTCATAATCTCGTTTTCGAAAGCCCACGCAACAGAGTCATAAAACCAGTCAAACTCAAATACATCCTTAAACGGGAGCCTTGACGGCGCAGTGGCCAGTACCCCAATGGCTCCAAATGCCATTATAAATACGAGAAATAATGCAGTAATTTTGACGAAACGCTTTTTCATTAGAATTCCTCCTATTCACCGGGTTACCGTTAAGACGCTAAGCCGGGCGAAAAGTTCCACAACTAGGCTTGTTTTCTCTTTTTCATGCGGAGTTCGTGATTGAGTTCGCGCTTACGCAGACGCAGGTTTTTGGGTGTGATTTCCAGAAGTTCGTCATCAGCCAGAAACTCAAGAGCTTGCTCCATGCTCATGGTGACAGGTGGTGTGAGCCGCAGGGCATCGTCGCTTCCTGAGGCGCGGAAGTTCGTGAGCTGCTTGCGCTTGCAGACATTTACAGTCATATCCTCGGCCTTGGCATTTTGGCCTACGACTTGGCCGGCATAGACGGGGACGCCTGCGCCGATGAACAAAGTCCCGCGCTCTTGCGCAGCGTGAAGCCCGTATGCCACAGTTTCACCGGATTCAAATGCTACCATTGAGCCGTTTATGCGGCGGGTTACATCGCCCTTAAACGGAGCATAGCCCTCAAGTACTGAGGACATAACCCCTTCGCCACGGGTGTCTGTGAGAAACTCGCTGCGGTATCCGAACAGGCCTCTGGATGGTACTATAAATTCCAGGCGCATCCTGCTGCCTATGGGGGACATGTGCCTAAGTTCTCCCTTGCGCAGCCCCATCTTGGCCATCACAGGGCCTACCGCCGTTTCAGGCACATCGCAAATCAGGCATTCCAGAGGCTCGTGGCGCACTCCGTCAATGTCCTTGTATAATACGCGTGGCGTAGAAACTTGGAATTCATAGCCCTCGCGGCGCATTGTTTCCATCAAAATTGAAAGATGCATCTCCCCGCGGCCGGAAACATTCCAGCTTTCCGTGGAGTCGGTGTCGGCAACTCTCAGTGATACATCGCGCAAAAGCTCTGTCTGAAGCCTGTCTTTTATGTTGCGGCTTGTTACAAACTTTCCTTCGCGCCCTGCAAATGGGGAGTCATTTACAGAAAATGTCATTTCAACAGTGGGGTCGGATATGTTGGCAAATGGAAGGGCTTCGACGCATAGGGGGTCGCATACGGTGTCGCCGATGTTTATGTTCTCAATGCCCGAGAAGCATACAATTGCTCCCGCACCGGCACTTTCAACGGGTACACGGCGCAGATCCTCAATTTCATACAGGTTTACGATTTTGGCCTTGTACTGCGGGGCGCCGCTGGATTGGTTGCACACTATGACATCCTGGCCGGCATTTACAGTGCCGCGTTCGATGCGGCCTATTCCGATGCGCCCGACATATTCATTGTAGTCTATGGAGCTGCAAAGAAGCTGTGCCGGGCCTTCGGCAGTTACGTCCGGCGGGTCAATATAGCTTAAAATCGTGTCAAAAAGCGGGATGAGGTTGCTCCCCGCGTCCTCCGGTGCCAGCGAAGCTGTGCCCTGTCTGCCTGAGCAGAATATTGTGGGGGAGTCTAGCTGTTCATCAGTGGCGTCTAAGTCCATCAGAAGTTCCAGCACTTCATCGACAACCTCATAGATTCTAGCGTCAGGGCGGTCGATTTTGTTTACTATAACTATTACTTTATGGCCTAGCTCAAGTGCGCGGCTGAGCACAAAGCGGGTCTGGGGCATGGGCCCTTCTGCGGCATCCACAAGCAGGAGTACGCCGGATACCATTTTGAGTATGCGCTCAACTTCACCTGAGAAGTCGGCGTGGCCCGGTGTGTCCACGATGTTTATTTTCGTGTCCTTGTAACGGATGGCTGTGTTTTTGGCTAGTATGGTTATGCCGCGCTCCCGTTCAAGATCTCCCGAGTCCATCACGCGCTCGGCAACATTTTGATTTTCCCGAAATGCCCCTGCCTGCGCCAGCATTTCATCAACAAGTGTAGTCTTTCCATGGTCAACATGGGCAATAATGGCGATATTACGCAAATCCAAAGTAACTGCTCCTTATAATTGGCTTGAAATGGGTATATGGTTGCGAAGCAACGGTTATACAATGGCCGAAGGCCATTGTATAACGTGCCACATGGCGTTTCCGACGCCATGGCTTAAAATAAGTATAATGGTTGCGAAGCAACCATTATACAGGAAAAGTGCAAATGAAACAAGTGTTTGTAAGAAGATGTTTTGCGACAGGTGTTTGCGCACAAGAATAATTTCAGCGGTAGTCCACATGCCTAAACCATCCGCCGAATGCGGGCAAATGCTTTGGGAAAAAGCGGGGCGGCCTACGTCAGTCACGTCTACCTTGGCGGAGAGCCTGAATCACTCTAAAATTTGTGTTCCAAGACTGCGGCCGCCCCACTTTCCCCCGAAGCACCCGCCCGCATTCGGCTGGCATGAGAATTATAGATGATTTCATTTGCGCAGGTTTGTAGGCGAAGGGGCTGCGGAATGATTCTCACGTCAAAAAGGTAGTAAACATAGTCTAATTGTGATAGTATATTCGCAATGGGCTGCCAAGGACATTCGGGAACGCACATACAAATCTTGCTTGTCTAAGTTTGCCGAGCAAGAAGGGAAACGTGTCGGGGGGTACTCCATCTTGCGTGGTTCGGACGCTTGTAGAAGAGTTGCAACATTTCAAAGGGCGTGCAAACTTTAGCTGCATAGCATTTGAAGTCAAGAAATGAAATATAGAACCTCTTATAATTGGCATAGAGGAGGTGAGATAATAGTGCGAAACGGAAAGAGCGAAGCCTATGCTACGATAGAGCGGATGAAAGCATATATTGCTTTACATTTGCAAGAGCCGATAACCGCAAGTGATGTAGCAAAGGCCGCGGGTTATTCTCAGTATCATGCAGCACGTATCTTCAAGGACGAAACGGGGTATTCCATATTTGAATATATACGCCTTGAGCGATTGACGGCTTCTGCCCATGCTCTTCGCAATGGAAAGAATAGAGTTTTGGATATTGCGTTGGATTTTGTTTTTGATAGCCATGAAGGTTTTACGCGGGCGTTTTCAAAGGGGTTCGGTATTTCGCCAAAGAAGTATGCCACTTGCCCGCCGCCAAAAGGCTGGTTGATACCTTTCTATTATCTCGACCGCTCAAAAACAAAAATGGAGGTTTTGAACATGAATCAAGCAGCGGTTATTTTCACACAAATCATCGAGCGGCCTGCACGAAAACTAATCCTCAAGCGAGGTGTTAACGCAGATGACTATTTTTCCTACTGTGAAGAGGTAGGTTGCGGTAAGGGTGATGACTCTGCCGCATGGGATGTACTAAGCGAAATAAAAGAAGCAATCTATGAGCCAGTCGGTATATGGTTGCCAGATAATATGCGTACAGCGGGAACGGGAGTCTATGCTCACGGGGTAGAGGTATCTGCCCAGTACGCAGGACAAATTCCAGAGGGATTCGATGTTATTGACCTTGAGCCGTGTAAACTCCTTGTATTTCAGGGTGAACCTTATGATGATAAGGACTTTCGAACAGCGATTAATCTTTGTATGGAACGTATTAATAAGTTTAATCCCGAAGTCTACGGTTATAAATTTGCACCTGAACTTGCACCAAAAATGCAATTAAAACCGTGGGGGTGGCGCGGATATATTGAAATGCAACCTGTCGCTGAAATCAATCAATAACGAAACAGTAAAAATCCCACATTTGCAGTTGTTGCCGCATTCGTGGGATTTTTTACTGTAACATTTTTGCCAGCCTGTTTAATGATACCATCGCCATTTCCCATGAAACATCGGCGGCATAAGTGAATTTTTTTTGATACCTCTGCCAGAGGTCATTTAATATGGAACTGCCCGACACTATTTGAATTACTTTATTCATATCAGCCATCTGTTCGGTCGTTCCACGTTTTTTTACGGTGCTTTCTAATGCCGCTTTGAAAATGTCAGCGTCAAATGCTTGAGTTGTTGTGAGGATGAAAATGTCGTAGAAATCTCTCATGCGGGAGGTGGTAACGCCACGGGTTATTATTGTTTCAAATTTCTCAGCGAGAACGGTCTCTAAATTGTAAGCCCATATGTTGATTGTCCTGTCCTCAAACATCAAACGGAAACTGTATTCAATTTCCCTCGGCGTAACGAAGTCGCCAGTTGTTATGTCCACTTTTAGGATTTGGCGCGTCTTATCAAAAACGGCTTCGATTGAAGCACGATATCCGGGATAGTCAGCTTCTTCTCGTATTTCCTCAATGCCGCGCAGGGCGAAGGCAACTCCGTCATCAACCGAGATTTGCAATATCTGCTCAATAAATGCGGCTATTTCTGATTGAGTAAGTGTCTTACCTTTTATTGTTGCGTCCATATCCATTGTTGTTCTGGTATCTATTCCGACCATCGCCGAGATGAGCATACCGCCCTTGAGAATAAAGCTGTCCTTATATTCCGATAATGAAACCCTCTCCAAGACGCGCTCCAACATGAAATTACGCAGAATGATTTCAGCCTCCACATTCTTGGCTTTCGACAGGTTGCGAACAAGCGCCTTTAATTGAGTTGATGTTTTCACAGTAGTACCTCCATGTAATTTCTAAGTAGCTTGGTAACACTAAACACTTCCGCCATCTGCATTAGTGTGTTTAGATTTTTCTCTTTGCGGCGTGCATATCGCTTGAGAGCATCGGTCACAACTGCGATGTCCATTTGATTGCGGCTCCGCAGGCAGTCGCAGATTGTGCGCTCCATACCGTAAGCAGCGACTTTGTTCCCAAACATCGTAGAAAGCTGTGTAACACCAACTTCATGTAATTCACGTTTGATAGTGAAAACGGTAAGGCCGTCCGCCTTTAGCCGAGTGGCGTTATAGCCTGTCGGCACGGTAACAGTATAGTTGATGGGATCTCGGTCTGTGAGGTCATGCAAAAACAAGGCAGTTTCATGTGAATAAACAATTTTTGGTCGGCGCAATTGGATAACATGCATTCTATCAGCAAACTCATCAGGTGAAACATATACGCCAAAGGTAACCCGCTCCAAGTCACCAGACTTTACAAGCAGGCGTAATCGCTCATTTGAAATCCCGGCATGGTTTGCTTGGGCTGTAGTGACTGTACCGCCGTTTTGCGATAAAACTGATTGTAGATTATCAGGCAAAAGCAAGTTGTTCATCTCCGTTTTGATTTTTGTGCTCTTATCATATCTCAAACTTGCACAAAAATCAAGAGCTTATTTGATTTTTGAGCTCATATCAAAAATAAAATAAGCATAGAAATCAAAAACCGCGATTGCATTCGAAGCCACAGGTGTTCGTGCGATAGCGTGTGAATTAGGCATCAGTACCGACACTGTACTCTCTGTTTTATTTGCATTGCCTACTCTAAGAACTACAGTCCACAGACCAGCCGAATGCTGGCGGGTGCTTCGGGGGAAAGGGGGGCGGACGCAGTCTTGGAACACAAGTTTTAGAGTGATTTAGGCTCTCCGCCAGGGTGGACGTGACTGACGGAGGCCGCCCCGCTTTTTCCCGGAGCATTTGCCAGTATCCGGCGGATGGTTTTAGCCATGTTTGAGCTGTAGTGGCCGGAGCTGGGCGTAGGCGAAATGATTAGGGTGAACTATGTCAAGAAGAACTATTGACCAAGTGATAGGGAGGGTATTATAATGGTAAAGATAAATCCTCAGGAGGTTATTTTATAATGAAAAATTATCCGGCAGAACCTTATCGCATCAAAGTTGTGGAAGTACCCAACATCCTTACTAGGCAGGAGCGGGTAGAGGCTATGAAAGAGGCGGGGTACAACACCTTTTTGCTCAAGTCAGAAGACTGCTATATTGATTTTCTGACAGACAGCGGTACCAACGCAATGAGTGACAGGCAGTGGGCAGGTATGATGATTGGCGATGAGGCTTATGCGGGTTCGCGTAACTGGTTCCACTTCGAATCGGTTGTGAAAGACACCTTTGGATTTAAGCATGTATTGCCGACACATCAGGGGCGCGGTGCGGAGAACATTTTATCCACGCTGCTTATAAAGCCCGGCGACTACGTGCCCGGTAATATGTACTTCACCACCACCCGCTACCATCAGGAAGCCAACGGAGCGACATTTAAGGACATAATAATTGATGAGGCCCATGATCCCGAAATCGATTTGCCCTTTAAGGGGAATATTGACCTTAATAAGCTACAGGCTGTAATTGATGAAGTCGGGGCGGACAAAATTCCCTACGTGTGCCTCGCAGTTACAGTAAATCTCGCAGGCGGACAGCCTGTTTCCATGGCAAATATGCGCCAAGTGCGCGAACTGTGCGACAAGCATGGCATTAAGGTTTTCTACGATGCCACCAGGTATGCCGAAAATGCTTACTTTATCAAGACCCGCGAAGAGGGTTATGCGGACAAGACTATAAAGGCCATAATCAAGGAAATGTTCAGCTATGCCGATGGAGCCACTATGAGCGGCAAAAAAGACGGCATAGTAAACATGGGCGGATTTCTTGCCATGAACGACGATGATATGTACACACGTTCCCGTGAGATGGTTGTCGTGTTTGAGGGTATGCCGTCCTATGGCGGCATGTCCGGCCGTGATATGGAGGCCTTTGCAATCGGTATAACGGAATCATGCCGGTTTGAATACATCCAGCATCGTGTAGAACAGGTGGCCTACTTGGGGGATAAGCTCATTGCAGCGGGCGTCCCTGTGGTTAAGCCCATCGGAGGGCATGGGGTTTTCTTGGATGCGCGGGCGTTTCTGCCTCATCTGGAGCAGGAGCAGCTTCCGGCTCAAACCCTCGCAGCGCATCTGTACATTGAATCAGGAGTGCGCTCTATGGAGCGTGGCGTAGTGTCTGCCGGACGCGATAAAATTACCGGTGAAAACCACAAGCCCAAGCTGGAAACAGTCCGCCTTACAATTCCCCGCAGGGTGTATACGTACGCTCACATGGATGTTTGCGCCGAAGCTATAATAGAGTTGTATAAAAACCGCAGCTCCATAAGAGGCCTTAAATTTGTATATGAGCCGCCTATGCTAAGGTTCTTTAACGCAAAGTTTGACTACTGCGACTAAGGAGGGGAGCGGGCGTCTGGCCGCAAAGAGTTACCCCAATCGAAATTACGCTGCTTCTATAGGGCAGCACTAGCTTCAAAATAGCATTTAGACAAATGAACAGATTAACGGTTCTGATGACTGCCACAAAAAGTCAACAGAACCGTCAATCTCGTCAAAAGAAAGGTAAGTGAAAATTGCGCCGGGGTAAGCGCAAGATACCACATAGTGTGGTTATGCTTTTAGGCTGGAGGATAAGACTAAAATCACAGGAGGGAAACAGTCTAAAAGCAAATGCGTGTAGAATTTGTATAGGATGTAAATGTACGGAGACCATGCAAAAGGTAACTAAAGAAAATTTTCATCCACGATACGCTCAGGCTGGGAGAGAAGCCGGTTGCGCATGCGTCCGAAAGTTATAAAACCCACCCCCTTTACAAAAACGAAATATATCTTTTTTGCATAATTGAATCCGCACTTAAATGATAAGTGCGGATTGAAGTCTTTATTATACCCAAAATAAGTTTGATATTTTCGCAAAATACGCCCCGTCAGCCGTTGCATCAAAAACCGGGGCATCGGCCTAAAGCAATGCGGTTGAAATGAGCGCGGTGAGCATGGCGCAGATGTACTCTTCCTGCTCTAGCTGACCAACATTGTAATCGGTGCGGGCAAAAGCCTTTACTCCCATCATCATCATTGAATCAACCAGGAGGGTGGCGAAGGTGGTAAGGTCAAAATCGGAGGAGATCCGCCCAATATCGACTCCATGCCGCAAAATGGACGCAACATACTCCACGCTGTCTGCGCTGCTTTCAGAGAACATCTTGCCGGCAACCGGGTCTTGGAAAATTCTCATGTAAATAATCTTGGTTATGAGAATCATCCTGGTGTACTTTTTTTGGTCCTGCGACATAAATGAATAGCGCAGCAGTGGAACAATTTCGTCAGCTTTTGCAGTCTCAAGTGAATTTTGGGCCTCTTGTACGGGTGTGCGGTTGTCATACTGATGCTGTAAGTAATAGCTGTATGCAAACTCAAGTATTTTTTCCTTACTCTCAAAATGATAATAAATCGATGCGGCGTTTATACCAATTCTCTTTGCTATGTCGCGTGTGGTAACATTTTCATAGCCTAATGTGCTTACCATCTCGACAAATGTGTCGAAGATTTTTTCCTTGGTTTGTGAGAGTTCGCTCATCAAGTAGCCTCCATGGGTCGAAGTGGGGTGAATTATTGCCATGCCGCAGGCATCATATCATAAATATTCACACTTGACAACCAATCTAGCGTTTGGTAGAATGATATCTAACAAGCGTTTGGTTGATGAATTGCGCAGGGTGCATGCAATTATGAATAGGTTGGTTTCAAAATGGAAAAACGAAGCGAGCATAATACGCGCAGCAAAATACTAAGGTCTGCGGCAGACATGTTTTCAGAGAGGGGATATGAGGCTGTCACAATCAGGGAAATAGCGAAAGCTGTGGGAATAAACTCAGCGTCGATATACTACCATTTCCCGTCAAAGGAGGACATCCTCTACAGCCTTTACAGAGTTTATGCCCAGGCCAGGGAAAAGGCCTGCCCCGATATAAATAAACTGCTGCTCCTAGCGGAAACTGAGCCGCCCCATGAGGTGCTGCTCAAGTCCACGTTTTTTTACGATGAAAAAGACAGGGATATGCTTGACAAAGTTCTCGTCACCGCCGCACGCAGGCTGGGCAGTGACGAAGAGAGCGAATACTTCATAAGGGAAAATATTTTAAGCCCCATCACGTACATTCTCAGGCCGCTGCTGGAGCGGCTTATAGAACTTGGCAAAATAAAACCCTTTGATATCGGGGCATTTATCAGTGTACTGGAGTTTTACTGCTTCAGTGCCGCGGCGTTAAACAATTCGCCTTTTAGGGTGGGTGTCGCAGAATATCAAATGGGGATGAGCTTTCTTTTTTCACTTGTGGAAGTTGTAGAGCAGTAGGGCAATGTGGCCGTGGTCAGTGGAGTTATGGCTGAGCTATGGCAGTAAGGCAGGCAATATGGGCGGAGGTGACGGAAGGTTTTGGATAAGCATCTGAGTAATAATAAAGCCGAGTATAAACACGGGTATACGCACGGCAGCCCGTACTTGGCACGCCCGAGGTTGTGCGGGCTTTTAAGCACAGCGATGAATTACCCTCTGGTTGTAGTGTGTGCCGGCGCAGGTTACGGCAAGACACGGGCCGTCCATGACTTTTTTCAAGAAAACAGAGCGGTGACGACATGGCTGCAAATCTCGGAGCGCGACAACATCCCTACTAGGTTTTGGGAGAGCTACACAGGCATGGTGTCAATTTCATGGCCCGGAATAGGAGCCAGGCTTTCTGAAATTGGGTTTCCCGACACGGAAGAGGCGTTTATGAAATACTGCGCCATAATGCACGAGATAGCGGTGCAGCCGGGGAAGCATGTCAGGGTGTTTGATGATTTCCATTTGCTGACAAACCCTGCGGTCTTACGTTTTTTTGAGAGAGCTGTGAGCCTTGTGCCGTCAAATGTTACCTTGCTAGTAATCACCCGCATGATGCCGCAGATCAACATGATAGGGATGATAATGCAGGAACGCATTTTTACAATTAGTGAGGAAGAACTGCGCTTCAGCGAGGGGGAGATTGCCGAGTATTATGGTCAGATGAACCTGAGCGTCACAAGGCAGGGGCTTAGAAATATTTATGAAGACACTCAAGGCTGGGCTTTTGCCGTCAACTTAATCGGACGCTCCTTAACGAAGGAAACCAAGTATGAACGCTGTGCGCTGGAAGCGATGAAAGCTAATATTTACAGGCTCATTGAAGCAGAACTGGCAGGTACGATTTCCGAAAAACTCAGGGATTTTCTGCTGCAAATCTCACTTATTGACCATTTGGCGGCCAGCCTCATAAGGGAGCTTGCAGGAAGCTGTGAACTGGTAAAGGAAATGGAAACCCTCAATGCCTACATCCGCTATGATCTGCATCTGGACACATACACAATACACCATCTGTTTTTGGACTATCTGCGCCAAAATCAGCACCTGCTCCCTGAGGAGCGGCGCAGCGCAGCTCTAAAAACTGCAGGCAAGTGGTGCGACAGCAACGGCTATCATGTGGATGCCTTTTCTTACTATGAGAAGGCCGGGGACTATGCCTCCGTCGTGGGGAAAGTTGCTGCATTTAATGCCCAGATGCCCCCTGACATGGCGCAAATAGCCCTTGAAATATTTGAAAATGCTCCCTCGGAAGCCATGGTGCAAAATCCGCTTTTCCCGGGAGTTCACATAAAATGCAGAATTAACAATGGCAAAATAAATGAGGACACAATGAACCTCGCAAAGATGTACGCCGAAGCCTATGAAGCCCAGCCCGAATCACCTGAAAGAAACCGTGCGCTGGCGATTCTCTACGGAGAGCTTGCATTTTTGTCGATGCTGCTGTGTACATCAACTGACAAGTATGACTTCGCCGGCCACCACCTCAAGATGGCGGAATACTACAGCAAAAATCCCTTTGAGGCATCCGGCACCTACAACATAGTGCCCATAAGTACGTGGGCATCGCTGGTCGGTACGCAGAAGCTAGGGGCGCAGGAGGACTACATACAGGCCCTCACCCTCTCAATCCCATCCACATCAATTTTCGGAAAAGGCTTCTTTGTAGGTTTTGACGACTTGGCGTGGGGTGAACTTTATTTTTACAGAGGACAGCTAAACGAAGCGGAGCAGCATCTCAAGCAGGCTGTGGACAAAGCCCAGAAATGTGAGCAGTACAGCACACAAAACAGAGCTCTGGCATACCTGATGCGCATAGCCTTTTGTAGGGGTGACCTATCAGCGGCAACCGAAAAGCTAAAAGCGATGGAACTTATGCTAAACGACAGCGATCACGGTGCCAGATACACAATTTACGATATAGCAACAGGCTTTTACTATCTAACGCTAGGTCAGGCCGACAAAATTCCCGCCTGGCTTAAAGACGATTTCTCGCCATATGCCCACCCGGCATTTATCGAAAATTATGCTAACAGGATCAAGGCACAGTACCACTACCAGAAGCAACAGTACAACGCACTTTTGGCATTTATCGAAACGCAGACCAAGAAAAATATCCTTTTTGGAAAGATTGAGCTAAAACTTCTGGCGGCCCTGATTTATTACAAGCTAAAACGGCGGGGTGAAGCAATGCGGGCCTTGGAAGAAGCCTTTGAACTGGCTGAGCCTAACAACCTGGTGGCTTTGTTTACACAATACTCCAAAGACATGCGCACTCTGACCGCCGCCGCCCTCAGAGATGAGGACTGCGCCATACCAAGGCCCCGTCTGGAAGAAATTAACCGCAAAGCCTCCGCCTATGCAAAGCGGCAATCGCACATGGTTACACAGTACAACATAGAAAACAACATAACCAAGCAGATAACGCTCACCCAGCGGGAAACCAAAGTTCTAAGTGACCTCTCCCACGGCCTCTCCCGCACAGAAATAGCTGTAAGTCAGAACATCTCCCTTAATACAGTAAAAATGGTGATAAATATAATCTATGACAAGCTATGTGTTACAAACCTTCCTGATGCGATAAGAATCGGGGTAGACAAGAAGATTGTGTAACGCTAGATTCTCCCGATGTCTTTTGCGGTAATAAATGCCCTTGAGTTTGCCGCGTATATATTTCTGGGCTCCACACAGTCTCCGATTGCATAAAACTGGCTGGCCGAGGTTCTCAAAGCCTCGGCCTCCTCCCGGAGCGGGGAGTGGCCTGTGGCATAGACAATAGTGTCGGCTTCATAAAACTTTTTTTCGCCGATTTTGGCGTCGCGGTTTATTGCCGCGGATAGGACTACCGATTCAAGCATTCCTTTTTTTAGAGTTTCGCAGGGGCCGGGCAGTGAAAATTTATCGCCAACGAATTCGCCGTGTACCCCGTGTGGGGTTACTTCGGCTGCCCGCGTGGAAGTTATTACTTCAACGCCAAGACGTTCAAGCTCGGGGTGCGCAGCCATGGAGTGTATCACATTGCCGGAGAAATTAAGGCTGTTTGACATTTCCATAACTGAAACATTTCTGCCTAGGGAAGCTAGGTAGATGGAGAGTTCAATGCCTGACAGGCCACCGCCGAGAATTATTACACGCCGGCCGGTATCCTCTGCGTGCATGTAGGCATGTTCCGCGGACATTACATTTTCGCAGTCAATGCCGGGGATTGCAGGTATTGCCGCCTTGGCGCCGAAGGCGGCGATTATTACATCGGGGTTTATGCTCTGTGCGAGTTCCGGGGTGAGCTCCGTGTTAAGGCGCAGGTCAACCGGGGAGTTCTCTACAAGGTAGCTTTGCAGGTCAAGATACTTCTGCAAGTTTTGCTTAAAGGGAACCTTACTCTCGCAGCGGAGCACCCCGCCGAGAGCACCGGCCTTTTCACAGAGAATCACTTCATGCCCGCGCTCGCTCGCGGTGAGGGCGGCCTGCATCCCGCCGATGCCGCCACCGCCTACGAGGATTCTTTTCTTGTATTTTGCCTTCGTTGGATCTGCGCTTATGCTGCGTTCAAAGCCAATCTCGGGGTTTAGGGCGCAGTAGGTGGTCAGTTTTGTAAACTCCCCCGAGAAGCATTCGAAGCAGCGTATACATTTGCGCACTTCATGCTCCTTGCCGCAGGCTGACTTTACAGGCATGTCCGGGTCTGCCATAAGCTGGCGGCAGAGCATCACCACATCAGCCTTGCCGGAAGCGAGAATTTCCTCCATCAGCTCCGCTTCAGCGAGTGCTCCAACTGCCGCAACCTTTGAACTTTTCATGGACTGCTTTATAGCAGCGGCGTACTTTACATTAGCTCCGTCTTGAAGGAACATGCTGGGATGTGTGACGGTGAACACCGATGGAGCTTCATGAGCACCGACAGAAACATTTATAAGCTCGAAGTGCCCGTCGAGCTGTTTTGCAATTTTCACGCCATAATCAATATCATATCCGCCTTCGAATATTTCTGCGCCGCTGATGCGGATGCAGATGGGGAAGGCTTTGCCACACTTTTTCTTGATGTCGGCTGCGATGGAGGTCACAATTCTGGCGCGGTTTTCCATGCTGCCGCCCCACTTGTCAGCCCTATTGTTGCCGGGGCCGAGGAACTGGTTAAAAAGCCAGCCGTGGCCAGCGTGGATTGTGACCATGCCGAATCCGCAGTGCTTGGCAGTCTGAGCAGCATCCCCGAATTTGGAAATTGTTTCCAGTATTATATTCTCGGGCATTGCAGGCACGTCCATCCCGAGCGCATTTGCCGTGGGCACCGCACCGTAGATGTCATTGCCCAGTCCTAGCTTGCTGTGGTAAGCATTTGCCCCGCAATGTTGAAGCTCGACATCGGCGATAGCTCCGTAGCGGCTGATTGACTCAGCTAGCCGGAAGAAAGAGGGCAGTGCTGTAGGGTCGTCTAATCTGGCAGTAGGCCCGACTGCGCCTCTGGCATTGTCGGCCATGACAGAGCCAACACATACAGAGGCAGCCCCGCCTTGGGCTTTGCGCTCATAATAGGCAATAAAGTCATCACCCGGATGCAGCCTGGCATCCGGGTAGTGTGTAAGCCCTACGGGCGCGCCGAAAATCCTATTGCGGAAAACTGTATTTCCTAAAGTGATAGGGGAGTAGAGCTTCTCAAATTTCATAGCACACCTCTTCACATTTTCTGTATACCGCAGGACAGACGCTTGCGTAGAAATGACAGCCTGCGGTCAATATACTGCACATCAGTTTATATGCAAGCGGAAGGGAGGTCAAGGGCGTTTTTTATTTTTCAATACCAGTGGTGCTGTAGTGGCGCCGTGATTAGCTCAGTGAAATATTAAAAGAACCTGCCGGTGCCTGGATGGCGGCAAGTTCTTTCGGTGGTGTGAAGCTGTATAAAAGTGCTGCGCGTTTGCACCGGAGAGTGCAGTGTTATTGTTCGCCCTCAGCTAGTGTGCAGATGGCTTGTGCCCACTTTACATATTTTAGGTGCGCTAAATCGGAAATGGTTTTTACCTTAAATGCCTCAGCCAGCAGCTTGGCATCGCCTTCTGAAACGCCTTGCAGTGCAGCAACCGGCGCACCGGCCAGCTCCTTTAGTGTCATCTCTTCATAAGCCTTGTCAACAAAATAGTTAATGTTCATTAAAATGCTCCCTCTTCATTTAATTGATTCTCCGATGCTTTGGCGCTGCATTTTGCGAGAATAATTGAACGGTGAAAATGTTAACAAATAATGAACAGTATAACATGGCGGATGAGATAATTCAACTTAAAATTGCAAATAAGTGAAAAAGATATGGAAAATAGTGTGAAAAATTGTGGTGGGAAAACGCCGGAAATGACAGCGGAACTTGTGTGTTAAGCGGTGTCATATCCGAAACGGCTTTCAGCTGCCCGGGCTTGAGATATCAGAATGTCACGGTTTATGGCATCGGTAGCATTAAGCACCTAAAGTTTGCAAACTTTTAGGTGCTTAGTATCACTAACTTAGTCAAAATAAATCCGCTCTAACCGCCCGCCGAGTCCGCATAGTATGTCGTTGGTTATGGTGCCTGCTGCTGTGGCAAAGTCTTCGCAACGGATTATTTCAGCGCCGTCTCTGCCGATTAAAGTGGCCACATCGCCTGTTTTGACAGGCGCAATATCTGTGGTGTCCACCATGAGCATGTCCATACTAATACGCCCTACAATCGGGACCCTTTGGCCATTTACAAGGCAGGCGGCATCCGGTCCTGATAATTGCCTTGGGACACCGTCGGCGTATCCGATACAGACAGTTGCAAGTTTAGTAGGCCTGTCTGCGGTGAAGAGCCTACCGTAACCGGCGCTTTCACCTATGCCTATCTGCCGTACCTGCGCAATAACTGCCCTCAGTGATAAGACGGGCCTTAGGTCAATTTTCGCTTTCGTTGCTGTATCAGTACTCTTTACACCGTAGAGCATAATGCCTGCGCGGGCGTAGGCATAGTCAGCAGCGGGGTAGTTGGCGATGCCGAAGCTGGATTGAACGTGGAGATCACCTGTGTTGCATCCCCTGCTATTGAGCGCATCAACTGCTGAGAAAAAACGCCGTAGCTGCTCGTTTGTAAAAGAAACTTCGGTTTCATCCAAACTGTCGCAGGAGGCCAAGTGGGTTGCGGTTCCAACGACAGTCAAGTTGTTGCAGGCAAAGATGCTCTCCAGCTCATCAATATCCGAAGCATCAACCCCCAGCCGGTGCAGTCCGGTATCTATAGCGACGTGGACTTGGAGCCCTAGACCTGTGGCGTTTAGCTTTGCAGCATGGGCTCCGCTTATTACTAGCTGAGCCATGGAGTGCTTTGCCAGAACATCCGCATCTTCGGGAGCGGTGTATCCCAGAACCAAGATATCGCCGAGAATTCCGGCTTCCCTGAGTGCGGAGCCTTCATCTATTGTAGCTACAGCATAGCTTCTTATGCCTTCTTTTTGAAGCCGCTGTGCGACTCTTTCATAGCCGTGGCCATAAGCATCTGTCTTTACAATGGCCATCAGCTTGCATCTGCTAGGCAGTAGCTTGCGCAACTGTGAGGCATTGTGTGCAAGCGCATCTAAATCAATCTCTACCCAGGCGCGTGACTTCCCGGACGAGCGAAGGGAATTTTCAATCATATCTCAGAGCTCCAGTATATATCAAAGGTTTAGCGCATTGCAGTATACCATATAACCGAGATTGCGTCAAAAAAGCGGGCAGAGTGCTACCTAGCTTTAGCTGGCTGGCCTGCATTAGCCGACGACCTTTCCAAAAATATGAAACGAGTCGAAGTCGCGGACCGCTATGGGGGCGTATAGCGGGTTAAGAGAGATGAGCTCGCTGCGCCCTAGCTTCTTGATATAGGAATCGCCGTTGAGCGCAAATATGCCGATTTCGCCAGCCTGAAGTGTCTGCTGCTCCTTCACGAAAATAATCTGACCGTGGGTAAAACGGGGTTCCATGCTGTCGCCGCTGACACGCACGGCGAAGTCGGCTTCATGCGGTACGGATTCATCAATGTCGAGCTGCGTAAACCGGTCACTGTCAAGCAATGTGCCTGCCCCTGCTGCCACTGGTATATCGAAGAGCTTGATGGTTCTGGGAGGAGGGGCATCGTAGCCAGGCTCTTCAGGGCATATAGCTGCGCTGTAGTCCTTCTCAGATTCTGAGAATAGAGGGTTTGCGGAAAGCATTGAAAGATATTCTTCGGCCATGCTTCTGCCAAGAGCGTTGAGCTTAGGCAGCTCGCTAAATCCGGTGCTGACACCACGGAACGTGCTCTGAATGTCCCTGACCCCGTAGTGCTCACAAAGTAGCAGGAATTGCTCCACAGATGGTGAGGACACCCCGTTCTCCCAGTGGGAAACTACCTTAAAAGAGCAAGGCTTTCCGGATGTGTGGCTGAGATGCTCAGCAACCTCGGACTGGGTGTGCCCCTTGTCTTTTCTCAGCTTAGCGAGAATTTTACCATAATTCATTAGCGACCCTCCTAAGGCGGCGGTTTCTATTTTTATTATATACCCGCCTAAGAAAAATTGCAAGGCATTTATTCTAAAATAATTAGAGTAAATATCTTGACATCTAATTATATTAGAGTTATAATCACGGCATGGAATTGATGGATAAACTTACTATTTTAACTGACGGGGCTAAATACGATGCGGCGTGTACGTCATCCGGCTCGGACAGGCAGGGCAAGACCATTGCGGCGGGGTGCTGCCACAGCTTTTCGGCTGATGGGAGATGTATTTCACTACTGAAAGTCCTCATGTCAAATGACTGTGTCTATAACTGCAAGTACTGTGTTAACAGCGCTCAAAGCGATGTGCCCCGCGCTACATTTACGCCAGACGAGCTTGCGGAGCTTACGCTGCAATTTTACAGGCGCAACTACATCGAAGGCCTGTTTCTGTCCAGCGGAGTTGTCAAGAACCCTGACTATACAATGGAGCTTATGATAAACGCCCTCGCTATTTTAAGATACAGGCACAACTTCTGGGGGTATATACACTGCAAGGCGATTCCGGGGGCATCCAAGGAGCTTGTTCACCGTCTGGGGCTTTTGGCCGACAGGCTTAGCGTCAATATCGAACTACCCAGCGAAAGGAGCCTCAATTTGCTTGCGCCGAACAAGACTAAGGAGGCTATTTTAGCCCCGATGCAGCAGATTAAAAATGAGCTTGCAGAAAACACGCATGCGCTGGCACACTACAAGAATGCGCCGGTATTTGCTTCGGCAGGGCAGGCTACGCAAATGATAATCGGAGCCACGGAAGACACAGACCACAGGATAATCAACCTAGCTTCGGCTCTGTACAAAAAATATGACCTAAAGAGAGTGTTTTATTCGGCATACATCCCTGTCATGGAAAATAGCCTATTGCCTGCACTTACGCAGACACCGCCGCTGCTGCGCGAGCACAGGCTCTATCAGGCCGATTTTCTTATGAGGCAGTATGAATTTACATCCGATGAAATTCTTAGCAAGGAAGCACCTAACTTCAACCCATTTCTCGACCCCAAGTGCAACTGGGCAATCAACAACATGCATCTGTTCCCAGTGGATGTAAACACTGCATCCCACCACAACTTGCTCCGTGTGCCCGGCATCGGGCCGACAGGCGCCCGGCGCATACTTGTGGCCCGCAAGGAGGGCAGGCTGGGGCTTGGCGAACTCAAGAGAATTGGAATTGTGCTCAAACGTGCGCAGTATTTCATAATCACCAAGGACAACCCTACGGGGCTACGCTTCGACAAGGATATGACAGTGCGGGCACTGATAGATCCCAAAGTTTTTGCTTTTGGCACTCAGCAACTTTCGTTATTTGACGAAATACCAGTATCGCCAGCCCTATCATATGCAGGAGAGGTACGCTCAATTGGTGAGGCAGTGGAGGAGGCGGTGCTATGTCTGGCAGCAGGCCTTTAGCCACGCCGGAGGATGTCATATATTTATATGACGGCTCATTTAATGGATTTTTATGCTGTGTCTATGAGAGTGTCTACAGCGGTGTAGTGCCAATTAGCATATTGCCCTCATGTGACGAGCCCATTACGCTTTACGAAGTCAGGGAAGTTGAAACAGACAGGGGGAAGGCAGAGCGCGTGCTATCATCCATCCCCAAGAGAATCTCCAAGGATGCACTAAACTTGGTTGAAACAGTCTATCTTTCCTGCCTTGTGCAAAAAGAGCTTTTAATGCTGAAATTTCTGCTCAGGGGCTATAGGGAGGGCAGGAAGCTGACTACTATGCTTGGCGACCCTGATGTGGCTCCGCTGCTAAAAGCACAGAAGCATCTGCTGGGAGAGGCACATCTTCTCAAAGGTTTTATTAGATTTACCGATTATGAAGGCGCCCTTGCAGCCACCATAACTCCGAAGAATTTTGTGCTTCCTTTTATTGCAAACCATTTCACGCAGAGGTTTAGCGATGAAGATTTTATGATTTTTGACAAAACACACAAGGCGGCACTGGTGTACCAGTGCCGCCGCAGGGAAATCATATCTCTCGACCATATAGAGTTTCCGCCCATTTCCGAAGGGGAAAAGAGATACCAGGAGATGTGGAAGAGATTTTACAACACAGTTTCGATTCAAGCCCGCGAAAACCCTAGGTGCCGCATGTCGCACATGCCGAAGCGTTATTGGGAAAACATGATTGAAGTGCAGGACTTATTATAGCAAACCCTGTCTGTCTGTCTGTCTGTCTGTCTGTCTGTCTGTCTGTCTGTCTGTCTGTCTGTCTGCCCTGTTTGCCTGCCTACGGTTTGGCAAGCTGTATCTGCGGTTTCTTCTCCTCCCGGGCGTAGCGGATATAAAATACTATTACAGAGATGATTTTGGATGATTCAATCATCATGCCCATTATATTCCAGCGGAAATCACCGTAGAGAATATTAAGAGGTGTCTGCGTCAGAAGTACGACCACGGCGTAGAACACAACTGTTATGCGGACGTAATGCACGCCGGGCAGGTACTGGCCGATTACGAAGCTAATAGAGGTAATCATCCCCAGCGCATGCAGCCATCTAACTTCAGCAGGGGCGTTTACAACAGTCAGGCTGCCTGCTATAAGGGCAACCGCAATCATGACGAGTAGGAAAATGAGCCCTTTTTCCTTGCTCTCGGCGGTGTTTTTTTTGAAAATTCCATGGAATACCAAGTTGCGGATTGTGCTATAGCTGGAAGCTACAATCAGTGACGCCTGAGTAGCCATGCCTGTGGCCATGCCTATGGCAAAGAACATTATCATCCAGAAGAAGCTCCCGATACCGGTGATAAGGAAATATCTAACTTTGTCCTTAATCTGATAAGACCAAAACTCAAATGTGATTGTTATAACGCCCGCAATCTGGGCAAAGAGAAACCAGTTATCCAGAGAACCTATTGTATAGATTAAATTATTCATCTTCTCACACTCCCACTAACTCAAAAATGTGTCATACTTCTTACAATACGCAAAAGCCAGTGCTCCGGGGCCTGTATGTGCCCCTATGGTGAGCCCGATGCCGGAAATTGGATTGGCTATCTTCATATTGAGGGCTTTTTCCACATTATCAAAGAAGTTTGCAGCGTCTTTTTCGCTGCGTATATGAGAGATAACGAAGTTTATGTTCTCGACCTCGTCTTTTAGCGCATAGACCATAGCCTCTTCAATTAACTTTAGGGCATTCTTCTTGCCGCGCACATTGTCAAGCTGTGAAAGAGTGCCGTCGGAAAGCTGCAAAATGGGGCACAGGCCCAAAATTCCGCCTATTAAGGCTGTTGTGGGGCCTATTCTTCCGCCCCTCTTGAGATATTCCAGGTTTTCTACTGTGAAGTAGACCCTTATTGCCTTTAGAATCTCTCTTGCAATCCTCTCGGTTTCACTGAGTGAAAGCCCCGCATCGCGCATTTTGGTTATTTCCTTTAGTGTGAGATATTGTCCTACGCTTGCATTGCGGGAGTCGATTAGCACTATGGTTCTGTCGGGGTACTCCTCCTTGAGCGTGTCCACGGCGATAACTGCGCTGGCGTGGGAGCCGCTGAGCTCAGAAGATATGGTAACAGAAATTATATCTTTGCCATCCTTCAGGTAAGGTGTGTAAGCATCAATATAGTCCTGGGGGCTAGGCTGGGATGTCTTAGGGAATAGACCCTTTTCATTTGTTAGCCTGTCAAAATAATCATCTCTGGTGATATCCACGCCTTCTTTTAGATAGTTTTCGTGGTCAAAACTGACATAGAAGGGCACAACGTGAACATTGTGCTCGCCCGCCTCTTCTTTTGTGAAGTCGCAGCCGCTATCTGAAATAACTTGGAACATAAAGCCTTTCTCCTCCTCTAATTTGGTTGTTAACCTGTGGCGCATGGCGCATTAGCACCCCTTTGAAATTATTAGTTAGTCAAACTAACTATATTTACAAAGCAAAGCCACTTCGACAGACTATAACGCACAAAGAACGTCTTGTCAATACCCTGTACACAATTTAAGAGAATTTAGGGTGGTAATTATAGGAAAAGGTATGCTATACTTTGAGACAGAGTAATTTTGGCGAGAGGATAGCATCATGAAAAAATACCAGCCCCTTGATCCGGCACATTTTCACCAATTGACTGAGCAAGAGTGCGAGTTAATCGCTTATATTAGGATGCTCGGAGTTATTGAGAGAAGAAGCGTTATGCAATTAATTTTTGCAAAAAGGGATGAAGGCAGCGAGCAGGAGCAACGTGAGAAATAAAGCTGCTGCGCTGCTGCAAAATAGAAAGCCCAAGGCTTATGTGTGAACACTATATGGCCCAGGCAAACATAAAAGTTTACAAGTGGAGCCGTTGGAAATCCGTAGTACAACAAAACGCCACCCTTGAAGAGTAGCGTTTTGTTCTCATTTGGCACGCCGGAGATGATTCGAACACCCGACCTTCTGGTCCGTAGCCAGACGCTCTATCCAGCTGAGCTACCGGCGCAAATGAAGTGCTCAGCCATATTAGCACAACCGAAAGGAAAATGCAAGTGGAAAATTCGTGAAACTTCAAATTGCAACTGGGTGAAACTGAAAAAAATGAAGTTTAAGCATCTTCCTAGACAGTGAGGCCGCGGGTTGAAATTCATGCATTTCAACTTGTGGCCTCACTGTCTAAGTCCGCTACGCCCTAAAATACAAATGTGCGCAAGATGTTTAGCATAAGCGACAGGCCCCACCTGTCGATGTTTATAAATTCAATTTCAGGGATATCCGCGCCTTGCTGGCCTGCTATTTCAACCGATAGATCAAAGCGTGAATATTCAGGGAGAAGGCTGTCGAATGTTAACGCAAAGCCCTCGTCGCTGGTAGTGAAATAGCCCGTCAGTTCGCCGCGGCCCGCTGCATAAGTGTTGTATGCAAGCAGGAAGGCTCCCGTGTCCGCAGACCAATGCGAACTTAGAGTGAGCATATCATCTACATTGCCGGTTTCTAAAATTAGGGTGTTTTCAGCTATGTTGTTATAATCCGAAAAATCCCACTTGACGGTAACAGAGGAACTGTCGTAGTCGTCAAAAGAGGTCAGCTCCAATATCCAGCGGTCATAGAGCGAAAGGCCGAAATCAAATGATGCCCTAGCGCCGCTGCGGGTTTCATCAAATGTTATGTCTGCAAGCAGATCCAAATGTAAAAGCCTGTCCTGCCTGTCAATGAAGCCTGTGAGCACAAGTTCACCTTCAAATTTGTTTATGAAATCGTCAATGAGGCCGCGAAGCTGCCTCAACAGGGCATTGAAACTGAAGTCAAAGTTCAAGGCGAAGATGCTAGGAAGCTGCGCATTGTCAAAAAAAGCTAGTTGTGAGCGGATTGCGTTGCGTATGATTTCGTCATTTTCTAGGAGATAATAGAGGCTTTCGATCAAGAACACCAAGGCCTCTTTGGGAACTGTGAGTTCAACCTTTGTGCTCCTGATACTTTCGGTATCTGGCTTCATGCCCAGTTCAAAATTAGTCCGCTCTGTGGTGATGGTGCAGAGGGATATAAATTCTTGAAATATTCCGCCGAAGATTTCTAGGTAATGCTCCAACAGGGCTTCGTCTGCTGCGGGGTCACCTGGGTAGGGGGCGGGGGTCAGGAGTTCCTTTAGAAAATCAACAATATCGGCCAAATCGTTTACAGTCTGCTCATTTAGCCTTATGAGCCGGGCGAAAGCCCTCACGTCTGTCCGAAAGGTGTCGAGCATAAATCCGTAGTGGTCAGAGCCTAGAGTTGCGGAGCCTGCGGCTATACGTTCCGGATTTATAAATACCTCAGCCGAAATCGGCCTGCCCAGTATAAGAAGTTCAAAATCCAGAGCAAATTCACGAGCATCAAGAATTGAGGCGATGGTGATATTGCCGCCGGTGCTGAAGCCTAAGCGGCTGTCGTTAAATTCAAAACCTGCTGAAACGGTGCCGTCTTCGAAGGTTTCTAAAAGTTGTCCGACGGCAGTTATAGGTGTGGCTTCAATCCTCAAAGTGGTCTCTGCCAGCAAGTTTTCAAAGGCGTTTTCGATTGAATTGAGTTGGGCGCGCGGCAGCACGAAGGCAAAGAGTGCAACCAGGGCCAGCGCCACTACTAGAACAGCAGGGATTGCAATTTTCAAAATTTTGGCAGTTTTTTTGTTGCCGGGGGGATGCTCTAGCGGCGGCACCGGAGGCGTCTCGGCGGCCACGGCCAGCGCAGTTACATCTGTTATAGAAGCAGCCTCTGCTGGCACAATGCCCATAGGCTCCGCAGATACATCGGTTTCTGCCGATTCCACAGCACCTATTTCCGCTGGCGCAACTGCCATATGTGGCACAATGCCCGCCGGTTCCGCAGTGTCCATCTCCGCCGCCACTACTGCCTCCGCCGACACCGCAATTCCTGCACCCTCTAAGTCTGCCGGTGCTTTCAGAGCCGTCCCGCATTGGGTGCAAAAACCGGCACCAGCCTCCGAAGGTGAGCCGCAATTATGGCAATATTTCATATACAACCTCTCTATTTCCCGTAGCATAATGGGGACATTATACTATTTTTCAAAACGAAAAGCAAAACCGGGAAAAAATTTTGCAAAACCATTGAAGAAGGTAGCTCAATTCGATATAATGAAATATCCGAAATGTCCGCAGAGACGGTAATTAAAAATTGGCCGAGGGGCTACCCAATTGGAAACATGAGCAATAGGACGGGAGTAGCGGCAATACGAGCCACATAATTTAGATCTTTCGTTCTGTGCCTTGATGGAAGGGCATGGACTAATGAATATAGATAAACCAAAAAAATGGTATAACAAAATAAAACTGCCGCGGGGCGTTATAATTGCCATATGCGTTTTGCCGGCAGTGATAACGGCACTGTTTTATGCGCTCCGGGGCAATCCTGTGATTATGGGCTGGGCATCGCTGAACATATCGGCACCTGTGCGCGGCTTCTTGGGTCTTATCACGGAGTTCTATCCGTTCTCGACGATGGAAGTGCTTATAGTTGCTTCAATTTTGGGAGTAATTTATTATATAATTTATACAGTTATGGCAACGGCGCGCCGCCGCCGCAAATGGAAAATGCTGGGAATTAGGCTGCTGCCGCTCCTTGTTGCGGCGCTGTATGTCTGGGGGATTTTTTGCTGGCTCTGGAATGTGGGTTACCATGCTCCTGGTTTTGCCCAGAGAAATGGCTTTACAGGGCAGGGGGTCAATTCCCGCAACCTTGCGACTGTAACTCGGCTATTTGCGCAGAGGGCTAATGAACTCTCGCTTTATGTGGAGAGGGATGATTATGGCAACCATGTGGGCAACCGTCAGCAAATATTCGCTGAGTCGATGTATATTTTTGAAAACATATCAAGGGAATTTCCAGAACTTGGCGGCAGAATTTTCAGGCCCAAGCCTATGATGTTCTCCGGGCTTATGAGCCGTGCGGGGTATGCTGGGATTTACTTTGCCCTAACAGGCGAGGCCAACATAAATGTGCATCCGCCATATGTTCTGATGCCGGCAACTGTGGCACATGAGCATGCGCACACCCTCGGGGTATTCGCAGAGGATGAGGCAAACTTTGTTGCGATAATAGCGAGCATCACTTCGGGGAATTTGATATTTGAATATGCAGGTTACCTATTCGGTCTTACTTATTTGCTTACAGCCCTGCGGGACGCGGACCCTGCGGCATGGGCGCAGATAAGCGCAAGCCTCTATGAAGAGGTGCTAAGGGACTGGAACTCGGTATCTAATTTCTGGCAGGCTCAAAGAACGGTGGACACAGGCATACAGGTGGTTGACACTGTGCTCACCGCTTTGACAGAAACGATGCGCGAAACCGTGGACACCGTTTATGACGCATTTTTGAGGGCGCATGATCAGGAACTTGGGCTGGAGTCATACGGTGCATGCGTGGATTTAATCATAGAATATTTCTACGTCAGAAACTTTGTGCTAGGCCCGCCCAGGGTGCCTGTGTTCTTTGCAGCACCCTAAGCCCCGCAAAGCCGCAGATACACACGCTACAAAGCCCCGCAAAGTTAGTCAAAAATATGCGCTGCTCCGAGTGCTGTAGCAAAGACGGCGTCCGGCGGAACCGTAAACTTAAGGTCGGTAAGCTGCTCAAACCGTGGGAGCATGGGAGATATCTGCGGGAACGTCGCAAGAGTCCCTGTGAGCAGCACATCGCGTATGGGGTCATTTCTCATGGCAAAAACAGCAAGCATAATCACCGTCTGAAACACCATATTAATAACACCGAGCGCGAAATCTGAATCAGAGGCCGTGCTTTTTATTTTGCCGAAATTTGCAGCGGTAAGATGTGAACCCAGAAGGGGGATATCTCCGCAGGTGATGTCTTTTACAAGAAGATCCACGTTGCCGAGGTTTCCGTCCTGCGCAAGTGCCAGAATCGAATTTATATCGCCTTTGCCCAGTATGTGTGAGCAAAGGCCGAGTATCGTGCCGCCGCCGACACCTGAACCGCCTATGCGCTCAATGCTGCCGCTGCAAGCTCTCACAAAAGCAGTCCCTGTGCCCATGCTGACCACAAGAGCTTCCGAGAGGCCGGAGAGCAGGAGGGCGCCTTTGCCAATAGCGGTAAACTCGGGAACTTTGTGTGTCGCTATGCCGTAAATCTGCTCATCAATAAAGGATGCGCCAGCCCCTGTAAGGGCGATGGCAGAAACTTCACTTAAAGCAATCCCGCTGCTGCGGAGCAGGTTCCCCACCGCTCCGTAAAGCGATGTGATTTGATCGCCTGCCCTAACCTGCAACATGCCGGCGGGCTCCTTCCCGCGCAGCCCGACAATCTTGGTAGTAGAACCGCCTACATCAATGCCTAAAATAACACTCATAAATAAATCTCCAAGGAATAATTTCTGTATACAATGTACTCCATACATTGTATAATAGTCAAGTAAGAATATTGAGCCGCCGCCCACATGAATATGGGCAAAGAAGCGGTGCAAACTGAGGACTTAATTGGCACGGAGAAAAGGATGGTTTCATAGGTACTTATATGAGGATAATGGCGATCGACTATGGAGATGCCCGGACGGGCATGGCAGTTTCGGATGCGACGGGCACGCTGACAGGTGATGCGTGGGTTATAAAAGAGAGAAACCTCTCTAAAGTGGTAAATGCAGCCGCGCAGGAAGCGGCGGCGCGTGAAGTTTCGGTGATAGTAGTAGGGCATCCTAAGAACATGGATGGTTCAGTGGGTCCGAGGGCGGAAAAAAGCAAAGAACTCGCAGAGGCCATGAAGCTCCAAACCGGCATAGAAACCGTACTCTGGGATGAGCGCCTGACCACAATGAATGCGCACCGTATTTTGAGTGACACAGGCACATATGGCAAAAAGAGAAAAAACACAGTCGATGCAGTTGCCGCCTCGCTTATTCTGGAGAGCTACCTAGCGTACATTCAAAAGTGATAGGGGGAAGTAGCGGTGTATTACAAGAAAAACAAATCGCGGACTTTTGCAGTTATCGCCATAATAGTTTTCTCGATAATAGTCTTGGGCGTTACTGTATTTATGACAATCAGAAACACCCGTGACATGCAAGCTATCCTGGAGGAAAGCATCAAGACCCAGCTCATCTCAACGTCCCTTGCAGCCCGCAGCCTTCTGGATGTGGATGCGTTTTACTCCTACAACAGCAAACAGGATATCATTGACGATTATGAAAATTTTAGCGCAGTGATGGCCAATTTGCGCAGCCTGAAGGACATTGTCGGGGCTACTTATATCTATGCGCTCAAATATATTGACGGTACGTACTTCTTCGTTTTCGACACCGATGAGGAGTCGGACACTATTTTTGATGAATATGAGATATACCATGTGCACGAACGGGCTTTCCTAGGCTATGAAGCCGCAGGAATAATGAATGTGGTTGATGAATATGGTTCCTTTAACACAGGTGCTGTGCCTATTTTTAGGGATGGCCAGATAATAGGGATTATCAGCACTGACATTGAGGATACATTTATTCAAGAGAGCATTGCAGCCTCCACCCACAATATAATTGTTCTCGTGGCGCTGCTTGTTGTCGCAATGGGCGTCATGATTGTAATAGTGGTCAGGATGATGGGTAATGTCCGCAAGGCGGAGGAGAAACTTTTCAAAATGGCAAACTACGATATCCTTACGGGGCTTCCCAACAGGCAGTACTTGATGCACTACTTGGAGGACTTGTCATCTAAATCCCTAAAAGCAGGAGAGCCTTTTGCATTTCTCCTTATTGATATGGACAACTTCAAAAAAGTTAACGACGGAGCGGGGCATGATGCAGGGGATGAACTTCTAAGGCATTTTGCTGAATATCTCAGCGGCCTGCATGAGCAGTCTAAGGAATTCCGTCCGCCGGCGGGCCGGCTCAATGTTTCAGCACGCATAGGCGGGGATGAATTTGTCCAGATTATCCCCGGGATAAAGTCTGAGCAAGAGGCTCAGGAGTTTGCTTCAAATATGATTGCAAATTTTGCATCGGAGGATATCGACCGGTTTGTGGAAAGATACAAGGTGGGCATCAGTGTCGGAGTAGCACTGTTCCCGCAGCACACTAAAGACTATAATGTCTTAATAAAATATGCAGACATGGCCATGTACCACGCCAAGAAAAATGGCAAGAATACATACTGTGTCTACAATGAAGATTTATTCAGAACAGAAATAGAAATGCTGCAAGAGGCCGGAGCCGGCGACAGGCGGCAGTTCCGCGGCAACAGATAGAAAGCAGCAAAACTCAAAAACCAGCGGGGCTGTCGCACTAACGTGCGTCAGCTCTTTTGAAAAGGCGTCCAAAATTGAACAGACATGTTAGTCAATGGCAATGCTTAAAAATATAGAGAAAATAAACGGATAGTTTCTATAAAAACATTTGG
>Ga0209755_10001630_pt1 | contig 34005 bp, 30 predicted proteins | sample TergutCo191P1_FD_187301 | JGI IMG/M metagenome (GOLD analysis project Ga0209755, IMG submission 187301) | Cornitermes sp. P1 segment gut microbial communities from Petit-Saut dam, French Guiana - Co191P1 (SPAdes) (version 2) | ecosystem: Host-associated > Arthropoda: Insects > Digestive system... | reverse complement strand
GGCCCAGGGGGGGGGGGTGCGTTCCTTTATCCGCATCTGCACCTTGGTGAAACCTATGGAGTACAGGCGCAGTCCCATGCAGTAGCCGCCGAGTATTCCGGCAAGCCGAACCGTCTTGTCCTTCGCTTCGGCGGAGGTGTAGGGATAGGCGTGGAAATGTACCGCGTCCAGCCCCATGCCGCGTGTCGCCATGAGGAAACCGGCGACGGGGGAATCAATTCCGCCGGACAGCAGCAGCAGTCCCCGGCCCGCCGTTCCGACCGGCAGCCCCCCCAGTCCCCGGCGGGAGTCGCTGTAGACGTACGCCTTCTCGCGTATCTCTATGCGGATGCTCGCGCCGGGGTTGCGCACGTTCACCTGCAAATCCGGAACGGCTTTCCTTACCGCGTCCCCGGCCATGCACCGCATGGCGTAGGAATCGTGGGGGAAGCCTTTGTCGGTTCTGCGGGCCTCTATTTTGAAGGTGTCCAAGCCCTGCGCCCGGATTTTTTTCCCTTCCTCCACGCAGGCGGCAAGCACCGCTTCCGTGTTTTTTTGGATGCTGCGGGTTTCGGCCCAGCCTGCGATTCCGATAAGGCGGTCCAGCGCGTTTTCCACCGCCGGGCGATTCGCCTCTTCGCCGTGTACGTAGAAACGGCCCCTCTTTGAGACGATCTGCACGTCGCGGCCCGCCAGCATGGTCTGAAGGTTGCGTTTCAGCGTTGCCTCGAAACTTTTGCGGTTGTCGCCCTTCAGCGCAAGCTCGGCGGGTTTAAGAAGCCAGAGGAGTCGCCGGTTTCCGTCGCGGCGACTTTCGCCGCCGTCGTTCACAGAAATTTCAGCACCTCCGAGACGGCGGAAAGCAGGCCGTCGATTTCGTCGTCGCCGGTAGTCCAGCCCTGGGAAACGCGTATTCCCTCCAGGCTCAGGTTATCCGCTATTCCCATGGCGGCAAGCACCGGGCGTTCCGGCGACGCGGACGAACAGGCGGCGCCGGTGGAAACCGCGAAACCCAGATCGTCCAGCGCCCGGGTCATTACCTCGCCCGGGATGTCCCTGAAGGCCGCCTGCACTATGTAGGGGGAAAAACCGGAGTCGTCCGTTCCCCGGTTTTCCGGGATAAGCCGGCAGCGGTCGATTGCCTTCAGCGAACCCAACAGGCGTTTCCAGCGGAGGCGGGCCTGTTCGTGGTCGACGTTGATTTTTTCCGGCGGGGCGCGGTTTTCAAGGCATGCCGCCAGCGCCATGGCTCCGGCGACGTTCTCCGTGCCGGGACGCAGTTTCCTTTCCTGGCCGCCGCCCAGGTACAACGCATCCAGCGGCTTGCGCAGGTACAGAAGGCCTGTGCCCCTGGGCCCGCCGATTTTGTGCGCGCTGAACGACGCGGAATCCACGTCCCAGCCGGCGATATCCATGGGGATTTTCCCGGCGGCCTGTACCGTGTCGCAGTGCAGGTGAATCCGCGGCCCGTTTTCCGCGCGAAGCACGTCCCGCAACGCGCCTATGTCGTTGACGGTTCCGGTTTCGTTGTTCACCGCCATGATCGCGGCGAAGCGGGTGTCCGGGTGTTTTTCCAGGGCCAGGGAAAGCAGTTCCGGGGTTACCCTTCCGGAGGAGTCCACGGGAACGAAGCCAATCCGTTTTCCCAGCCGTTCCAGGTTTTTCAGGTTTTCGCTTACCGAGGAATGCTCCCCCAGCGACGCCAGTATCCGGCCGGAGCTTTGCCGCGCCAGGGCGGAGTACAGCGGAATGCAGTTCGCCTCCGTGCCGCCGGAGGTAAAGTAAAGGGTGTCCGGCGGAACGCCCAGGGCGGCGGCGCACCGGGCGCGGGCCGTTTCCAGGGCTTCGCGGGCCGCCCGCCCTTCGCGGTGCGGAGACGACGGGTTTCCGTATGGGAAGTCGTCCCCCGGGGGGAACCGCGACGGTTCCGGAACGGCGCTGGCGGCCCAGTCGAAATAATGGCGCGGAAAACCGGCACCGGTTTCAGCGGAGTGCCCGGAAGTCATTAATCACTCTGCGGGAACGGATTCGGTTGTCCCGACTGTTCCGCGCGCCTGTCTGCGTCGTTGGGGAGGGCAAGATTGGCGTCGTCCGCTTCGGCGTCCAGCCCCGCCGTGCGTTTTTTGTTCATGAAGTGTATGACCGTGAAAAAGGCCATAACCGCGACGTAGGTTAGCCCAAGCAGAACCAGCGACGGCGCGGGCCGGTATTCCGCGAACTTCAACGATGCCACAACCATGGCGCTAACAACCGTCTGCAGACCCAGCAACACAGCGCAGACTTTGCGGGCGTCAAGGCCAAGGTTCATCAGTTTGTGGTGTATGTGCAGCCTGTCCGGACTGCTCAGCGGTTTCCTGTCCCGGACGCGCCGCCAAACCGCAGACGCGGTGTCGAAAATGGGAATGGCCAGTATCGCGGCGACGTACAGAACCGGAAGGGTGGCAATCGTGTAGCGTTCTTCAATCAGCGGCAAAAGGGCCAGAATAAACCCCAGCGACTGGCTCCCGCCGTCACCCATGAATATTCTGGCTTTCGGGAAAGGGGCGTTAAACGCCAGGAACCCCAGAACGGATCCGGCCAGGGCCACGGCAATCATCACGGCCGGGGCTATTTCAGCGTAACTGAAAAAAATGAAGCCGAAGGTTAGGGCGGCCAGCATGGAAACGCCGCCGGCAAGCGCGTCCACGCCGTCGATTAGGTTTACGGCGTTGGTCATACCCACAAGCCAGAGGACGGTAACAGCGGGGCCAATCCAGGGAAACTGCAGCAAAAGACTTTCGTCGAAAAAGACGGCGCGCCGGAACACGTAGCCGGGAATGACCACGCACAGGGCCGCGCCTATCTGGATAAGCAGTTTTACCGACGGCCGCAGCGGGCGAAAATCGTCCCAAACGCCGAAAAACGTGATTACGCAGATGCCGACGACGGTCGGCAGAAACCGTATGAAATCATCGTTCTGGCTTATCAGAATTACCGATGTTGCGACCACAAAAACAGGGACGAAACCCAGGCCGCCCAGCCTGGGAACGTTGCCGGTGTGCACCCTGCGCTCGCTCGTGCGGTCATACCACGACCTGCTGTGGGCAAGACGGATCAAAAGCGCAACCATGATTCCGGAAGCGACTGCTACCAGCGTGAAAATCAGAATAAGGCCAATCATGAACCACCCTTTACTTTCCCCCGGATTTGACACATAATGCGAGTATACTTAGGAAAACCATAAAAGTACAGTACGCGGCCCGGCGTTTTTGGGGTTTGCGCTTTTGCGGCTGGCTGTTTTTTGGAGAACTGGATGAAGGTACTGAAATTCGGCGGCACCTCGGTGGGCAGCCCTTCGGCGATTGGCCGTATAGTCGAGATACTTAAGGACGGGGATCACAGGGGGAAAACGCCGGTGGTCGTGGTTTCCGCGTTTTCCGGGGTTACGGACGCGCTTATCGAAATGGCGCGGGCCGCCGCCGCCGGGGGCAGATCGCGGGACGGTTCCTTCCGGGAGCGGCTGGCCGGGCTTGTCGCCAGGCACAGGGAAACCGCGGGCCGGTTTCTGAAGGACGGCGAACGCAGGGCCGCGGTGGCCGAGATAAACGCTCTGTTCAACGAGCTGGGCCGCGTGTTGGAGGGAATAGCCCTGCTGTCCGAGCTTTCGCCGCGCACTCTGGATTTGGTGATGAGCTTTGGGGAGCGTCTTTCCGCCGGGCTTGTCGCCAGGATATTAAGCGCGGGCGGCGTAAAGGCCGAATTTCTGGACACAAGGCCCCTGGTTAAGGCCGCCGGCGCTTTCGGGAACGCGCGGTATCTTCCGACCGAGACCTCGGCGAACATACGCGCCTTTTTCGGCGGCCCCGGACGCAAAAAACCGCTGCAGGTCGCGACCGGTTTCATAGCGTCCACTCCGGAGGGCCAGACCGCCACGTTGGGCCGGGGCGGTTCGGACCTTACCGCCGCGATTTTCGCCGCGGCATTGGGCGCGGACGAGGTGGAAATCTGGACGGACGTTGACGGCATTCTTACCGCCGATCCCCGGTTGGTAAAGGACGCTTTCCGGATAGACCGGATGCTTTACGCCGAGGCGATGGAAATCTCCCACTTCGGCGCCAGGGTTCTGTTTCCGCCCACGGTCAGACCGGCGCTGGAACGCGGCATTCCGATTCTGATACGCAACACTTTCAATCCGTCGTGCCCCGGCACCCGCATCGTCCACGAGGCGGAGGAGGCGAGGTTCCCGGTCAGGGGAATAAGCTCGATAAGCCGCGTTTCGCTGGTGCGGGTTCAGGGAACGGGCATGATGGGCGTGGCCGGCATTTCGGCGCGCATTTTCGGCGCGCTGGCCCGCAGGAGCATCAGCGTCATTCTGATTACGCAGGGTTCCAGCGAGTACTCCGTCTGCTTCGCGGTGCCGCCGGCGGAGGCCGACAACGCGGTGTCCGCCCTGGAGGAGGAATTCTCCCGCGAGATTGGGGAGGGCGCAATCGACAGACCGGCCGCGCGGTCCGACCTTTCGGTAATCGCCGTGGTGGGTTCCGGGATGAAAAGCTCGTCCGGCGTTTCGGGCAAGTTCTTCCACTCGCTGGGAAGGAACGGCGTGAACGTGGTCGCCATCGCCCAGGGCTCGTCGGAGTCCAGCATCTCGGCGGTAATCTCCGCGCAGGACGAGGCCAAGGCGCTGAACGTCGTCCACGAGGCGTTTTTCCGCGCGACCACCCGCTCGGTGAACCTTTTTCTGGTGGGAACCGGGCTTATCGGCGGAACGCTGCTGGAGCAGATTGCATCGCACCGGAAGACGCTCGCGGACAGGGAGCTGATCCGGATAAACCTCGCCGGCGTTGCCAACGAGTCGCGGATGGTTTTCGACCCGGAGGGGCTCGACCCGGTGAAAATCAGGGCCCTGATTAACGACGCCGGAAAGCCGGCACCGGCCGGGAAGCGCAAAACCGGCGCGGCCGGGGCGGGTCCGGTTTTCGAGCCGGTCAGTCCGGAGGGCTTCGTGGAGAGGATGACGGCCCTGAATTTGCCGAACGCCTGCTTCTGCGACTGCACGGCAAGCGAAAAGATTTCGTCGCTGTACGCCAAAATCCTGGGCGCGTCCATCGCCGTGGTTACGCCCAACAAGAAGGCCAACTCCGGATCGCTGGACTACTACAGAAGGCTTACCGGTTTTTCCCGCGACAGGGGCATTCCCTACCTTTACGAAACCACCGTCTGCGCCGGCCTTCCGGTTATCTCCACCCTGAGGGACCTGCACCTTTCCGGGGACCGGATTCGCCGCATAGAGGCCGTTTTTTCCGGAACGCTGAGCTTCATCTTCAACGGGTTTGACGGAGGCGCGACGTTTTCCGCCCTGGTTCGCGAGGCGAAGGCGAAGGGCTACACCGAACCGGATCCGCGCGACGATTTGAACGCCATGGACGCGGCCCGCAAGGCGCTGATTTTGGCCCGGGAATGCGGCTTTTCGCTGGAGCTTTCCGACGTGAGCGTCGAGCCGATTCTGCCTGCCGCCTGCTTCAGGGCGAAAAGCGTGGAAGCCTTTTTCGGGGAGCTGGAAAAGCGCGACGCGGCTTTCGAAAAACGCCGCGCCGAAGCCGCCGCCGAGGGGAAGGCCCTGCGTTACGTCGCGGTTATAGAAAACGGCGCGGCAAGCCTTTCGATCCGGGCCGAACCGGCGGACAGCCCCTTCCGCTCGCTCGTGGACAGCGACAACATCGTGGTAATGACCACGGACCGTTACGCGAAACTGCCGATGGTGGTGAAGGGCCCGGGCGCCGGCGCTCAGGTAACCGCCGGGGGCGTTTTCGCGGACATAGTGCGCGTCGCCCGTCCGCCGGTCTGATTCGGCGGCGTTCCGGGGGGCGTTTTAGGCGGTACGGGCTACCGCCATTCCTCAAACGCGTCGAACGGTATTTCGTTGTTCCCGGTGCCGAGTTCCTTTAGCTCGACCAGATACGCGCCGGCAATAGTCGCCCCGTCGGCGCTGAAGGACAGTTCCACCTCAAAGAATCCCGCTGCGGCGAACCTTGTATTGGGGTCGGCCACGTCGTCCGTTACCGCAAAAAGGTCGAAAACCAGGGTGGAGCCCGTCGTTTCCAGGGAGCCGGCGGCAACCCGTTCCATGTCGGCGTTGAACAGCGACAGTATCGTGTACATGCCGTGGTACCCGTAGGGCACCCCGGTAACGGTTACGGACACATAGGCCGGATCGTCGTCAACGGCGACAACCGGAGGAGGAGGGGCGACCGGAGCCGTGCCGCAGCCCGCCAGAACCGCGGCCAGCGCCAAACCGAACGCCGCCAAGGCGGCCGGCGGTTTCCAAAACTTTCCATTTGCCATGCAGATTCTCCTTTACGGTGTTTCAGTCTCCGCAGACTTGCTGTTGCCACATGCTGGCAATTTTCCGAAATCTTGTCAAGCGGGCGCAACGCCCCTATAATTGCCGTATGAACGCAAAACCGGGGGGAAAGCCGTGCCGATAGCCGAAGGAATGAGGGACGCTCTGGGCGCGTCGTCCGCAATCAGAAAAATGTTCGAGGAGGGGGCGGCCCTCAAAAGCCGGCACGGCGCGACCGGGGTGTTCGACTTTTCGCTGGGGAATCCGGACGTGGAGCCGCCGCCGGCCTTTCGCGCCTTTCTGGGCAGGTTCGCCGGGGAGGGCCCCGGGGGGTTCCACGGCTACACGCCGAACGCCGGCCTTCCGGAGACGCGGCGGGTCATGGCGGAAAAGGCTTCCCGGGACCACCGGGTTTCGCCGGACGCTTCCTGCATCGTCATGTCCTGCGGCGCGGCCGGCGGGCTGAACGCGGTGTTCAAAACCGTGTGCAACCCCGGGGACGAGGTAATCGCAAGCCGGCCGTATTTCCCGGAATACCGGCCCTACGCGGCAAACCACGGCGCAAAACTTGTCGAGGCAAACACGCTTCCGGATTTCAACCTGGACATTGACGCTATAGGGGCGGCGCTTTCGCCTAAAACCGCGGCGGTGCTGATAAACTCGCCGAACAACCCCACGGGCAGGGTTTACCCGGCGGAAACGCTGGCCGCGTTGGCCGGCCTGCTGGAGGGGCACGGCCGGAAAACCGGCCGCATGCCGTACCTTGTTTCGGACGAGCCGTACCGCGAAATTGCCTACGGGGTTGAGGTTCCGCCGGTGCTTTGCGCCTACGCCGAATCAATCGCGGTGTACTCGTATTCGAAAAGCCTTTCCCTGCCCGGCGAGCGGATAGGCTACATTGCGGTAAACCCCGAAATCCGCAACCGGGCCGAGGTCGTGGACGGGCTTGTCTGCGCCACCCGGATTCTGGGTTTCGTAAACGCCCCGGCCCTGATGCAGCGGGCCGTGGCGGAACTCGCCGGTGCGGGCGTTGATACGGGCGTCTATTCCCGCCGGCGCGACGCGTTCACCGCCGTTCTGGACGGCGCCGGAATCGAATACGCCGTTCCGCAGGGCGCGTTTTACGTGTTCTGCAAAGTGCCGCCAAGGAGGGCGCAAAAAACCGGCGCGACGGAACCGCCGGACGGCGCTCCCCCGGACGCGGCCTTTGCGGACCACCTAAAGCGGCACCTGATTCTGGGCGTTCCCGGTTCCGGTTTCGGCAGCCCCGGCTGGGTGCGCTTCGCGTTCTGCGTCGGCGAGAACGTCATACGCGATTCCGCGGCGGCGTTTGGGAAGGCTATGGAAAGCTGGTAATCGCGGGCGTTGCGGCCGGCGCTATTTCGAAAGCTTCTGCTCTATCGACTTCAGAAGGGCCTTAACGTCGTCCAGACGCTGCTCGATGTCCGGGATCTGGTCGATCCACTCAAGGGCCTCGTATTCGCCCCTGCTGGGCATCTGTCCGGCGACGGTTCCGCAGCTTTTGCAGATTACCGGATTCCAGAAGTCCTCGCTGGAAATGGAAACGGGTTCGAGTTTGAATTCTGTTCCGCCGCACTTTGGGCAGGTCGGTTTTTTGTCCATGGTTTTACCTCTAAGTTAATCATCGGAGGGTTTGGCCGAATGGTTCAGGGCTTTTTGCGCCGGCCACTCGTCCCCGCCAAACGCCCTGGAGATGGCCTGCAAAACGTCCTTTTCCAGTTGCGCCCTGCACGCGCGGCGTTCCGCAAGCCGGACGGCCGTTTCCGAATAGTCCGCGTCGGCGAACAGCTCGGCGGGTTTTACGTCCAGGGCCTTGGCGATGCGATCAAGATTGCGCGGTGAAGGGAACCGCTTTCCGATTTCTATGTTGCCTATAAACGTGGTGGAACAGTTGACTTTCCCGGCAAGTGCGGTTTGCGAAAGCCCCAGTCTTTGGCGGTATTTCCTCATGTTTCGTGCCAGAAGCGTGTGGACACCTGTCATACCCGCCTATCCTCCTTCCAACAGTGCCTGCAAAATGTCACCACGTACAGTGGTTCTTTTTCAACAGCCAAGAGGTTGACATTAACAACATATAGGCTATACTGGTATTGTTCCCGAGGGATGTTCGGATTGCCGGTTTTGAGGCGCACAAAACGGTTGAGCGCCGTTTACATTAAGCCCATGTAGTGTATAAAATATGGGTGCCCGGGAATAAACGGGCTTCAAGGTTTGTTTACGAATGCTGGCGAGCATTATACGCAGGGAGTTGAATGCCATGCCCAAAATCGCCGTTGCGTTGCTTGTTTGTTTTTGGTTTGTTAACCCGGTTCCGGTTTTCGCGCTGGATTCCGCCGAGGTACTTTCTCCGGCGGAATTCATATCCACAGTTAATGCCAACCTGTTGCGAAGCAGGGGGAATGAATTTACGGTTAGAGGCACTGTAGCGCGCACTTCAATGAGCACACGGTATACATTTTTCGTATATTTACAGGGCCCGGGGTTTAACACCGTGGGGTTTCGGTTTTATCCGCTGAGGGATATGCTGGATTCACTTTCAAACATCGAACCCAATGACGTTGTAACACTAAGCGGTATAGTCAGGGACGCCGGCACGCTAACGGATGCCAGGGTAATAGCCGTAGAAAAAAACAATCCGCCTTTTCAAATAAGGCCGCTCTACACGGAAGAGGAAATAACGGAGCTGATTAGAAACCGGATTCTCCTGATAAACGGCGAGCGCCTCAGATTCACCGGAAGGGTACGCAGGATTGACGAAGGCTTTGGAGGGTACTTTTTGTTGTTCGGGGACGGCTGGATCGACATCCGCAGTGTTTTTGACAGGCAACATCGCGAACGGCTGTTTGACGTAAATACTGGAGATACGGTTACGGTTGAAGGGACTTTTAGAATATGGGGAGGGCCGCCGCCTTTTACTCAGGTTGGATTCTTTGAAAGCGTGATAATTGAATAACGTACTGCAACTTGCATTGCAGTCACGATGCGGCGGGGGGAAAACAGGCACCAAATACCGGTTTCCGGTGTTTTGAATATTTGCGGAGGTTGTATGTCGAGAAGAAAGGATGAATTTTTTGTGGAGCTTCCAAAAGCGGAAGCCTTGGATGCATGTAAAAACGCAATAGCCCAGATCGGCTGGCGGATTATGGAAGAGTCGCCCGAATGCATAACCATTAAGGAGGTCGCCATTCAAAGCACCTCGTATAACTGGCCCGCAAAAATCGGGATTACGATGGAGTCCGGCGGAAGCCGTACCAAAGTGTTTTTGAAGGGCTCCGTTTTTGGATTTGGGCCGATACAGTCCGGCCACCTAAAAGGGCAAATGGGAAGATTCAGAAACCTGTTGGAAGTGGCCGCAAAACAGCCCGCGCAGGGGGAAAGCTCCCCGGGTAACGCCCCGAGTTCGATAGGCAAGGAGCTGGAAAACCTTGCCGAGTTACACTCAAAAGGTATACTGTCCGACGAGGAATTTGCAAAGGCAAAAGACAAAATACTGAGCGCCGGAAGTTGAGCAAACGCATTTCCGCCAGGCGCGGTAAACGGCGGGGACGATCTTCCGGCCGGCGCTTTGCCGGGAATGCCCCCGCGGAAGGCGTCCTTCGGAAAGTACGCGTTGTTGCCGCCGGAAGTTGTGGCGGCCACTTGAACATACCCGCCCTTTTGTGCTAGATTTACCCTGTAAAACGGCGTTCCCGTGAAACATCGGGGCGCTTCAACTCTTATATTGTAAGGACGTACCTATGAACGATTTCGTTTTTTTCCTTCTGGATGCCAACGGTGTAACGCCTACGCCCGGCGGCGGAGGTGGCGGCGGCTTATCGATGCTTATCCCCTTTATCCTGATAATCGCGATTTTCTACTTTCTGATTATCCGCCCGCAGAGCAAGAAGCAAAAGGAAACCCAGCGAATGCTTTCCACGCTGAAGAAGGGCGACAAGATCGTAACCATCGGCGGCGTGCACGGAACCATTCACTCCGTGGACGAGCATTCCATCATCCTGAAGGTTGACGACAACACCAGGATCAAGTTCAGCCGGAGCGCGGTTTCTTCTATAGTATCGCCTTCCGCGACCAAGGAAAAGGAAGAGAAGGCCGAAAACAAGGTTGAGGAAAAGGAAGCCGGGAACGCGGAATCCGGCGACGACGCGGCCGACGACGGCAACGGAACCGGCGGCGAAGAGGAAAAATAACGGCACGTCCCGCTTGAAAAGGTGGTGTCGTAAGGAAAGCCCGGTTTGTCGTTCGATGCGGACCGGGGTTTTAATTTAGGAGAATGGTATGAAAAAATGGTATCGGTTCACCATTATCATGGTGGTAATGGCTGTTTGCTTTGTGTTCCTGTGGCCAAGCGTGCGTTGGCATTTCCTGACCCCCAGGACGGATCAGGCCCGCGCCATGCGGACCAGGGAACAGATTAGGGATGAGGCCAGGGATCGCGCCATTGTGGATTACCGGCGGCTTCTGGAGGCGGCCCAGCAGGGCGGGGACGTTCCGGCGGACATGGAATTCCTGGTTAGGCAGGCCAGAAGGCTCGCCAGGGACAACGGCAGGCCGGTTCCCGCCCGCTGGGACGCGGACGCGACTCTTCGCGCCTTCGACGGCCCCGACGCGGTTATGTACGCCATTGGAACCAGATACCGGGAGGAGGTGTTCGCCCTCCGGTCGCTCCAGAGAAGGGCGGTGCAGCTTGGCCTTGACCTTTCCGGTGGCCTCAGCATCACCCTGCTGGCGGACATGGACGCTTTCCAGGAAAGGTTCCGGCAAAACAACGATCGGCTTCCCACCGACTCGGAGCGCAACGACGCGATGGAAGGCACGTTGATGGACCTGAACAGCCGCATCGACCAGTTCGGCCTTACCGAGCCGGTAATCCGCCGGCAGGGGGACGAGCAGATTATCGTGGAAATCCCCGGCAGCGCCGATCCCGGAAGGATTTACGACATTATCATGGGCAGGGGAAACCTGGCCTTTCACATAGTGGATCAGGCGGCCACTGCGGAGTTCAACCGGCATTACGCTATCCACGGACACGCCGGCACGTTCGACGCGGACGGCGAACTTCTCTACCCCGGAATTGTTACCGGGGACGTTCTGATCCGGGGCGTGTTCGTGCTGGACCGCTACGGTTTGCCGGAACACGTCGAGAGGGACGGAGTGCGGCAGTACGTGGCCATCAGCAGAACGGTTGGCCTCAGCGGGGATCACATCCTCAGCGCCTCCGTTCAGCGGGACGAAATGGGCAGGCCGGAAATTATCTTCAACATGACCGGCGACGGCGGGGTTATCTTCCACAGCCTTACCTCTGCTAACGTCAACGAAACGCTTGCTATCGTGCTTGACGACAGGGTAAGGTCCCAGGCCACCATAATCCAGCCTATCCGCGACAGGGTGCGCCTTACCGGTTTCGGCCTGGAGGAGGCGAACGGCATTGCCATGATGCTGCGCACCGCCGGTTTGCAGGTTCCGCTTACCGTCGAAAGTCAGCAGAGCATAGGCGCGTCCCTTGGGGAAGACACGATTCGGCAGGGACTGTTCGCCCTGCTTGGCGGCGTCGCCATGGTTCTTGTTTTCATGCTGGTGTTCTACAAGTCCGCGGGGATCAACGCGGTCATAGCCCAGCTTTTGAACTTCTACATCATGTTCAGCGTACTTTCCGCGTTCAGCTTCACCCTGACCCTGCCCAGTATCGCCGGTTTTATCCTTACGATAGGTATGGCGACGGACGCGAACGTAATCGTCTTTGAGCGAATCAAGGAGGAGCTGCGTTTGGGCAAGAGCAGGAAGGCCGCAATAGAAGTGGGCTTCGAAAAGGCGTTCTGGGCGGTCATGGACTCCAACGTAACGACCTTTATCGCGGCCATGTTCCTGGCGCAGCTTGGCTCCGGCCCCATCCAGGGTTTCGCGGTGGCGCTTTCCGTCGGCGTGTTCTCGTCGGTGTTTACGTCCCTGTTTGTCTCCCGGCTGATATTCGACTTTGGAACGGACGTTCTTCGCAGCAAGCGAATCCCCATATCGTGGTCCAAACTGCACGTCTCAGGTGAGGCCACCGGAGGTACGCGGTAATGAGAAAGGTTATCAGGTTTTCGCGCGTTTTCGTTGCGGCCGCGGTTCTTTCCTCCGTGCTTGTAATCGGCGGCATAGTCGGCTTTTTCGTCATGGGCGGGTTCAACCTTGGCGTGGACTTTCAGGCCGGCGTGGTGCAGGAGGTGCAGTTCGCCCCCACCGCGTTCACCCTTACATGGGACGGCCCGGGCAACGTCAGACTTGACTCCGACGGCGGGGGCATGGTTCTAACCCATTCCGGTGTCGGGCCGGCAAGGTCCGAAAGTTTCCCCTTCGACGAATACGGAACCGTGGGCGAACTTGTCGCGGCCATGGAATACCGGTTTGAGGGCTTGAGCGCCGAGCTTTTCCCCGGCGTTTCGCCGGACTCAGGTTCGTCGTGGCTGATGCGCGGCGCGTTGGTGGATCCGATGCTCGGAAGCGAACCGCACCGCGTGCATTTTCTGGATCCGGCCGACGGCGAGGTCGTGGACATCGCCCGGGTTCGCACGGTGATGGAATACGGCATGGGCGGGCAGACCGTGGTGGTGCAGAGCATGGGGCAACCCGGCCAGAACCACTTTCTGATCCGCGTCCAGGCCGACGAGGGGCTTCCGGCGGCGCGCGCCGAAACCGGCGCCTACGATGACGCCGCCGACTATGACGGCATTGCGGACGTTTACGCGGACGCTGCCGCCGAACCGCCGGCCTTTGTGTTTATCGACGCGGAGGAGTACGTGGCGGACGCGGCTCCCGCATACGATCCGGTTGTCGTTCCGGCACCGACGGTGCGTCCGGGCGACGGCATTACCGGTATTCTGGAGGTGGAGTGGCCCGATCAGGTGGTGGTGTTGCGTTCCGAATTTGTCGGTTCCCGTTTCGCCGGGCACCTTACCGACCAGATCGGCATTCTGATTGTCGCTACCCTGCTTCTGGTTCTGCTGTACGCGACGATCCGGTTTAAGCTGCAGTACGCGGTGGGGGCGGTGATTGGCATCGTCCACGACGGTATTATCGTGGTGGCCTTCGTTATAATAACCCGGATGGAGTTCAACACCACAACCATCGCCGCGCTTCTTACGATACTGGGTTACTCGACGAACAACACCATAGTGGTTTTCGACCGGATTAGGGAAAACCGCCGGCTTTACCCAGACGAGGTGTTCGTCAACATTCTGAACCGTTCGCTGAGCGAAACGCTGAACAGAACCGTTATCACCACGGTTACGACGATGCTCGCGGTGCTGTCGCTGTTTATCTTCACCACCGGCGCCATGCAGGACTTTGCGCTGGCCCTTATGGTGGGTATGGTTTCCGGCGTTTACACGACCACGTTCATAGTTACGGGCTTCATGAACTTCTGGGAAAACCGCAAGGTGAAAAAGGCCAGACGGGGAATGGCGATCGCCTCCGGACAGCTCCAGGCCGGCAAGCCGGTGCTTTCCAAGGCTTAGGAAACCGGCGATTCAATCCGGATTGGGGACCGCCGGTCCCGGGATTCTCCGCGCAAAAGTGCTGGGCTTTTGCATGGGGGTGCGGCGGGCGGTTCGGCTTGCGTACCGGGCGGCGGATTCCGCCGGAAGGGTTTGCACGCTTGGGCCGCTGATCCACAATCCGCAGGTTCTTGACGACCTTAAAGCCCGGGGCGTGGAAACGCTTCCGGAGAACGGCGGCGAATCCCGCCTGCCGGAAAACCTTGAGGGCGTTTCCGTAGTTGTCCGCGCCCACGGCGTGGGGCCGGAAACGGAACGGGAACTGCGCCGGCGCGGCGCGGTTTTAATCGACGCGACCTGCCCCAGGGTAAAAACCTGTCAGCTTAAAGCCATGGCGCTTGCCGAGGCGGGATACCTGCTTTTTCTGGCGGGGGAAAAAACCCACGCGGAGATTTCCGGAATTGTGGGTTACGCCGAGGCGGGGGCGCTTCGCCGGGGCGACTGCCGCCCGGAGTGCGTCGTCGTGGGGAACGCCGCCGAGGCGTTGGCCGAGGCGGAACGGCTTGCCGCGAAACTCCGGGCGGAAAACCCCAAAACGGCGCTTATAGGGCAGACCACGATTTCGGAAACGGAATACCGGGACATAGCCGGGGCAGTCGCGAAAGTTTTTCCCGCCCTGGAAGTTGCCCAAACAATCTGTACCGCCACCCGGGAAAGGCAGGACAGTCTGCGGGAACTGCTGGCCGGGGTTGACGCGCTGGTGGTGGTCGGCGGCAGGGAATCCGCCAACACGCGCCGCCTTTTCGCAATCGCGGAAGCCGCCGGGAAGCCGTGCGTTCTTGCGGAATCCGCCGACGACGTTCCCCCGGAGTTTCGCGCCGCCGGAACCGTCGGGATTACCGCCGGGGCTTCCACGCCGGACGCCGTTATCGACGCGGTTGAACTGGCGCTCCGGCGAACCGCCGGGTAAACCGGCGGTTCTGCGGTTTCCCCCGCCGGTTTTGGCCCCCGCGTTTGCGCTTACCGGAACATCCGCAAAAAAACCTTCTGAAGCGCGGTCAGCGGGATTGGTTCGTCGTTTAGCGGCTTTTGCAAAAGCGCGACCAGTTCGGCCACCGCCCGTTCGACTATTTTGCGCTTCTCCTGGGAAAGCGGTTCAACGTGGTTCGAGATGGAACGCGTTTCCGGGCTTAAGGCTTCCCGTTCCGCTTTTGTCTTTGTAATGTCCCTGCCGGTTACCAAATATTCCACCGTTACGCCAAGGGTATGGGCAATGGCCACGGCTTTGTCGGCGGCGGGCATGGTACCGTTGGTAAGCAGATAATTGTCCAGCGTTTTCTTGGGTATACCGGTCGCGCGGGCCAGTTCCTTTACCAGCATACCCCTGTACTCCAGTTCCTCCTTGAGGTGTTCGCCGAAACCCATAAAGCCATGGTATCCTGATTTGGGTACTTGACAAACGGTGCTCCTTGTATTAGGGTATACCTGTATTACTTGAATCTGGGTAACGTGAAAGTACTACCCGGATTTGGTTAATGCGCGGCTATGCGCCATGGAAAAGGAAGTACGGGAAATTGCGGTATTTGTGTGGCTAGGGACGCGACATCGGTTTTCATGAATCTCAACGCATAATCGGTTTTGCCAAAGACAAAGGAGAAAACGATGGCAAAGAAAGACTTGGGATTGGGAATGATGGTGGCGGTACCGGAATTCGGAATGGCGGTTACCGGGTGCGATTCCGGTAACAGTGATCCTGCTCAGTTAATTAGGGGCATTATTCAGGGTGGGTTCGATTTAAGAGTGGAAATAAGCAGTGCCGCAACATGATCTATTTGGACTCTTGGCATGGGCGGGTTTGCCGATCACGGAAGTTTCACTATGCAAGACAATATCGTAACCCCGTACAGTACACTGCTTAACAATGCCGTTGCTGGTACTGTTACCGATGCCAATACGGCCGGCGTGACACTGGTTCCGGCGGGTTAAATCCGGGTGTCCGGCGGCGCGCGGGTTTTTCGCGTTGCGGGCACCGGCAAAGAATTGACCGGTTTCCGTCTATGCCCTATCATTTAGGTATGGGAAATCGTGGAACCAATACTCGCGGAACCGGCGGTTCCGCAAGAAGGCGGGCGGTAAGAGGCGGCAGACGGGGACGCGCGGTTTTTTCGGCGGTGGTACTGGTCGCGTGCCTGGTTGTTATCGGAGTGGTTTTTTTCAGGCTTCTGCCGGAGGTGCGGGGCGGCGCGGATGATTTGCCCCTGGCGCAGGAGCGGCAGCAGTTTGGCCCGCCTGCGGCGGAACTGGTCGAGCCGCCGGAAGCGTACGGCGACGCGATGCCGCCGGGGGACGCGGTTCTGTACGCTTACGCGGAACCGGATGCGCCGGAGCCGCTTCCCGGGGAAGACCCGGAGCAAATACCTTACGAACATCCGGCGCCGGATTTGCCGCCGCCGCCGGCCGGAACCAGGGAGCAGGGACTGTTTTTCATACAGGTGGAAAACGACGGAGAGTATCTGCTTTTGACAAGGGTAAGCCGGACGGTGGAGGTTTCGGACACGCCGCTAATAGACAGCCTTAACGCGCTGCTTTTGGGGCCCAACGCCAGGGAAGCCGACCTGGGCCTGGAAAGCTTTATTACGCCCGGGGCCCGGATTCTCAACGTGCGGATTGAGGGGCGCGTTGTCGAAAACGCCAGGTGGGATACCGCCGTCATAGACTTCAACGAAGACTTCCAGTACAACACGCGCGGCAGCGAAGGCCTTTACTCGCAGCTAAAGCAGATAGTCTGGACCGCCACGGAATTCCCCAACGTGCGCGACGTGCAAATACTTATCGAGGGGGACAGGGTGGAGTTCCTGCACGGCGGAATAAGAATAGGGAGCCCCATCGGCAGACAGCGGTAGGGGCCGGAAACAGCGGCCCGCAAAACCGGAACGCGCTACTCGAAGTACAGCTTCCGGTAAATGGCCGCCGCGGAGGTAACGCCCCTGCCGTAGTTTCTGGTTTCCGGAAACGGCACGGTTTCCAGAAACAGGTCAATCGGCAGGTTGAACCCCAGGGCCTGGACTTCGCCGTTACGCCAACTCCGGACGCGACCGGTGCCGCCGTTGTAGGCCAGCAGCGCGAGCATCGGATCCCCAAGCCTTTCGTTCAGAATGCCAAGGTAGGTCGTGCCGATATGGAGGTTCACCGCCGGGTCGTTCAGGTCCAGGTTCGTGTTTCCAACGCCCCCGGCGGCGACGCGGAAGTCCGGGCCCCCCTGCCGGCGTATGCGTTCGGCGGTGTCCACGGCGGTGGCGGGCATCAACTGGGTCAGCCCGACGGCCCCGGCGTGGGAAACAATGGACGGCATAAAAGCGCTTTCCGCGCGGACAAGCGCAAACATAAGCGCCGGTTCAATGCCCACCAGGCGGGAGTACCTTTCAATCATGTCCCCAAACGGGCGCGGATACCACAGCTCCCAGTCCCTTCTGGTCAGTTGCGAAAAGTGAAAGTCTTCCCGCCTGGTAAAACGCGTAATCATGGTTATCGAAGCCAGGTAGTTTCCGGACGCGGCAAGCGCTTCCGCGACGTGACGCAGTTCGTCCAGCGAAAGCCGGTTTTCCATGGCCCGGATATACGGCATGGCGAACTCGTCGGCACCGTTTTCAAAAAAGCCCAGCAGGAAGCGCACCGCGTCGGATTCCCCCCGGGGCGAATCGCGCCCGCCGGCCTCCGGAAGCGCGATAAACGTTTCGCCCAGAAACGTGGCGCTCATGAGCCTGTAGTACAGTGACCTTCCGCTGGAGTGGAACGCAAGGCGCATAAGCGGCGTTACGGGGTCCCCGGCCGTCTGCCCCATCGCGGCAAGCGCCTGCCCTTCCGAAACAAAGCCCTCCTGAACCGCGCGGGCGATTATCCAGGCGAACTTCGCCGTTATTCCGCTGCGGCGTTCCTTCACCGCCTCAAAAACGTGCAGCATCCGGTCCCACCGCCAGTCCAGAATAAGCTGGCGGCTGAGCCTGTCCATCACGTCGAAAAAACCGATGTCGTTGTGCCAGTAGCCGACGTACTTTTCCAGATACCGGATTTTCGTTTCCGGCCCCCGGTCAACGGCGGCGCGCAGAATGTACCAGATTGTGGCGTCGGACTGCGCGGCGGAAACCTCCTTCGCGAAAGGCAGTGCCCGCCGGAAGATCGCGACGTTTTCAATTCCGCGCTGGCGGGCTATTCTGCCCGCGAAAAACAAAAGGTGAAACCGGATTAGGTTTTCGTCCCCGGCACTGAAAAAGCGTGCGGGAAAAACATGGTCGCGCCATTGGGTGGCCTCCCCGCCGGCGGCCCGGGCGGCGATTTCCTCCCACTCCAGAAAAAGGTCGATTCCCTCGCTGCCGGTCGCGGTAAACTGGAACGCCCTTCCCAAATCGTTAAGGAGGTCCGGATGGCGAAAAAACAGTTCCGGCGACTCGTTCATCACTATGCGAAAGAAAAACAGCGCCTCCCCGTGGCGCAACCGGGAGGCGGCCACGCGACCGTCCATGGCCGCGTTTTCCGCCGTGCCGAAAACCGGGCCCGGCAGGTCGGTTCTAAGCCGGTCCCGCATCGCGTGAAGGACGGCGTTTGGCGTGGAACGGCTCAGCATCAGGGCCAGCGTTTCCGCGCGGCCGCGCGGCGTTTCCGCGTTTCGCAGGACGTTTAACGCGGCGGCCCAGTAGCCGCTTGCCGCCGAACCCAGAAGGTTCCACGTTTCGTCGGAAAAATCCGCGCCACGGCTTAGGTGTTCGGTCAGAAGCTCCGCGGCGGCGGCGGCGGCGGCGTAGGGGTTTGGACAGGTCAAAGCCCGTTTGAAAAGCTCGACGGCCTCGGTATCCGCCCCGTTCCGCCTTTTGAGCAGCGCCTCGTAAAAGTCGGTACCCATGGTCTTTTGGGCGGTGGTCGCGCATGAACCGGTGGCCACCAAAAGCGCCAGCGCGAAAACCGGCAACTTCCACGAGCAGGGAGAAACAATTTTGGGTAAACCGCGTTTTTTGAGCATAAGGAATTCTACACCGGAATCGGGCAGGTTTGCCAGTCCCCTAGTTCAAGGGCGGAATCCTTACGATAAACCCGGCAAGGATGAAATTGGGATCCCGGATTCCGTTATGCCGCGCAATCCTGGGATACTGGAACGGGTCCCGGTAGAACGCCGCCGCAATGTCCCACAGGGTGTCGCCCCAGCGTATCCGGTATTCAACCCCGTTCGGGGGGATAACCGCCGGAACCCTGTACGACAAAACCGGAGCCGGCGGGCGTTCCCTTTCAATATCCTGTTGCGGCGGCTCAGGCGGCGCTGCGGGCGCCCGGATAATCGGCGGGCTTATTTCCACCGGCTGCGCGGCCGGGGCTATCGGCATAGCGACGGTTTCCGGCTGGGCCGGGTGAACCTGCAAAACCGGCGGCTCCGGAGTTACCGGTACGGGTATGCGTTCCGGCATCGGCGGCAACGGTTCCGGCGGCGGCAAAGGCTCAACCCGTTCCGTATACGCCGGCGCGGTTTCCGCCGTGGCCGCAACCCCGTCCGTCCCGCGCGGGAAAAACAGCCACACCGCAGCAAGCCCTATAACAATAAGCAGAACGGCAACGAGCAGCCACGGGAATTTCCGCCCGCGTTCCTTCTCCCGGCCAAAGGCCGCAGGGGCGGCCTCCGGTTCCTCCGTTTCCATGTCGAAATCCGGATAGTCCTCCGGCCGGGTAAGGGTGTCCATCGTCCTGAGCGAAACGTTCAGTATATGGTGATCGCTGTCCGGGCTGGCGTCAAGATCGTAGGCCTCCGCTGTAATGTTTCCTTCCGCATCGGCTGAAATCAGCATTTCGATGGAAGGGTCGCCCTTCCTGCACTGCCTAATGTCCTCCACAACCAGGCTGCCGATATACTGCGCATCCAGCATGGATATTGATATGCTTCTGAAAAGGTCAATCTGCACGCTGCCCTGGTTGTCGTGGACAGTGGTCAGGACAAGCCTTTTCTTTGCGGTTGAATTTTCACCTACAATGGGGTAGAAATCCCCGTTAGCGACCTTTATGCCTATCGTCCCAGCCATCAGCCAAGCTCCTTGGGCCAGATTTCAAAACCGGGAGGTTTTGAACACCCCCCTTCTGTAAGTATAGGCGATTATGTCCGTTTGTCAATGCTCGGGGAATTTTAAGACCGGAGCGGCCCGGAAAAGCCGAAAGGGAACCGCCGTACCGCCGGCGGTTCCCCGGTGTCCCCGCGTCAGTTTATCGAAATTATCACGATACCGTCGCTGATAACATAGGTGATGATAAGCACGCCCTGCCCCGCCGATCCCATAAACACCGCAGCGCTGCCGTCTTTGTCCGCATCTTCCTCCAGAAACAGCCAGGCGTTCATGCGGCGAACCTGTCCAACCAGATTGTCAAACACGGCTTTGTTCGCGTTCAGCGCGGCGACCTGGAAATAGCCCGGACTTGTTTGACCGACAAATTCGCCGGTTCCGGGCGGCTGCTGAAGGCCGGAAAGGCCGTAGCGTCCCCACACGTCGCCGGAGGGCCAGGCAATGGCCGGCATTGAATCGTACCGGTAACCGTCCGCCGGTTCCGCAGCGGCCGCGACCCCGGCGGTTGCAAACGTCCCGGAAGAACCGGCGCCTCCGTTGCCAACGGACAGACAGCCCGTCGTCGCAAACCCGATTACCGCAACCAACGCGCCAATCCCCAGAACTTTGACTGTGTTTTTCATGGAAAACACTCCTTAGCGTGACGCCCGCGCCGCGCGGACGGCCACCAGATTTTGCCTGCCTTTGCGGGCAGAAATTACCCCAACGGAGTAATACAAATATAAGCATTTCCGGCGCGGTTTCAAGTTTTTTGCGCCGCTTTTACGCGAATCTCCAATGCCGGGGAGTTTCCCCGCCAAAGGGCGTTCCGGAAATATTTTACGATTCGGGCCCCGGCGGTGTATTGCCCCCCGACGGTTTCCGTGGTATACTTGCCTGAAAGGAACGGGGGTAGCAATGACCGTGGCGGAAGCAGTTTCATTACTTGAAGGGAAGTTTTTTTGCGGGAGTGACGGCGCGGACAGGGAAATAACGTCCGCCTGCGGGGCAGACCTCATGAGCGACGTTATGGCCTTTGTAAAGGACCACGTGCTTCTGTTGACGGGCCTGGTGAACCCCCAGGTTATCAGAACCGCGTCGATTTTGGACATTCACGCCGTTATTTTCGTTCGGGGCAAGGAGCCCAGCCGCGACATGATCGACATGGCAAAGGATGCCGACATTACCCTGGCCGGAACAAAGCTGCCCATGTACATATCCTGCGGCAAACTCTACGAAGCCGGTTTGAGGGAGGGCGGCACCCGGATGATTTAGCCCCGGAAAGCACCGGCCGGCGGTTTCGCTACATTCTGAACTCGGAACCCAGATACACTTCCCGAACCATTTCGTTGGCCAGAATTTCGTCCCGGTCCCCGCGCGCCACTATGGAGCCGTCGGCGATAATAAACGCCTCGGTGGTGATTTCCAGGGTGTCCCGGACGTTGTGGTCGGTTATCAGAACGCCGATGCCTTTTTCCGCCAGGCGGCGTATTATCTGCTTGATTTCGAAAACCGCGATGGGGTCGATTCCGGCGAAGGGTTCGTCCAGAAGCAGAAACTTGGGCTCGGTGGCAAGCGCGCGGGCGATTTCCGTGCGCCGTCTTTCGCCGCCGGAAAGGGTGAAACCGTACTGCCTGCGTATCCTGTCTATGCCGAATTCGTTCAGAAGCTGCTCCAGGCGTTCCTTTTTGGCGGCCCTTTTTATGTCGCGGCGGCTTTCCAGAATCGCCCAGATGTTTTGCTCGACCGTCAGTTTCCGGAAAATTGAAGCCTCCTGCGGCAGGTAGGCTATGCCCAGCCGCGCCCGGCGGAACATCGGCTTGGAGGTGATGTCTATGCCGTTCATGTTTACGCGCCCGGCGCTGGGTTTGTAAAAGCCGACTATCATGTAGAAAATCGTCGTTTTTCCGGCGCCGTTTGGCCCCAGAAGCCCCGCGACCTCGCCGTTGCACATCGTAAAGTTTACCCCGCGAACCACTTCCTTCCTGCCGAAGCGTTTGCGTATGTCCGTTACGCCCAGCGTGTGTTTTTCCCGCGCTGCGGTAGCCGCCGCGGCCGAAGAATCGCCCGCCGGTTTCACCGTCTGCACGACCGCCGGGGAGGAAGTCGCGGTTTCCGGGGGAGTTTCTATTTTGGGGGCGGCTTCCGGCGCAACGTCCCGTGCCGGTTCAGTCCCTCGCAGGCGCAGCGTCCTCCGGCGAAACGCCGCCGTCACCCGGCTCAGCGTTTTCCGGCAAAGCGCCGCCGTCCCGCAACGCGGCGTTTTCCGTCGAAGCGTTAGCCTCCACCGGCGCAGCGTCTTCCGGCGAAGCGCCGCCTTCCTCCGGCGCGGCGTTTTTCGGCAACGCGCCGCCCCCTTCCAGGGCAAGGCCCTGCGGCAAGGCGCGGCGGCCTCCGGCGCGGGCACACCCTTGGTGGCACCATCGGCGGCGATCGGTTCGGTATCTTTTTCCGTCATAGGTGAGGGTCAATATAGCACGGCGGCACGCAAAAACCAACCAAAACGGGGCCCGGTCAGTTTCTTATCGTTCCGGAAACGGCGCCTTCCATAATTACGTCGTTGGTTTCAAGGTCCACGCGTATTCTGTCGGCCCTGAATTCGTCGTCGCGCCTAAAAACCACGGGGAAGCCCGTCAGGTCAAGCAACTGTTCAACGCGGTGGTAGATGGCGTGTTCGGCGCGGCTTACCATGTCGTCCTGGAACAGGCGAACGGAAATCTGGAGCACCGTTCTTTCCGTTTCCTCGTCGAACTCGATAAAGTTGCCCTTGGCGACGACCTCGTTGTCCCTGTCCTCCAGCGTGGCGTTCCCTTCCAGGCGGGCCACGCGCCGGTCGCGGTCGTAGCGTATCCTGTCCGCGCGGAAAACGATGTTCCTTTCCGTCTCAAAGCCCCAGACATTGCCTATCGCGTCGATAAACCGGTAGTTGTCCCCGGATATCTCGATGCGGTTGGCGCGAATAATCATGTTGTCGGCGTGGACCTCGGCGTTGCCGGCAAGAATCGTAATTTCCGTGCCCGTCGCCCTAGTTCCAGACATCCTGTCCGCCCTGAACGTAAGCCTGTCCGCGGCGGCGGCCGGCGGAAACAAAACCGCCGCGAAAAGCAGACAGCCAAGGGCCGCCATAGGTTTGCTTAAACTCATTCCTCTGTTCCTCCTTACGGGGTTTCCCCGGCGTAATCCGGGGCGGGGTCGTCCTCGTCCTCCTCGTGGACGTAGGTGCCCGCCACGGGGCCGGAAAACTCCCAGGTGCGCTGGCGCGCGTCGGCGCGGAAACCCACGCCGCTAAACGCGGTGCCGTCGTCCCTGGTAATAAAAACTTCCTCCTCGGCTCCGCCAAGGAGAACCCGGGGGCGGTCGCGCCACTCCAGTTGGGTCGTCTCTATGGCGATTTCCTCGGATTCCACTTCCATTCGAACGCCGCCGGTCATGAAGATGTCCATGGAATCCAGTTCCACCGACGCGTTTCCGGCCCGGCCAAAGGCGTTCACGTCGCCGTGCTCGAACTGTTCGAAGGAAAAATTCCGCAGTTCCATAAGTCGGCGGTTTTCGAAACGCTCGGCGCGTTCGGCCAGAAACCGGGCCTGTATCTCGGCGGACCGGACGCGCACGTACTCGACGTTTTCCATAACGATGTCGGGCAGATCGGTGCCGCCGCCCGGAGTTCTGTCGCCGTAGTCAAAGGAACAGCCCAGCACGAAAACGGAAGCCAGGGCCGCGTAAAGGAAGGTTCGCTTAGTCAGTTTGCTCCTCCTGCTTATGCATAGAACCATAAACCTTGGCTGCGGTAACAAAATCCCTGAAAAGCGGCGCAACGGCGGTGGGCCGCGACTTGAATTCCGGATGGAACTGCACGCCCACGCCCCAGGGGTGGTCCGGCCACTCCACGCACTCCACCAGGGAGCCGTCCGGAGTAAGCGCGGCTATTTTAAGGCCGGACGCGCCGATTTCGGCGCGGAACCTGTTCGAAAACTCGTACCGGTGCCGGTGGCGTTCCCGGAAAAGCAGGCCGCCAGAGCCCTCCTTTGGCGCGTCCCCGAAAACGCCCTCCGCCGAACCGTAGGCGGCGAAAACGCGCGTTCCGGGTTCCGCGACCGATTCGCCAAGCCCCAGCCGCATGGTTCCGCCGTAGTTTTTCACGTCCGCCAGCTCCTCCAGCAGACTTACGACCGGGTGTTCCGTTTTCCGGTTGAACTCGGTGGAGTTTGCGTCCTTCCAGCCAATCACGTTCCGGCACCATTCTATAACCATGACCTGCATCCCCAGACAGATGCCGAAGCAGGGAACCCCGTTCACCCGCGCCCAGGCCGCCACCCGGATTATGCCCTCTATGCCGCGCTCGCCAAAGCCGCCGGGGACAAGAACGCCGTCGAGCGGACCTTCACCCTCGGCCAGCCCCGGAACCGGCCCCCCCGCCGCGGGAGCGCCCGCCCCGGCTTCCGTAACGCAGGTGGAATCTATCTTGACAATCTCGATTTCCACGCCGCACTCCACCCCGGCGTGGAAAAGCGCCTCGTACACGGACTTGTACGCGTCGTGCAGTTCCATGTACTTGCCAACCACGCCGACGCGAACCCTGCCTTTCCGGGCCGCGAAACGTTCCATCATCGAGTACCAGGGGCTGAGGTCCGAATGGCGGAATTCCACGCCCATTTTCCTCAACACCACCTGATCCAGCTTCTGCTCGAAAAACATGAGCGGTATTTCGTACATCGTGGTGTCAATGTCGCGGGAAGTGAAAACCGCGTCCGGAGCGACGTTGGTAAACAGCGCCAGCTTTCTGCGGTTGTCGTCGTCCAGCATACGCGGGGCGCGGCAAATCAGCACGTCCGGCTGGAGCCCCATTCCCTGCATGGCCTTTACCGAGTGCTGCGAGGGCTTGGTCTTGAGTTCGCCGCCCGAGACTTCGGTAATCAGCGTCAGATGGACGGAAATGGCGTTTTTCCTGCCGCTTTCGTGGATTATCTGCCGCGCCGCCTCCAGAAACGGAATGGACTCTATGTCGCCCACCGTGCCGCCTATTTCCACGATTACGACGTCCGCGTCCACGTCCGCGTCCGCCACGGACAGAATCCGGCGCTTTATTTCGTCGGTAACGTGGGGAATAACCTGGACGCATTTTCCAAGGTAGCGCCCTTCCCTTTCCTGCTCTATGACCGACTGATACACCTGGCCCGCCGTCATGGAGTTCGCCTTGGTAAGCGGGCCCTTGGTAAAGCGGGCGTAGTTGCCCAAATCCAGATCGGTTTCCGCGCCGTCGTCCGTAACGTAAACCTCGCCGTGTTCGAAGGGGCTCATCGTTCCGGCGTCCACGTTAAGGTAGGGGTCGCACTTTATCATGCGAACGTTAAGACCCCGGCCTTCAAGCAGCGCGCCAAGCGAGGAAGCCGAAACGCCTTTTCCCAAACCGGAACATACGCCACCGGAGACGAAAATAAACTTTTTCATGTGTGGACATTATGGCGGTTTTGTGGAATACATTCAAGCCTCCGAAACCGGAACCGGTTTCGGCGCGGCGCAAAAAAACGCCGGCCGGGTCCAACACGGAACCCAACCGGCGCCTTACGGGAAACGAAGGGCGTTCCCTTAAACCTTAAACCTTAAACCTCGAAACGGACTGCACCAGCGTGGAAATGTTTTCCCGGGTTCTGCCGGTAAGGTCGTTGACGGTGTTTACCGCCTTGTTTACCTGCTCCGCGCCGGCGGCCATTTCGTTGATGCCGTTGGTAATTTCCTGCGTGGCTTTTTCCAGGTTCTTGCTTTCCTGGATAACCTCTTTGCTGCCCTCCAGCATTTCCAGCGAGCCGCCCTTTACCTGCTGGGTTACCTCGCTGACCTGGCCGGAAGCCTGCAGAATCTGCTTGCTGCCGTGGCTCTGCTCCTCCATCGCCTTGCGAATGGTCTCTTCCTGTTCCACGACGGTTTTTACGCCGTGGTCTATCGTCTCGAACTTGTTCATGACGTTGTCGGTCGAGCGCGTAATCTTGTCGATGGACTCCTTCATTTTCTTCAGAACGGAGCTGATGGTCTTGGACTGCTCGCCGGAAGACTCCGCCAGCTTGCGGATTTCGTCGGCGACAACCGCAAAGCCCCTGCCGGATTCGCCGGCGTGGGCGGCCTCGATTGCCGCGTTCATCGAAAGCAGGTTGGTCTGGCTGGCGATGTTCTGCATAACCGCGTTGATTTCCAAAAGGCCTTCGGACTCGCGGGCGATTTCCTGAATGTCCGACACGACTTCCTGCAAACTGGAACGGCCGGCTTCCGACGATTCCTGAAGGTTGTTCACGTTTGCGGCGTTTTTAGCCAGCGTCGAGGTAACGGACTGGATGTTCGCCAGCATTTCCTCTATAGCGGCGGACGACTGCGAAACGGCGCTGGTCTGGCGCTCGACGTGGCCGTTGAGCTTGTTGATGTTCACGGTAACCTGTTCCATGGTGGCGTTGGTTTCCGTAACGCTGGCGCTTTGGTTCAAAACCCTGCCCTTGATGCTCTGGATGTTGGCGGCAATCTGGTTCATCGCCGACGCGGTTTCGGTCATGTTGCTGGCAAGGTTGTTGCCGATGTCCGAAAGCTCCTGCGACTGGCCCTTGATCGAGGCAATCATCTTGCTGAACTCGTCCATGCTCTGGTTGTAGGACTGGGAAGCCTGACCGACCTCGTCCCTGCTGTTTTCCGGAAGCCTTTTGGTCAGGTCGCCGTTCGCGACGTCGCCAAGGGCCGCGTTGAGCAGGGTGATGGGCTTGGTTACCATTCCGGATATCAGCATCGCTATCAAAAGGCCCAAAATCACGCCGACGATGGTCAAAATCACCATTATTACCATCGTGTTGGCGGTGGTGGCCTGTATTTCCAGGTACCGGTTCGTCATGGTAACCTGCGCCGCATCCCGAAGCGTGTTAAACGAGAAGCTGAGGAGTTCGTATAAATCAGCCCCAAGATCCAGATAATTGTCAATACGCGCCCTGCTTTCCGGGTCGCCGGGTATGCCGTCTCTGGCGGCGGCATACATTCCACCAAGAACCTCGTTGGAGTACCGGTGCAAAAGGGCCCTTAGGTCGTTTGATTCAACGATCATCTCGGCCCGCCTTTCGGGGTTAATCAGAATGTCCGCATTCAGGCTGGCTTGGTAACTGTCCACAAGCCGATCCAGGTTGTCTCTTGTCCGCGTGGCCTCGCTCTGCAGCTCGCGCAGGGTAACCGTGTCGCCCAGGCGGAAAGCCATCGCCGTTACAATACGCCTGTAGTCCATAATGTCCGTGGCCAGGTAATTCAGGGTGTCATACCTTGCGGACGGATAGTCCTGCATAAGAACGAAGTTGGTATTGATCGTGTTGATGTTCACCATACCAAACACGGCAATAAACACCGTAATAGCCAGTACCAGGAAAAAGCCCATAAACAGCTTTCCCCTAATTTTCATGTTTTGAACGAACGACATAGCAGAAAATCCTCCTCGCGAATAAGCTCAGCCAACTACGTTGGCGATATACGTTTTTTAGTTCTACTTTTGTTGAATGCCGGAGGAATTTTCGACTCCACCCACCTTCATACAACTAAGTATAGACCATGATAGCGAAAAAGCGCAATACCCTAAAACACTTAATTCGAAAAAACGACCGCGGTTTCAGACCTTGAACTGCGAAACGGCCCGTACCAGAGCGGAAATGTTCCCCCCGGTCTATCGCCTCGAACTTGTTTAGAACGTCGTCGGTGGAGCGGGTTATCTTGCCGATGAATTCCGAGTCGGCGTTCCGGTTTCCGACAAACTCCGGGGTTGCTTTTCGCGCTTACAGCGGGCCGTTTCCGGCGGCGGAGCGTGCGGGCAGATAACGTTTAATCCCCTCAAGCATATACAGGGGCAGGTTGACCAGCCAGGTTTCGCGGCGGAAATCCGAAAGGGAAGTCCGCACGGCGTTTTCTATTTTGTATTTTTCCGTAAAAAACCGCAGGCTTTTCGCCTGCAGGTTCTCGGCGGCTTTAACTTCCAGCGGAACTATATCGGTGTCGGACTGGAACACAAAATCCACCTCGCCGCTTGACCTTTCGCTGCTCCAGTAAAAAGGGGCAATTCCGGCGCAGATTAACTGCTGCAGCGCAAGCTGTTCCGTGATTGCGCCTTTGTAATCCGTAAAGAGCTTGTCGCCGTCGATTAAGACGCCGGGCCCTATTCCGCTTAAGGCGCACAACAGGCCGGTGTCCGCCATGTGCAACTTGAACGAGTTCATGTCCTCGTAGGCTTTCAGCGGGAATCTGCCGGACGACACGCGGTTGATTTTATGCACAAGTCCGCAGTCCACAAGCCACGCTATGGCAATTTCGTATTCGCGCGCCCGTGCGCCTTCTTTGACCAGGCCGTAAACAAACTTGCGGTTTTCCTTCGCAAGTTGCTTTGGAATGGAATGCCAGAGCATACGAATCCGCGGGACAATGTTGTACGGAGCGTGCTTGGAAAAGTCGTTTTCGTAAGACGCCAATATTGTGCGCTGAATCTCCCGCACCGTGGAGTAGTCCCTGCTTTGCGCGTACTGCGCAACGGCTTCCGGCATACCGCCCACAAACATGTATTTTTTTATCAGGTCAATAAGCTCCGGCCGTAATGTTCCTATTAAATCGACGTCGCCGGATTCCAGAATTTCGGCATACCGTTCATGGCCTATGGCGCACAGGAATTCCGAAAAGGAAAGCGGGCGCAAATCCATGAAGCCCACCTTGCCCACCGGAAACGAAGTTCCGGGATGCAGCGCAACGCCAAGCAGCGAACCGGCCGCAACGATGTGGTACTGCGGGGCATTTTCGTTGAAATACTTAAGGCTTGTCAGCGCCCTGGGAACGGCCTGTACCTCGTCGAATATAATCAGCGTGTTTTCGTCGATGGGAACGCCGGAATACGCGCTTAATCCCTCCACAAGCCTGTCGGGCTTTAAACTGAGCGAAAACAGGCGCTCCATTTGCGGGTTGTCCTCGAAGTTGATGTATGCGTGCTTTTCGTAATGTCGCCTGCCAAACTCCCTCATTACCCAGGTTTTACCGACCTGTCTTGCCCCCTGGATAATAAGCGGCTTTCTGTTTTCTTCGTGCTTCCACTTTAGGAGCCCGTTTATCGCAAGCCTTTTCATTTCCGCCCCGCTTTCCCCAATCTTGCGTACATTATAGTGAGGTTTCGCCAAACAGTCAAGCGAAAAACGTGTATGCTAAGCTAAAAGTACGACGAAAAAGGTGGGCATATATATAATAACCAGGCAAAAAATGCATACTCCAACACAAAAGTACGGCGAAAAATGCGTGTAATTGGCACAAAAAACGGTCGAGTTTTTGGCATAGAATTTGCGCTTGTACGAACCTTGGCAATAAAGCCCCTAACTCAAGACCACTTTATACCCAAACACGTCCTGGAAAAGGTCGGCCTTTTCTTCAACGCTGATGAGTTCAAGCGAAAGGTCGTAAATCCCTCCGGTGTGCAGGGCGAGGGTTGAGGTGCGGCGTTCCACCGTAAGGTTTTTGATCTGCTGGGAATGCCCGCGGTCCAGGGCATCGGCCACGCGCAGGATGGAGGCCATTTTCAGGACCAGGATGCGTTCCTCGCGACGGAGGCCGGCGTATTCCGCGTCGGACTCGGCGGGCGGATCGCCGCGGTGGTAGCGGACGACGTTGGCAATAAGGTTCAGCTCGTCGCGGGACAGGCCGAAGATTTCGGAATTGGAGACAATGTAATGTCCGTGTTTGTTGTGGCCGGACGACTTTATAAAGCTTCCTATGTCGTGGAGTATCGCCGCGGCTTCCAGAAGCATGCGCTGGCGGCGGTTCATGCCGTGTTCCTTTACCAGCGCGTCGAAAAGTATCAAGCACAGGTTGGCAACGTGCCGCGAGTGGGCTTCCTCGTAGTTGTACTTCCTGCCAAGGCTCTCGGCGGAGGCGATAATCTGCGAGTGGAACTCCTCCTGAATATCCGTATCCACCCCCAGGAACAGGTCTATAAGGTACCCCTCCCGAATGGACACGAACGGAACCACTATCTGGGCGGCGCCGGCCTGTTCCAGGAAAAGCTTAAGGACAAAAATCCCGGGGATAAAGCCGTCGGCGTCGGAATAGGACAGCCCCAGCTTTCTTCTGCAGTCCTCCGTGCTGAAATTGCGGATGCGCTCGGAGAAGGCGATAAAATCCTCGCGCTTTATGAGACTGCAGTCCTCGTTAAGCTCGCTGCCGACCTGCCGCGCCGCAATCCGGGCGTCGGCGCCGGCCATAACCAGGGTGCGGACGTTGGCCATGTCCATTTCCGCGTTCAGCAAACCCATTGTGTTTCTGACCGCGTCCCGCAGATAGCGCTCGCTGAAAAAACCGGGGCCGGCCCTTAACCGCATTCTGCGGTCTATAAGAATCGTTCCCAGTTTGATGCTGTGCGCCGCCGCCATCTGCCCCTGACGCAAAAGCATTACCTCGGTGGAGCCGCCGCCCATTTCCAGAATCATCGAATTGGTTCGCCAGAACAGGGGCAAATCCTCTTTCAGCGCAAACCGGACACCAAGGTACATAAGGCGGTTTTCCTCCAGCCCGTCCACCACCGAAAGGTTGAAACCGGTTTCCTGCCGTATTCTGTCGATAAAGATGTCCCGGTTGCGGGCAACCCGCAGTGCGCTGGTCGCAATGGCGTGAACGTCCGCCGGGACAATCCCCCAGCCGGACAGCAGATCCAGGAAATTCCGCAGAACGGAAAGGCACTCCAGAAGGGACTCGCGGGAAAGCTCGCCGGAGTTGAACACGTCGTGGCCCAGGGCGACGGGCCAGTCCGCCCGGTCCAGTATTTCCCAATGCTGTCCGTCCTGCATATGCGCGATAATCAGGCGAATACCGGTGGAACCCATTTCCAGAACGGAGACCAAACGCTTTTCCATGCTATCCGGACTACCCCCTACAGCTTGTCGATCAGCATGGAACACTTTCCGGAGGGAATCGGCAGGGTTTTCTTTTTCTTCCCCAGAATGTTGATGGTAAAATAGTACAGCTTCTCGCTTTCCATCTGTATTTCCCAGCCCCGCCCGCTTCGGTTGGAGAGAATCGTAATCATGTTTTTCTTGAGGGACAGGTTTTCCACCCCCATGATTTCCAGACTGGGGATAACCCAGTCCACCGTTTTGCGCGGAAGGGAAATACTCAAACCCACAATGTTTTCGATTGTAAGGCAGATCGTCGAAAGCGCGTCGTAGGACAGATACTGGCGCCGGGGGAAGTCGTCCTTGCCGGCCCACTTTGCCGGCCCTTCCCTGGTAGGCATGTAGGCTTCCCACAGGGTTCCCTTGCGGTGGTCCCCGTCCGGACTCATCGAGTCCAGCATAAAGTACAGGTGGCGTATGGCGCACTCGCGGGCAAGGTCCCAGCGCTGGTAACGTTCAAGCCCCTTGATGACCATGAACGTAAGGTGCGGATACACCGAACCGCAGTACCCCCGGCCGTCCTCGTCGAAAGCCTTTTCCGAAAGGGAAAGCGTGGGAAAGGGATGCGGCGCGCCGAAAAACCTGGGGTCGGAAAGCTTGCAGATTAACTGTTCGGCCTTTTCGTCGTTGGCGATTTCGGCCAGCAGCGCCCAGTAGCCGGCGATGGTTTTGACCTGAAGCCTGGTTTCGCTTCTGTCTATGTCAAAGTAGAAACCCTCGCCCGGATCCCACATCAGCGCGTTTATTCTGGTTTTCAGGGCGAAGTACTGCTTCTTGTACAGGAAGCTGGAATCCTTGTCGTTCAGAATGTCCGCCATCGCCGACATGTACAGGGCGTTTACCGCCATCATGGTGTTGAAATCCAGCGAATAGTAGGCTTCCCGGCGCGGGGAATTGGTCATTCCGGTAACCCCCAGCGGAACCCTGTAAAGGCCGTTGGGCTTTTTGAAGGTCGCGTCCACCCATTCGGTGTACCTGTGCAGAATGGCAAGCGTGTCCTTGACCCGTTTTTTGTTCGCCGACTTGTGGTAGATGTTGAACTCCGCCCAGGCGAAAAGCGGAATCCCAAGCCCGTGGGCGTTGTTTTTGTCCTGCATCGGCAAACCGGTTTCTATGTCGTAGGCGCAGCGAATGGCCCCGTTCTCCTCCTGCCGTTCGTAAAACAAATCCAGACTGGACGTGGCCTGATAAACGCGGTTGGAGTACACCAGAAAAAAAGACGAGTATATCGCGTCGGCCTGATACACCGCCCCGGAACCGGGGTAGGAAAAAAACTTTCCCTCCAGCCCTTCGCCGCTCTTTTCGGGCCCGTTGTGCCAGCAGTCGTGAATCCAGGCCCACGTTTTATCGTAAATATCGACAAAATCCTGATCGTAAAAGTGAATCCTGGGAAAATCGTGTTTTGTCACCTGAACCCCTTGGTTTAAGAGCTGTGCCTGTGCGGCAGGGCCTTTTTCAAAACACGCCGGTTCTAAGAAGCCCCCGTCATTAATATAATACACGCAAAACGCCGGGTTTGCCAGTTTTTTTTACCGAAAAGCGCCTGTTTTCACCGCAAAAACAAACCGGAAAGCGTCCGGGGGGGCGGCGGACGTTACCTCACAAGGAATTCGACCAGAATCCTGACGGAGATTTCCGTTTCGCCGGCAAGCAGCACCGGGGAACCCTCGGCGACAGCCGGCGCGTCCGCGGCGAACTGCATCTGAACCCCGGACCGGACCGCGCGGGCGGGAGCCGGAAAGGCGCCCTCCTCGAAAATGCCCAGCGTTCCCACTATTCGCTGTCCGGAAAGCCGCGCGTACTGCCGCGCCTTTTCCAGAGCGTCCCGGTGCGCCAGTTCCCTGGCCCGGTAGTGCAGTTCCGCCGTGTCCCGGACGCCGAACGTCATCCCCAGAAGCTCTATTCCGTTTATGCCTATAAGCCGGTCGATAACGTCCGAAGCGACGGCGTAAGCCCTGCCGTTTCCAGCGTCCGCGTCGTCGATGGAAAAGCCGATAACCTGCTCCGCCCTTTGCCCCAGCAGGGTGCGGCCCTGCGGCCCCCATTCGTAGTCCGGGGAAAACCGAAGCGCCGCCGTGGAAATGTTCCTTTCCTCCAGACCGGCGCCCAGCAGTATTTCCAGGGCGGCGGCGGTCATGCGGTTTACCTCCGCAAGGGCCGCGCGGGTCGTTCCGGCGGTATGGCGCAGGGCGACGCTCATCCTGATGGTGTCCGGCTGCACGCGCACGGTGCCCACGCCGGACACCGCGATGGTTCTTTGCCGTCCGGCGGTAGCGCAGCCGGCCAAAACCGGAACCAGAAACGCGACCGCGACAAGCGCCGGAAAGGCGGCGCGAAGCTTTACCGTCATGTTTTTCACTTGAACCCCTACCGTCTTATCAGGATAAACTCGACGCGCCGGTTCTGCCACCAGTAGTCCCTGTTTTCGTATTCCACAAGCGTTCTGCCGCCGCCCATTCCGACGGAGGAAAGCCTTTCGCGGGCCACGCCCAGACCGACAAGGTATTCCAGCACGGTTTCGGCCCGCTCCCTGCTAAGGGGCTGCAGACCCAGCATCCTGGGGGAACCGGTTTCCTCCTCCGCCCGGAGCGCGGTTCCGGGAGGGGTCGTCGGGTTTGCGTGGCCCTCCACCAGTATCGAGTAGCCCCCGAACCTGTTGAGTATTTCCGCAATGCGCCGCAGAACCCGTTCGTTGTTTTCCATTACCTCCGGCGAGATGCCGGTAAAGTCCCCCAGATTGGGGCCGAATATAATCGACGGAACGATTACCCGCAGAATGCCGCCTTCCTCAACGTGAACCAGAACGTCAATCTCAACAAAGCTCTCGTACACCGCGGTGTCGTCGTAAATCGTGGTTACGGTAATCGTGATGGGATAGTCCATGGCGGACTGCACCAGTTCCCCGGCCGAGCCGATTCCGTCCCAGACAAGCAGGCTCGGGACTTCCCCCTCGCCGCCGCGTTCGTAGAAAGGCAGATGCGGGTAAACTGGTTCGCGAATCATAACATGCCAAACGGAAACGGGAGCCTGGCTCTGCACCGTTATCTCTATCATAAGCTCGTCGTCCACGCCGTCGCCGTCCGGGCTAAAGGGCCGGGGCCAGATGTTCGCCCGCACTTCCGGCGGCAGAATCGGCTCCGGTTCCGGGGGCGGCGGAGGAGGAGGTGGAGGCGGAGGAGGTGGAGGCGGAGGAGGTGGAGGCGGGGGGG
>Ga0209755_10001629_pt1 | contig 34008 bp, 30 predicted proteins | sample TergutCo191P1_FD_187301 | JGI IMG/M metagenome (GOLD analysis project Ga0209755, IMG submission 187301) | Cornitermes sp. P1 segment gut microbial communities from Petit-Saut dam, French Guiana - Co191P1 (SPAdes) (version 2) | ecosystem: Host-associated > Arthropoda: Insects > Digestive system... | reverse complement strand
GAAACAAGACATCATTGGTTAAAAATGACAGCAGTGAAATTATTATACCTAAAATAACTGCCGGATAAAAAATAATTTTATAAGACAATCCGGAGGATAATATAACAAGAATTTCATTATCCGAAGTTAAACGTCCTACAGTCATAAGAGTTCCTACAAGACAGGCGAACGGCGCGGACATGGCGATAACTGTAGGAAGTGAATAAATTATTAAGAGGGTAACCTGACCGAAGGGCACGCGTTTTGCAAGAACCTGCTGTGCCATTACAAGTATTTGATTTACAAAAAAAACAAAAAAGAAAAAACAAAAACAGATGAGGAACGAAAAAAACATTTCGCGCAGTATATAACGAAAAATTGTAGGAGAAAGTGATCGCTGGCTTTCCGAAACAATGCTATTTGTCATTAAACTACCTTACGAGTGCTTTACTTGGCGCCTGTTGAACCAAAACCTCCGCTCCCGCGCCTGCTGACAGACAAACTGTTAGTTTCTTCCGCCTGAGCACGGCATACAGGAGCTATTACAAGCTGAGCGATTCTATCGGCATCTTTAATTATAACATTTTCTGAGCCCAAATTGACAAGAATTATATCGATATCTCCGCGGTAATCGCTGTCAATTGTACCGGGCGAATTCAGCACTGTTAGTCCGTATTTTACGGCAAGCCCCGAACGCGGACGCACCTGCGCTTCATAACCTTCTGGTATTTCTATTTTTAAGCCTGTTGGAATTTTTACTCTGCCAAGCGGCGGTATGGATACATCACCGTCAAGAAATGCCCGCAAATCCATACCGGAAGCACCTTCGCTTTCATACTGAGGAAGGATGATTCGAGGATCAGTTTTTAAAATTTTCAAAACCACCATTAAAAACTGATCCTTAAATTTCTTATGTTATTTCTTCATGCCATTATTCCGGTTACGGTCGTTTCCATTCTGAGGAGCGCCGTTTGGATCAATTGCATCGATATACGAAAGATTGAGCCTGCCCTGTTTATCTATCTCCAGCAATTTAACAGGTATCTGCTGACCTTCCTTTAATACATCAGTAACAAGGGCGATTCGCTGTCTGGAAAGTTTGCTGATGTGTACAAGTCCTTCCTTGCCCGGCAGTATTTCCACAAACGCTCCGAAGTCCATTATGCGTTTAACAGTGCCTTCGTATATTTTATCGATTTCAGGATTTGCGGCAATTCCCATAACCGCCGCTTTCGCGTCTTCCGCGTCTTTTGTGTTTTTACCGAATATTGTAACTGTTCCGTCGTCTTCCGTATTGATTTTTACCGAGTATTGTTCGCATAACGCTTTGACATTTTTTCCGCCGGGACCTATAAGAGCGCCGATTTTATCAATATCAATTCTAAGCGATACAATTTTGGGCGCGTATTCGCTGATCTGGGAGACAGGCTTATCCAGGCATTTATTCATTATCGATAAAATATGAAGTCTTCCCCTCTTTGCCTGCTCCAGCGCTTTGCGCATAATTTCGGAACTGACGCCCGCGATTTTAATATCCATCTGGAAGCCGGTAATTCCGTCCGCGGTTCCCGCAACTTTAAAATCCATGTCGCCCAGATGATCCTCTTCGCCGAGAATGTCAGATAACACCGCGTATGAGCATCCTTCGGATGCGATGCCGCCGTTATTTCCTTCCGTGATAAGACCCATCGCGATGCCTGCGACCGGTTTTTTCATCGGAACGCCTGCGTGAAGCATTGAAAGAGTGCCGCCGCATACTGACGCCATCGAAGATGAGCCGTTTGATTCCATTATCTCGGAGACAACGCGGATTGTGTACGGGAAATCTTCTTTTGAAGGAACCATCGCTTTTAACGAACGAAGAGCCAGATGCCCGTGACCGATTTCGCGCCGTCCTGTGCCTGTCCTTCCGACCTCTCCTACCGAATACGGCGGGAAGTTGTAATGCAGCATAAAGTTTTCGCGCTTGTCGCCTTCTATGTCGTCAAAAATCTGCTCGTCGAAAACAGTGCCGAGCGTAGTTACACATAACGCCTGAGTTTCGCCGCGCGTGAACAGCGCAGAACCGTGCGTGCGCTGCAGAATGCCGGCTTCGCATGTTATGGCGCGGATATCTTCAAGACCTCTTCCGTCTACGCGTTTTCCGTTATTTAAGATTGAAGAGCGAAGTATTTCATACTGCATATCCGTAAATAATGAATCGAAGAGTTTTTTCTGTTTTTCATCTTCAAGCTGAGCTGCGTATTGATTTTCAAATTCTTTTTTAACAGCTTTTATGCCGTCGCGCCTTTCATGTTTTGTCGGAAGAAAACACGCGCTTTGAAGTTTCGGGAAAGCACCTGCGCGGATAACGCCGGAGTTTTCCAGAGTGTATGAAAGAGTTGTAAGCGGCAGTTTCTGTTTGCCGGAAATCTCGCGAAGTTTTTCCTGAAGATCGCAGAAATCTTTTATAACAGCGTGCGCTTTATCGAGCGCTTCGATCATCAGCTCTTCGCTGACTTCTTTTGCTCCGCCTTCAACCATTGTGATGCCGTCTTTGGTTCCTGCGACCATAATTTCCAGAGTTGATTTTTCGATCTGCTCATAAGTGGGATTCACTACAAGCTGACCGTCAACCTGACAAACACGAACTCCAGCGACAGGTCCGTTAAAAGGTATGTCCGAAATGTGAACAGCCGCGGAAGACGCGAGAATGGCAAGAATATCCGGCGGATTTATTTGATCTGTAGAAAGAGTTGTGGGAATAAGCTGAATCTCACGTCCGAAACTTTTTTCAAAAAGAGGACGCATCGGTCTGTCGATTAAACGGGAAACGAGAATTTCTTTGTCTTTCGGACGGCTTTCCCTTTTTATAAATCCGCCAGGAATTTTTCCTGCGGCATAATATTTTTCGTTATATTCAACAGTAAGAGGCACATAATCAAGTCCTTCCAACGGTTCCGACGATGAGCAGACAGTGGCGATTACCGCCGAACCTGCGTACTGGGCAAATACAGACCCGTTAGCCTGTTTTGCGATCCTGCCGGTCTCTAGAATTAATTCCTTGCCGGCGATGTTTAGGGTTACTTTTTGCATCATTATTTACGCAATCCCAGCTCTTTAATTAACTTGCGGTAACCTTCCAGATTTGTCCGCTGAATGTACTTCAGCATTCTTCGGCGTTTTCCTACCAAAATTAAAAGCCCTCTCTGTCCTGATTTATCCTTTTTAAACTGCTTGCAGTGCTCTGTAAGCTGATTGATTCGTTCAGTAAGTAATGCGATCTGAACTTCCGTCGCGCCTGTGTCCTTATCGTTTTTGCCGAATTTGGCAACGATTTTGCCTGCGCTTTCCTTGTTTAAAGCCATATTTTTTCTCCAATTTTATGGAGATTTTGGCATAAAATGAAGAAAGAGTCAAGCTAAAACCCTCTGCTGCCTAAATCTTTTACGATATTTAAATAAATGCCCGGAATGTAGCTGCCGGAGATGTCCTGCATTTTGTAATCTACAATCTCCGCATGTGATATTCCTTCTATGTGCGTAATATTACCGCTCCATTTTGCGGACTTTTCGCTTACAACTCCGTCATTTGCGCCGCTGATTGATTTAATATATTTATAACTGAAGAAAAACATAAGATCATCAAGCGCATTATGCATTGTAGTATAAATACTTTGATAATAAACTCTTTCGTCCATTATTACTTTTTTGTTGAATTCTTCCATTTTTTCCGTTGTTAATTGATGGTTTAAATTATAAAGATTTGGATTTGTATCTCCGTATAACCTGCCGAAAATATGCAGCGCTTTTTTGGAAGCTCTTGTGTGAACAATTTTTTGCATAAAAATTAAATCCGCCAATTCCGCGCCGTGATGCGGAGTAGAAATTGTAGTAAGACTTGCCACTTTATCGCCGTAACCGTATTTCCAGATTAGATAACGCGAATCTATACCTCCCTTGGAATGAGCTATAATATTTATTTTATCGCTGTTTGTTTTATTAAAAACATCATCAACGGTATTTTTTAGAATCCCGGCATTTGTATCATAACCGCCCCATGCGTCTGTATTTCCCAAAAACACATCTATTCCGTTTTCTCTAAATACATCAGGAATTCTTCCCCAGAAATTTATGACAGCTTTTCTGTCATGCGCAAATATTCCATGCACCAGTACAACAGGATATTTTAAAATTTTTTCGCTGCCATTAAAAATATTCATAAAAAATCAAGGTGTCTGACGCGTGTTTAAAAATATTCGCGCAGTTTATCTTTCCAGTTGCCGCCTTTTTGGATGGTTGCTTTAACGCCCATTTCTTCAAGTTTTTGTTTGCGCTCTTCATTTCCGCTGCCTGTTACGGCGATTATTGTCATTGAATGACCGGAAAAAAGAAGCTGCCTTATTAATTCTTCGCCTGTCATATCGGAAAGCTCAAGACCTGTTATAACACAGCTTACTTTACGGTTTCCAACTTCAAATAATACATCTTCCCCTTTGTCAAAACCATCTGAATCAACGCCCAGTTCCGATAAAAAAGCCTTTAATACTTTGCGAAAAAATCCGCTGTTGTCTGCATGAATTACGTACATCAAACACCTTCCTGTGAACAGTATACGCCATAAAACCCAAACACACAATAAATCTGAAACCTTTTGCCTTGACAGAATTTAAAAGCGCTGTTATTATTAACATAAATATACTAGGAGGATGGAATGAATATTAATAAGTTTGTAGACAAAAAATTCGAGAAAATGTCCCTTAAGGAACTCGTAAGCGCTCCTGTCAGCGCAATTCAGGGCATTAGCGAAGGAGACGCCGAATTACTGAAGAAAGCCTTCAAAGTAAAAACCGTTTCCGATCTTGCTAAACTTAAATATGCTAAATGGGCTCAGGCAATTTGTTTACTTGCAGAAGGTGAAGAATAAAATTTTGTTCGTTGCATGAATATCAATAAGTTTGTAGATAAAAAATACGAAAAATATTCATTTAAGCAGCTTGAAAAAGCGCCAATAGATGCGCTTCAAGGCATTAGTGAAAACAGCGCAAATCTGATTATGGAAGCCTTTAGTAAAAAAGCCCTTTCCAAATATGTAAATGTGGCTAATGCAATCGTTACACTTGCCGAAGCTGAAGAGTAAAACGAACCCTATTGCCTTCTTAACTTGAGACCGCGATTTGCGGTCTCAAGAATTTTTCACATTAATCATTGGTGATTAAGTTTCATTAATTACACACCCATATTTCCACTTTCCTTCTTTTTTTTCAATAATGGCTATAAAAGTCTCATTTAGAAAAATTGCAGCTGTATGTAATGAGGAATTCAATAATGGTTTATTATCTAAAATTGCTTCAAGCGGTTTCCCGTTAAAAACAGCCTGCGCTTCCATCTCCGTAACTTCAAACCATTGAAGACCAAGTTTACTGATGATATTTTTGTTTATTGGGAGTAGAGAGAGAGGGAGTTGAGAGTATTGTTTGTAATCATCGAGTGTTGATATACAATTAATTTCCACAGAACGATCCCCATTCCCTAAACAAAACCCAGCTACTTGCGTTCGCACAAGCTCGCAAAGATACCCTCTGCTCCCTGCGGCAGAGGCAATATCTCTTGCAAGGGAGCGGATATATGTGCCGCTTGAACAATGGACAAATATTTCCGCAAATGGCGGATCCCAGGAGAGCAATTCCAATTTATAAATGGTTACCTTTCTTTTTTTCATTTCCGGCAGTTTACATGAATTGCCATCTTGCAGCGAAGCTTCCCGCGCAAGACTTGAAGCGCGTCTGCCGTTCACATGGATAGCCGAATAAACAGGCGGCTCTTGCATAATGTCTCCGGTAAATTGAGTGAATACTTTTTCAGCTTCTTCACGGCAGGGAACCGGAGCCTCTGCGATAATTTTTCCTTCAGGATCGAGAGTATCAGTTTCAATGCCGAATTGAATTTTACCAATGTACTTTTTGTCGCAATGCGAAAACCATTGACTTAATCTCAGCGCCTTTCCTGCAAGAACAATCAAAAGCCCCTGCGCGAATTTATCCAAAGTACCTGTGTGCCCTACCTTGCCTGTTCCAAGCGCCCGCTTTATATCACGTAACGCGTCGAAGGAAGTAATACCTTTTTGTTTATTAAAAAATATTATGCCAGAATTTATACTATGTATTGGCTGGTTTGTCATCTTCTTTTATTTCTTGTCTGGTAAGTTCATCAATTCTTTTAATAATATCGAAGCTGTCGCTTACGCTTTTGTCGGCATGGAAGCGCAGTTTTGGAATTTTTCTTATGTGCATTACCGCTCCCAGCTGCGATTGGATGAAACCCGCGGCGCTTTGTAAGCCTTCAACTTCTTTTTCGTTTACTTTGCCGCGGATGTCGGAAACATAAACATCAGCGTAGGAGAGATCTTTTGAGACATCAACCTTGGTGACAGATAAAAATGTGTTTACCCTTGAGTCCTTGATTTTTCCTTCGAGAATTAGAGAGCCGATCTTTTCCTGGATCATCTGTCCCAGCCGCTCTGTTCTGAATTGAGGCATCAGGAACTCAGTTTGCGGGCGATTTCCACAGTTTCGATTATTTCCAGGGTGTCGCCTATCTGAATATCATCAAAGCCATCAAGCCCAAGTCCGCACTCGTATCCTGCCTGAACTTCGCGCACATCGTCTTTGAATCGTTTTAAAGATGCGATTTTGCCTGAATGAATTACGATTTGATCTCTTACAACATTAACGGTGCAGCTTCGCTTGACAGTTCCTGTTAGCACATAACAGCCGGCGATAGTGCCTACTTTTGGCACTTTGAATGTGTTGCGGATTTCCACAGTAGCGATTATTTCTTCTCTTGTGTCCGGCTTTAACATTCCTTCCATTGCCTGTTTTATTTCTTCTACTGCCTTGTAAATGATGTTGTACTTTCTGATATCGACCTTTTCCTGATCGGCGAGTATTTTCGCTTTCGGAAGAGGACGGACGTTAAAGCTGATAATAATCGCGTTAGACGCAATGGCAAGGTCAACGTCGCCTTCGTTTACAGGACCGGGAAGCGCCTGAATTACATGCAAACGGATTTCTTTTGTGCTAAGTTTTTCAAGGCTTGATTTTAACGCTTCCGCGGAACCTTGCACGTCGGCTTTTATAATTACTTTTAATTCCTGGATGGCGCCGTCGCTTATCATGTCGTGGAGATTATCCATCGTAACTTTTCTTAAGATTTTTGCGTCTTCAAAACGTTTTAATTCCTGCCTCTTTGAAGAAAATTCGCGCGCGACTTTTTCGTCAGCGACAACCTGAAGCGGATCGCCTGCGTTCGGGATGCCTTCAAAACCTAAAACTTCTACCGGCATTGAAGGAGTCGCCTTGTTGATTTTTTCACCCTTGTCATTAAAAATGGCGCGAACCTTTCCTGGCCAGATGCCTGCGACAAACGCGTCTCCGATTGCAAGGGTTCCTCTTTCCACCATTACAGTCGCTACAATTCCGCGTCCGTGATCAACTTTCGATTCCAGAATTTTTCCTTCTGCTGTGCGCTGGAAGTTTGCCTTTAAATCCAAAAGTTCGGACTCAAGCAATATCGACTCGATAAGTTTATCAACGCCTGTTTTTTGAAGCGCGGAAAGTTCGACAAACATTGTAGTTCCGCCCCAGTCTTCCGGCATCAATCCTAAATCGGAGAGCTGGCTTTTTACCTTGTCTGGATTAGCCTCAGGTTTGTCAATTTTATTTACGGCGACAATGATCGGTACATTCGCGTCTTTTGCGTGATTAATGGCTTCGATTGTCTGAGGCATAACTCCGTCATCGGCGGCGACAACAAGAATTACGATGTCCGTTATCTGGGCACCTCTGGCTCTCATGCGGGTAAAAGCTTCGTGTCCTGGCGTGTCCAAAAAGGTGAGGCTGCCGTGCGGAGTTTCCACCATATACGCGCCGATATGCTGAGTGATGCCGCCGAATTCGCCCGATACTACATCAGCTTTGCGGATTGCGTCTAACAATTTTGTTTTACCGTGATCGACATGTCCCATAACAGTAACAACAGGCGGACGTGGAAGCATTACAGCATCATCGTCGGATGCGGTTTCTATAACAGTTTCATCGTAGAGACTTACAATTTTAACATCCGCGCCGAACTCCGCTGCGAGAATGGTCGCGGTGTCAGCGTCAATCTGCTGATTGATCGTTACCATCTGCCCCATGCTCATCAATTTTTGGATGAGGTCGGACGCCTTTAAATTCATTTTACGAGCAAGTTCAGAAACCGAAATAACTTCCATTATGTCGATGGATTTCGGAACAGGATTTGCAATATGGGTTATTTTCTTTTTTGTCTGAAGGAGTTTTTCCTCCATTTCAAGTTCTTTTTCTTTGCGGTTGTAAACAGGCTTTTTTGCAATAAATTTACGTTTTGCCGGTCCTTTGCCTTCCGGAAGGGGACCCGCTGGAGCCGCGCCCATACCGCTTCTGCCGCCGCCTGTTTGAGGACGATTAAATCCTCCGCCGCCAAAGCCCGGTTTCTGCCCCGGTTTTGGCGGGAACGGCGGTCTTGAACCCTGACCTGCTCCCTGTCCCTGACGCTGTCCAAATCCGCTGCCGCCTTTGTTGTGATGATCGCTGCTGCCGGGTTTTCCGCGGGGCGGCTGCTGAGGACGCGGCGGACGCTGTGTATGACTGTGATTGCCGACAAGTTTTCCGCCGACTCTGCCTGCCGCGGCTGCCGGGCGCTGAGACGCCGGAAAGGAACTAATCTGCGATGTTTCAGGAGAAGAATCATGTCTTCCCTTTTTTTCGGTATATGTATCTGCTTTTTTGGATTGCCCTGGTTTTACGGAAGGAGAACTGACAACTACTTTAGACGGAGTTTTTTTGGGAACTGCAGCGGATGGTTTTTTCATCACTACTTTTACTTTGCGGCGTTCTCCCTGTTCTGGAGAATTTTTCACTGAGACATTTTCACTTTCGTTTTGAGAATGCTTGATCAGCAATGTTTTTGTTTTTTTTGTTTTGTCAGTTTCTCCCGCGGGAAACTTCGTTGGGTGTTCCGCCATATTTCCTCTTATTCCTCTTCCTCTTCATACTCAAAACTTAAACCAATGCCGCAGCTTGGGCAGGTTGTCATTTCGACTGTAATCTTCGCTCCGCATTCGGGGCATTCATATTCTTCAGCTTCAGGGCTGTCTTCTTCTTCATCTTCCTGCGATTCTTCAACAGGTTCTTCTTCTACAATCTCGACATATTCTTCTATTAACTTACGAAGTCCGTCAAGTTCCGCCGCGGTAAGTCCCTTGGTTTGGAGATCTTCCTGACTTAATCCGAGGAAGTCTTCGATAAAATCAATGCCGTTATCAAGCAGAGTTTTAGCGGCGCGAGCGTCCACTCCGGGTAATTCGCTGATGCGGGAGATCTCATCGTCGATAACTTCTGTATCGCCGAAAAGTTCAGAAACCGCGCGGCGTGATTCCGCGGCGATGTCCATTTCTGCAAACTGCGATTCTGTTTTAACATCAATGTTCCAGTCAACAAGCCTGTTCGCAAGGCGTACATTAAGCCCCTGTTTGCCGATTGCAAGAGAGAGCATTGAATCGCCTACTACCGCTAACGCCTGATGTTTTCCCTCATCAAGAATTATAACATCGCGCACTTCCGCAGGCGACAGGGCGTTTTTGATAAAACGTCTCGGATCAGTATCGTATTTTAGTATATCAATTTTTTCGCCTTCAAGCTCCTTTATCACAGCCTGAATACGCACGCCTTTAAGTCCGACACACGCGCCGACAGGATCAACATCATCGCGGTTTGAATAAACCGCAAGTTTTGTGCGAAAGCCCGGTTCGCGGACAATCTTGTGAATCTCCACTGTCTTGTCATAAATTTCAGGAACTTCAAGTTCAAAAATAGCGCGCACAAAATCGGTATGAGTTCTGGAAAGCACAATCTGAAGCCCGGATGAATCTCTTTTTACTTCCGCGATTAACGCTTTTATGCGGTCATTAACATGATAAATTTCACGGGGAGATTGATATTTTTTTGGAAGAATGCCTTCCATTTTTCCGATATCAACATAAATTGTTCCGTTGCGTTCCCGCTGATAATAGCCGATGATTATTTCGCCTTCCTTATCCTTGAACTCGGAATAAAGCGAATCTTTTTGAATATCCCTTATAGACTGATGCGTTTTTTGCTTCGCGCTTTGAACTGCGATGCGATCAAATTGTTTTGGATCAATCTCGACAAGAATCTCATCGCCGATTTCGGCATCAGGTTCAATTTCTTTTGCCTCATCCAAATCTATTTCGATAACAGGATCATAAACTCCGTCCTGTTCCACAATTTTCTTTTTTGCAAAAAGCGATACTTCCAGATTTTCTTCATCAAACCGCACTACCGCGTTATCCGCGTTTCCAAAACGGTGCTTGTAGGCGGCAATTAATGTATCTTCAATTGTTCTCAGTATCAGTTCCTCGGGTATACCGCGATCCTGGTTTAACTGACGGATTGCCTGCGACATATCGGTTCCCAATTTAAACCTCCTGTGATGATGAAACAGCCTGCGCTGCTGTAGGCGAGTTGAGTTTGGCTTTAGCAATGATATCAAACTTCAAATTCACTCTTCCATCTTCTGTTTTTAAAATAATTCCATTTTCACCGGCAGATTCCAATATTCCTGCCGTCCACTCTGTAATATCGGTACGGTAACACCGCACTCCCCTTCCCAAATAATGGGTAAATTCCATTCCGTCCTTTATAGCCCTGTCTATCCCGGGAGATGATACTTCTAGGTAGATTTCCTGCCCATCAAAAGCAATCTCCAGCCTCGGCATTATAACACGATGGACTTTGGTGCAGTCGTTTGTGCCTATGCCGGAGCCATTGTAAATTACAGCTCTAATCTGTACGCTCCCCTTATGTCTGGAGACTGTCAATTCTATAAGCTTGTATCCAAGACCGTCAAGAATCGTTTTAAGCGTTTCACGCACAGAAGTAATTTCTGGAAGTTCTTCTTTGCCGATCCACTTCATATTTACCCCGGATTTCAAGGCTGAACTATAAAAAAAAGGGTCTCCTCGGAGCCCTTTTTCTAATGAAAAACTAAACTAGTATTAAGTTACCACTTTTTATTTATACTGTCAAGAGGTTTAGGATTTTTTTTTGGCAATTGGGAGCAGGTATTGTTGTTCAATATCAAGGTTTATTCGCAAAAAGCCGGGCTTTCAAACATCAGTCTGCTTTCCTTATCACAGCTCAATCTCTCCTCTTGAACAACAATAAAATCTTCCCCATACTAAAACTATTAACATAATATGGAAGAACTTCAATCCACTGAAATACTTGATCGCGAGATTCTGGATGATGCCAGAAAGAAAGCCCTGCGCATCCTTAAGCAGGCTGATGATACTATTAAAGCGCAAAATGCCGAATGGGAAAAAAAGACCGCAGATTGTATTTATAACCTTGATAATAAATACAGTGAACAGGAAAAGACTGAATCTGATAATGTGATGGCTCGCCTTCCGATTGATAAATTAAGATTAAAAATCGAAAAAATAGAAAATCTTCTGGTAGCCGCCGAGGACTCATGGTATGAAAGTCTGGATCGAAATTACATTTTAAAACTGCTCTCGATTGAACTTGGCAAAAGACTTGAATTTGTCAGGAAACAGGAAAAAGGCGGCAGCGATCATGGCGGCGGCAAAGAATTAAAAGCTTTCATTTATATGCTCAAAAGAAATGAGGCTGAAGCTTTGTTAAAACAATTTAACTTATCCTGCGAGATAGAGGCGATTCATTCAGTCAGCAGGTATCCGTTAATTACTATCGAAACCAGCGATTTAATGATAACAGTATCGATTCAAAGAATAATTGATTATTTCCTTCATGTTAAACGCACAGAATTAGTTGAGGCGCTGGTCGGACGTGATTTCATGGAGAATATATGAATCAAAATACAGCGAAGACCTCCGCTCTGGGAAAGGTTTGCAGGATTTCAGGACCTATAATTCGCGCCAGCGGTCTTGGGACGGCAGGTCTTTTTGATCTTGTCGAAGTCGGAGAGAACCGGATCATCGGCGAGATTGTCCGCCTTGAAGGCGATGAAGCTGTCATTCAGGTTTACGAAGATAATACAGGTTTAAAAACGGGAAGTCCCGCTTATTCAACAGGACGTCCTCTTTCCGCGCTTTTAGGACCCGGATTGATGGGAACAATTTATGACGGTATACAGCGTCCTCTAGCTCTGCTTTACAAACAGGACGGCGCGTTCATGAAACCAGGCAGCGGCGCATCTAAAGAAGCGGGCGCATCTAAAGAAGCGGGCGCATCTAAAGAAGCGGGCGCATCTAAAGAAGCGGGCGCATCTAAAGAAGCGGGCGCATCTGAAGAGGCGGGCGCATCTAAAGAAACAGGCGCATCTAAAAAACCTGGCGTAAAACCTTTGGATACTGAAAAAAAATGGCGTTTTATTCCCGATTCTGCGTTAGCTGCAAATTTAGCCGAAGGGAAAAAAACCGCCGCGTCTGCGGGGATGACTCTTGGCGTTGTAAAAGAAACAGAAAGCATCACTTGTAAAATAATGGTTCCGCCTGATATAAAAAAGGCTGATATAACTTTTTTAGCCAAAGAAGGCGATTACACGATTTTTGAAACAGCGGCAAAGACAAGCCTTGGCGAGGAAATTACATTTGCGCAGTGGTGGCCAGTAAGAAAAAGCCGTCCTGTTTCCGTACGGCTTCAGCCGACAGAACCGTTAATTACAGGAGAGCGCGTTATCGACATATTTTTTCCGCTTTCAAAAGGCGGAACCGCGGCGATTCCGGGCGGCTTCGGCACAGGAAAGACAATGACTCAGCACGCAGTCGCCAAGTGGTGCGACGCTGATGTCATCATCTACATAGGATGCGGCGAGCGCGGCAATGAAATGACAGACGTACTCACGGAATTTCCGCTTCTTTTGGATCCGAGGACAGGACGCACCTTGATGGAAAGAACTCTGCTGATCGCAAATACATCCAACATGCCTGTCGCCGCGCGTGAGGTGTCAATTTACACGGGCGTAACGCTCGCAGAATTTTACCGCGATATGGGCTACCATGTCGCAATCATGGCGGACTCAACAAGCCGCTGGGCGGAAGCGTTACGCGAACTTTCCGGGCGCATGGAAGAAATGCCTGCCGAAGAAGGCTTCCCCGCCTATCTTCCAACGCGGCTTGCCGAATTTTACGAACGCGCGGGAAGAGTTCTCACACTCGGCGGACAGGAAGGATCTGTTTCGATTATCGGAGCGGTTTCTCCTCCGGGCGGCGATTTTTCGGAGCCTGTTACGCAGCACACAAAAAGATTCATCCGCTGTTTTTGGGCTTTGGACAGAGACCTTGCAAATGCCCGGCACTACCCCGCAATCAGCTGGATAGACAGTTATTCAGAATACGCCGATGAAATTAAACACTGGTGGGAGCAGGTAAATCCCCACTGGTCGCAGGTTAGAAAATCCTGTTTTGATCTTTTAAAACAGGAGCAAAGGTTAGCTGAAATTGTGCGTCTTATCGGGCCTGACGCGCTTCCCGACGAACAAAAACTGATCCTGCTTACGGCGCAGGTTATCAAAGACGGATTCCTGCAGCAAAATTCCTTTGATGAAATTGATATGTACTGCGTTCCCGAAAAGCAGGTGCGCCTTTTGCAGCTTATAATGGAATTTCATGAACGCGCCAATACATGCATTAATTTGGGAGCGCCGATGACAAAAATAATGGAAACAGACCTAAAAGAAGGAATGTCGCGCCTAAAAAGCACTGTAAAAAACGACGAGATAAATAAACTGATCGAGTTTGAAGGAAAAATGCGCATAACGCTTGAAGAACTTGAAAAAGTTTACCGCGTACGGACGAACATGCTGCCGCAGACAGCCGGTTTAAGCACATAACGGAGTTTTACCGATGAGAGGCATTGAATATAAAAAACTTGAAAGGATTGAAGGTCCTGTTGTAATAACAAAAAACTGCCGCGATGTAAGTTATAACGAAACTGTTTTTGTATATGACCGAGAAGGCGCAAAAAGGCTCGGGCGCGTCATTGATTTAAGCGAAAACTGGGCTGCGATTCAAATCTTCGGCAACAGTACAGGTCTTTCCGCCGATGATTCAAGGATTGAATATCTGGAAAGACCGATGGAACTTAGAGTCGGCACAGGTTTGCTTGGACGCGTCTTTAACGGGCTTGGAGAGCCTCTCGACGGATTTGGAAACATTATGTCATCGGAATACCGCGACATTAACGGACTTCCGATCAATCCTTATGCCCGGACATATCCGCGAGATTTTATCCAGACAGGAATTTCATCAATAGACGGAATGAACACGCTAATCCGCGGACAAAAGCTCCCGATATTTTCAGGCAACGGGCTTCCCCACAACCGGCTCGCCGCGCAGATTGTGCGTCAGGCGAAAATTCTTTCAGCTAACGATAAAACTTCGGCGGCAAAACAATTTGTTGTAGTTTTCTGCGCGATGGGCGTTAAAAACGACGTGGCGCGTTTCTTCCTCGACGATTTTGAACATTCCGGCGTTCTCAGCAATGTTGTGGTTTTTCTTTCGCTTGCAGACTCTCCTTCACTAGAGCGGCTGATCGCTCCAAGGTGCGCGTTAACAGCCGCTGAATATTTAGCTTACGAAAAAAACATGCATGTCCTTGTCGTGATGACAGACATGACCAACTACTGCGAAGCGTTACGCGAAGTTTCTTCCATCCGCGGAGAAGTTCCAAGCCGCAAAGGATATCCAGGCTACCTTTACTCTGATCTTGCCTCTCTATACGAGCGGGCAGGAAAAATCAGCGGCTGCGAAGGCTCCATCACACAGATACCGATACTTTCAATGCCAAACGATGATATCAGCCATCCGATTCCCGATTTAACAGGCTACATTACAGAAGGGCAGATAGTTCTGGAACGTGAACTGACACAGAGGGGCATTTATCCTCCTGTAGCCGGTCTTCCAAGCCTTTCGCGTCTGATGAAAGACGGAATAGGAAAAGGCATGACAAGGGAAGATCACAAGGATGTTGCAAGCCAGCTTTTTGCAGCATACGCGAGAGTAAAACAAATCCGCAACCTTGCCTCGATAATCGGCGAAGAGGAACTTTCTGTCAGCGACAAACGTTACCTGAAATTCGGACAAATTTTTGAACATGATTTTTTATCACAGGACGAGTATGAAAACAGGGATATTGAACAAACATTGGACTTGGGATGGAAAATCCTAAAGGAACTGCCGAGAGAAGACCTGCTTCGGGTTAGGGAAGAATACATAGAAAAATATATGACCAATGTTAACTGATTTTTTTTTCATCATTGGTCATATTAAACTATTCCATAATAAGCGAATCCAGTCTTTCCATTGCCCAGTAAGTGTATTTACGCACACGGGTATCGGGGTCTTCTTTTAGTTTATCAAGAATTTCACGGCTTTGAGAGTTTTTTAATTTTTCCAGCGCTTTTACCACGCATACGCGCACTTCCTGATCCGGGTCTTTTGCGGCGAGAACAAGACCGCGGAAAGCCGGTAAGGTGTCCATGAGCGAGAGAAGGAACGCGGCTTCCCTTCTTGTTTCGATCTTTCTGTTGGAAAGCCTCCTCTTCGCTTCGTCGATAAAACCTGTCTCTTCCAGAATCTTTACAAGGTATGGCTTAAAGGACGCAACTTCGTCTTTTAGAATCTCTATGATCTGAGGTTCGGCTATTCTTCCCTGCGCCTTAAAGACAGGAATCAGTTTTTCGCGTAACGGCGGCTCCGCGTCTTTGAAAATGTCCAATAACTGCGTGATATCTTTTTTTGTTACGCGCATAGCCAAAGCTTTTTCCGCGTGCGCTTTTAGTTCTTCGTGCGTATCAAGAACAGATACAAGAAATGGAATACCTTCCGCTCCCTGCGCCTGTCCCAATCCGCCGATTACTCCTGTTTTTACAACGTCAGTCTCGTTTGGATCTGCAACAATTGTTTTTAATATTTCCAGCGCATTGGCGTTTCCGTGTTTTGCTATAACTTCGGCTGTTGCAAGGCGCACTCTCTCTACAGGATCGCGCAGCATTGACGTTTCCTGATTGAGAAGTTTTATTTCTCCGAAACCAAGAAGAGCCTTGATTCCCGCGACTCGCACATCAGGATCAACATCTTTAATTGACGCTCGTATTTCTTTTAGGAAGGTATCATTTTTTGTTACAGGCAGAATTGTAATTATTGCCGAACGTATTTTTGAATCATGCGAAGAAAGAAGCGTTTTTACTTTTTCTTCAAATACATCCTGAGGATAATCCGCAATTAAATGTCCAAACTCTTCTATTTCATCAGGTCTTAATACCGGAAGGCTCTCAAGTATTCGCTGAAAACAGAATGGTATGCGCAAAGCTCCGAGAATTTTTAAAGCGGAAATGCGCAATATATGCGGATTATCAGCGCGTTTTCCGTCTAAAATATTAAAAACTTTCGGCAGAATTATATCCGGATTGTATTTGCCAAGAAGCCGTACCAACTCGTCTCTCATGCAGAAATTTATATTTTGAAGGAACCTGAACAAGACAGGCACGAATAGTTCCTGCGCCTGATTTGGAATGTTTTTAAGCAGAACCTCCATAAAGACGCTGTCATTCTCCCTTCGGACAAGTTCATCAACAAGAAGTTCAAACGATCTAACATTTCCGTTCTTTGAAACCGCTTCCAGCGTCATTATATAAATTTCTTTTACTGTAGGCTCCATTTTTTTATTGTTAAAGAAATTAAAAACTTTTTTTTCCAGATAACAAATATGATCCTGCGTGCCGCAGCCCAGGGAAAGAAGGCGCGAAGCGATCAAAAGCGGCGCTCCGTCGCCTGTATGATATTCTTTTAGGAAGCCTGAGACATTTACTTCAAGCGCTTTTTGCAGGACTGCAATGCTGTTTTCTATTGTAACAGGATCGTCTAACGTATTTTTCGCCAGTATATTTGATAATACGCCGCATTTATCCATAAAAACCGCCGCAGGATACCTAAGCGCTTTGTTAGCGCTTTCAAGTGAAGCCATCGCAAAAGTTCTGTCCTCCTGACATGAAGGATCCAGAAGTTCAAGGACGCGGGCAGTCTCATCGTCATTTAAGGACGCGTCTTTTGGATTGTACATATCGGCAAATTCTTTGGCAATCCGCCTGCGGGCAGCTTCCCGCACTTCATACGCCGGATCATGAATCAGTTTATCCCATAATAATACCCATGTTTGTCCTTTTTCGTAAGAAACATTTTCCGCAATAATTTTTCTTACAAGCGGATGCGAATCGAAAAGACCGTCATTCATGCTTCTTTCTGTTAAAGTTTCCTTATCCAGCAGTAAAACGCTGTAAGCGAAGTATCTTGCGAACCATTCAGGCTCTCCTGTTAATTCGCGGAAAACCTCTCCGTGTTCAGCTAATAATTGTTTTGAAAAAGAAGTTTCGAACTCCTCTCCCCTGCAAGTTTCAGCTAACAGACGGATTACTTTTTCCCCGCCTTCGTTTTTCATCCATTCCAAAAATGTTTTCTGCAAACGTGCGTGCCTGCTTGCCGCGGCAAAAGCCTTAAACAGATATGACTGAGGGCAGTATAAAATAACGCGTCTTAAATCTTTAGCTGCCGGTAATTTGGAAGACTGTAATTTTTTCACCCAAAGGTCTGCAAGTCCGCTCTGACGCGCGACAAGAGGTCCCATCCTGCGCGAATATCTTTCCATACGTCTCGAATAACGCATAAGTTTTTTTGCAGGATAATGTTTTTGAAAATTATTAATGGCTTCCTTTGACTGCTGCTCGTCTTTCGCGTTAATTATTTTGCGAAGACGCGATTTAAAAATCCTTGTATATACAAACCATATAACAAAAAGCATCAAAAGAATCAGAAAAACAGGACAGATTATATATGCCCAAAATGGAATTGTTATCCCTAACAATGAATTAAAAAAATCGAACATGGTTTTATCTCCTTGGCATTTTTATTATTTCAATCCTAAAACATTATATATCTGTACAGGTTTTTCTTTTCCTTTAACGCGGACTGCGGGTCTTTCTTCATACTCAAACTGATCTCCGAGCTGATTGCGCGTTGAACGGGAAATAATTACTTCATCAGGACCTGCGACTCCTTCAAGCCTCGCGGCTAGATTTACAGTATCGCCGATAACTGAATAATCCATTCTCTGCATGCTTCCAAGATTTCCGGCAACAAGCGGACCTGTATTTATTCCAACGCCGATACGCAGATTAGAAGCTCTCTTTCGGAAAAATTTTCTTTTTGCGGAACGCACTGTCTCCTGAATCGCTAGCGCGCAGGAAACTGCGTTAAACGCATCGTCTTTTTCGTGCATCATCGGAACGCCCCACACAGCCATAATGCAGTCGCCTATAAATTTATCAATATATCCCTTAAAACGCACAACGTGATCAACCGCTTCGCTGAAATATTCATTTAGGATTTCGATAATTTCCTCGGGATCACGGGTTTCGGAAAAACTTGTATATCCGCGGATGTCGGCAAAAAAAACAGTGGCGTTTCTTTTATCGCCGCCAAGATTAATCTCGTCAGGCGATTCAAGTAATTTTTCCATTACTTCATTTGACATATAACGGCAGAACATATCCTTGATGACGCGCCGCTCTTCGCTTACCGCATGCACAGTTTTTTTTAATTCCTTCTCGCGCGTCTGGTTGGTAAAAAGAAGAGTAAGCCCTTCCCTCTTGCCGCGGGGAGTTTTTAAAGGAGAAACATTTAATGAGTAATCGATCTCTTTTTCGTTCTTTTTGTAAATTCCTTCAAGACCCAGGATTTCCTGTCCTTCTTCAAAACTTTTCGCGATTGTTTTTAATGTTTTTGATGAAAGTGAATTTTTAAAAGCGTTTTCAAGGCTGCGTCCGAGATCATCATGGTTTAAACCCATTACCTGCCCGGCAGGTTCGTTAAAGTAGTAAATCTGTCCTGCTGCATCCGTAGTTATAACAAGGTTGGTCATTGAGTTAAAAACATTTTCCTGATACCTTTCGAGCGAATTTATTTTTCTTGACGACTCGCGCGTTTCATCAAACAGTTTTGAAGTCTGCATTGCTCCCGCGGCAAGTTTCGTATAACAATCCAGAAATTGAAAGCGCGCCTTGTTAAAAAACAGCGGCTTCTTTGAAGCTACAAACAAAACGCCGATTTCACGCGGCTGACCTACAATGGGAAGCGCCATCGCGCTTTTCATTTCCGGATTTATAATAACTTCTTTTAAAAATGACATCGCCTGCGAAGAAGGAGCGTTATTATAAATTAACGATTCCTTACAATCGCGCAAAAACAAAACCAGCTCGCTGCCGCCTGATATTATTTCAGGGACAGTATATCTTCCCCTTTTATAATAAAGTTTTAAATCGCTGGTTTTTTCATCATGATCTTTTAAAACATAAAACGCTGATAAATCGGCGCGGGATATATCCTGAGCCTGCTCTACAAAACTGTTTACAAGGTCTTTAAAATTTCTTTCACGAGCCAGAATTGCTCCTGCCCGCACTAAATCCTGTTCTGTAGGTAAGTTCAATTTTTGTTCTGCAACAGATGACGCAGAATGACTTTTTCGCATCGATATAAAAGGGAAACTCATATTTGGATCATTATACTATATTTTGTTTTTTTTGTGAATAATCGATACTACAATCATCGCAATTAAAGTACAAACATAAGGAAAGGCGAGAATCAGACCTGACGGGATGCTCCAGATACCCTGAGCGTAATTTGAAAACGATTCCGCAAAAGCGAAAAGCAGCGCCGCCGCCAAAATGCCGAACGGTTTTCGAGCACCCAGAAATATTACTGCGAGGGCAATCCATCCTTTTCCTGCCGACATTTCAGGCACATACGCGCCAAGGTTGATGCTTAAAAAAGAGCCGCCTATTCCGCAGAAAACGCCGGAAATTAAAATTGCAATTATTTTAAAATGATCCGGTTTAATTCCCAAAGAAACAAGCGCCACTGTATTTTTATCGCAGGCTCGAAGCCTGTATCCAAACGGCGTTTTATAAATCGCAATCCATGATATTACAAGCAGAAACAATCCTGTAAAAATAAATGATAAAAAGATGTCCGCGCCTGAATCTGCGGTTACTACTCCTTTTGTTTTGAATATTTTATCAGATAACACAATGCAAAGACCGCTTGAAAGAAGATTAACGGCGATACCGGAAATAAATAAATTTGCGCGTAACTTAAAAACAGAAAAAGCGTGCAAGGATGATAATAAAACCGCGGCAAAAACAGCGGATGCGACGGCGGCGGCTGCGCTTCCTGTAAAGTTAAAAACAGCCAGCGAAGAGAATGCGCCTATAAGCAATAATCCTTCAAGCGCTATATTGAGAGTTCCCGCAAGCGCCGGAAACAAGCCTCCGCAAGCTGCAAAAAAGATTGGTATCATTATTGTTACTGTGCTTTTAAGGAAAGGTAATATATTAACCATCATTCTTTCCTTTTAGTTAAAATATTTTTAACAGCAAGGCTTGTAGATAAAAGAAAAATAAAAGCCTGAACAATATAAGCAACTTCAAAAGCAAGTCCGGTATTTTGCATTGCTATTCTGGCTCCCGCATTTATCCAGGCGAGAAAAAAAGCGCACGGAATAACAGCAGCCGGAGAAAAACCTGCGATCAACGCTACAGTAAGACCGCTCCAGCCAAGTCCTGAAGAAAAATCTTTTATCACCGCATGGTGAGTTCCAAGGACTGCGATTCCCCCAGCAAGACCGTACAGACATCCGCTCATTGCCATCGCAACCACCGTATTTAATTTTGTGTTAATTCCGCCGTAACGCGCAAATAATTCATTGCTGCCCGCGATTCTGAATTCATACCCGGTTCTCGTTTTGTAAAGAAATAAATGAACCAGCATTACAAAAACAAACGCGGTAAAAATACCTGCATTTAAACTTGAAGGTCTTAAAATTAAAGGAAGCCGCATGTTTTCCGCAATTTTTCTTGTTGAGACAAGCGATGTTTCAGGATCGAGAAATGGTCCTGTAACAAGAAAATTTATAATTGGAATAACAGCGCACGAAATTAAAAATGTAGTGATAAGTTCGTTTGTGTTCCATTTTGCTTTGCAAAAACCGCTGACTGCCGCAACAGCGCCTGAACAAAGAGAGCCTAAAATTAAGGCAAAAACGGCGAAAACGCCAAAGGAGCCGAAAGCTAACGCGGCTGCGCAAGTTACAAAAGCGCCGAGATAAACCTGCCCTTCTCCGCCAAGATTTAAACTGCCGGCTTTCATCGCGATAATTATTCCCAGCGCTCCGAAAATTAATGGAACAGATGCGTTGAGCATATTTCCAAAACTTAAAACATTGCGAAAAGGTCCAAAAAAGAAAAAATACAAAGTCCTAAACGGAGTGTCGCTTAAAATAAAAATTAAAAGAATTAATAATAAAATCGATATAATGGGAATCAGAATCAACCCAAGAGAAAATGATACAGTTGCGTTTTTTTTATTTAATCCCTCATTCCTCATTGTCAATTATTCCCTGCATACTCTTTCCAATTTTTTCCTTTATCCCGGGTTCTTTATTATTTTCATATTCACCCGCGATTTTTCCTTTGTACATAACAATAATTCTGTCTGAGAGAGTAATAATTTCATCCAAATCTGTAGAAATCAAAATTACTGCCGCTCCTTTTTTTTTGAGCTCTTTGATTTCATTCATCACAAAACGGCTTGATTCAATATCCAAACCCCACGCCGGATTGGAGAATACAATATAATCTTTTAAAGAGTTTATTTCCCTTGCAAGGATTAATTTCTGAAGATTGCCGCCCGAAAGAGTTGAGGCTTTCACGCCGCGATTAACCGCGTCAATATTATATTTTTTTATAATTTTATCTGTTAATAATTTATTTCTTTTGTTTATAATTATATTTTCCTCGATTGTAGCGCCTGCTGCGCTTCCTACGCGGATACGATCCGCCGGAACGTATGTTAGTCCCTGTCTGCGAAGAGCGCGTATATTTAATCGTGTAATATCTTTTTCCTTATGATATATTTTTCCGGAAACAGGATGAAGAAAGCCGCCCAAAACCGCTTCGATAACTCCAAGTCCGTTTCCTCCTACTCCCGCAAATCCTAGTATTTCACCTGAAGAGACTGAAAACGACACATTGTCAAGTAACGGAAGTTTCTGCCTTTGTCTGCGGACAGTAACATTTTTAAAGGCTATTATTTTCTCATCAGCTAACGGCGCAGGTGAAAGTGAATTTTGATTACCGCCTGTATTTGCATCTTTTTTTGCTGTTTCACCTATCATCATATTGGAGATTTCTTCTGCGCTTGTTTCACAAACATTGCAAATACCTTTTAATTCACCGTGGCGCAGGATCGCCGCCCTATCGCTGATTTGTTTAATTTCATGGAGTTTATGAGTAATTAGTATAATTGACTTTCCGTTATTTGCAAGATTTTTTAAAGTGATAAAAAGTGATTTTATTTCCAGTTCTGTTAATATCGATGTAGGTTCGTCAAGAATAATTATATCCGCGTTTCGATAAAGAATCCTGCAAATTTCCACCTGCTGCATCTCTCCCAGAGTTAACTCTTTTACTTTTACATTTGCCTTAATGGAAAAATTGTTTTCTTTAATTATTTTTTCTGATATTTGACAAGCTTTTTTGTTATCTGTAAAAATTCTCCATTTTCGAGGTTCTTTACCGATAACGATATTTTCTGCGACGGTAAATTCAGGAAAAAGCATAAAATGCTGATGAACCATGCCTACATTTCCGCAGATTTTTACATCTCCCGTATCCTGTTTCTCAAGTCCGCAGAGAATTTTCATTAAGGTAGTTTTTCCGGCTCCGTTCTCCCCTGCAACGCAAAGAATTTCCGCTTTTTTTAAATCGAGGCTGATATCATTATTCGCTTTTTTACCGCTATTTGGATACTGCTTGCTGATGTTTCGTATTTCTATTACATTCATTTGCTGTCAAAATATTCGTTCATAAAAATTTCAAATTTTTCACGAATGTCAGCAGGGAGATTTTGATAGCCCGGATTGTCATAAAAAAATCTTAGGTAACCTTCTTTTACGCCAAGAACATCGCAGGTTCCGTACCGGATTTCGCCCGCAAGAACATCTTCAAGAATTTCCATTACAAGTTTTTTTTGTTCCATTATTCCGCATCCGACAATGATACCTTCCGCCTGATTATAAGCATTTGTGTTATACCAGACAATATACGCTTTTTGATCAACCGCGGTTTTAATCAGCCCCTGCGCCGCGCCTCCGGCAATCGAAGTAAAAACATCAACGCCTGAATTGATCATTGCAGAAGTTAGCTCCGCCGCTTTATTCGCGTCAGCCCATGAACCTATTACGCGAAAATCTAGTTCTATTTGCGGATCGGCAAGGCGCGCGCCTTCCAGAAAACCGGGAACCATTTCCCTCATTAAAAGCGGATATTCCTGAGCGGCGATAAAGCCGATTTTTTTCTGGCTGTTTGCGTACTGCATTCCGCTGGTTGTAACAAGCCCGGCAAGGTATCCCAAAAAAACTGACTGATCGTACTGATTATAACTATATGTTTTAATCTGCGGATTTCCCTCATATTGGGCGTCAGTAATTATAAATTTTTGTTCCGCATACAATCGCGCAACATTTGCAGAAATTTCCGGCAGCGAAGGATTTGAACCGATAACTACATCATATTCGCCTGTTGAAACCATCTCTGAAAGCTGCTGCTCCCACGCCGACTGATTAACTCCGGCTTCATATATTTTTATTTTAACATTTTGATATTTTTTCGCAAACTCATTCGCCCCTTCAGCCATTAATTCATAGGGCGGACTTCCGGCAATAACTCCGGTAATAAAAACAAGAACCGAAAGCTCGTGTGAAGATCTGTTATTTTTTATACAACCGGTTGTAAAAAAAAGTGATAAAAGTAATAAAAAAACAAACGCCTTTTTCATAATTTTTATATTATGTAATTTTTTAATCAGTGTCAATATAACGACGCGCAGCGATTAATGCCGGTAATTTCAAACTTTACATTGGTCATTCGGCGCTCCCCGCTCTTTTATATTTTTCAAACAATCCACCATAAACATCGGCTTTTTTTAAATCCGGCTCATAGCATTTATCAATACGGCACATTGCCAAAGACGCTTCTTCATAACATGCGAACTTTCCCAGGAAACACGCGCCGATTATCGCAAGACCTAAAAGTTCGGCTTCTTTATAAACGCCTTCCAGTACCGGAACCTGCATTATATCGGCTTTTATTTGATTTAAAGCGGCGCAGCCGGCAAGACCTCCTGTTACGCGCAACTGTTCCGCTTTAACGCCGGATTCTTCCATTACGCTGATCACATCTTTTATCGCAAAACCTATTCCTTCAAGTATTGATCTTGCAAAATCGTTTCTGTTAGACGACATGCTGATTCCCTGCCATAAAGCTCTTGCGGAGGGATTCCAAAGGGGCGCTCTTTCTCCCGCAAGATACGGATTAAAAACAATACCGCCGCTTCCCGCTCCGCTTTTTTGCGCACAAGAAATAAATTCATCAAAATCAGGAAAACCGAGAATATCGCAGCCCCATTCAATTGCCTTTCCTGTGGTGTTAATAATTCCTGATAAATTCCAGTACGGTTTTACAGGATGACCGTAGGACATCAGCCTCTTGTCATTAATGCAGGATTCGGCGCAGAGATTGACTCCCTCCGATGAGCCGGTGCGATCGCAGACCTGTGCGGGTCTTGTTACTCCGCTTCCTAAAATTGCCGCAAAAAAATCAGGGCCGCCTGATATTACAGGGATATTTTCCTTAAAGCCGTAAACTTTCGCAGCCTGCGGAGTAAGAGTTCCGAACTTTTCTCCAGGACGAATAAATGAAGGAAATTTTTCTTTATCCATTTTTAATTTTTCAAGAACATCATCATTCCAAAACCAGCGGTCAAAACCGTCGCACGGAAAAACGCTTTTCGCTGATCCTGTTAATGCATGGGCAAGATATTCAGGACAGCCGAGAAAATATTTTGTCTTTTTGTATAAATTATTTTCATCATTTTTTATATGAAGAATTTTTGGGAGAAAAAATCCCGCGTCAACATAACCGCCCATTATTTCCGATACTTCATTTTGATACTTTACAGCTCTTGCATCCAGCCACAGACGCGCATTTTCCGCAGGAACATTCAGAGCGTTATCTGCAATATACGGCTCTCCAAGAACAGGAACAAGACTGGGACCGTTTCCGCTGATTACAACCGCCTGTACAAGATTCAATTCTTTTTGCTCTTTGTTACAGGTGATTTTTTTGCAGCATTCGTCAAATGCCTTTAGCCACATTGAAGGATTTATTTCGTGTTTTAAATCGTCACACATATTTATTTTCAGATGAACAGATTCAAAAGCTAATCTGTTACCGTTAAAATCCCAAAGAGCCGCTTTAAAATTCGATGTTCCAATATCAACCGTTAAAAGCATTTCTTTTAATCAGCCTCCTTATTTGTTTTAACAAAAAAAAGTTCCTTAATCACATGATTTTTTGCAAGCCCTTTCTTCTCAAAACTTGTCTTGGGTCTCCACTGCTGCGGCTCTGCGAATCCATTAAAAGAATTGCGCAGTCCTGCCGAGGCTGTCAGTTCTTCCAGCGCAAAAGCCGCGTAATCTTCCCAATCTGTAACCATGTACAGATACCCTTCAGGCTTTAAGGTATCGGCTAACAATTGCGTAAAAGGACGCTGAATGAGACGGCGTTTATTATGTCTCTTTTTCGGCCAGGGATCAGGAAAAAAAACATGAACGGCGTCAAGAGAATCAGGCGGAATCATTTTTTCAACAACAGCGGAAGCGTCATATTCAATTATTTTAATATTTGAAAGCGATCTTTTCCCGATTTCCCATAACAGCCTCCCTATTCCCGGACGGTGAACTTCAATGCCTAAATAATTTTTATCAGGATTGGTCTGCGCAATTTCTGCGGTTGCAAAACCTGAGCCAAATCCAATCTCCAGTGTAACATTTTCATTTTTAAACAAATCGCAAAAATTTATTGGCTCTTCCCTGAATGGAACTAAATATTTTTCTGATAATGATTCGTATGCTTTTTTCTGGGAATCCGTAAAGTGACCGGTTCGTTTCACATAACTTTTTAGCATCAGTATAACGGAGCCACATCCGTAAAGGCGCTGCAAAAATTGGATTCATCTTCAGCCCAGAGCGCTGCAGTTACAGCGGAGGACGGAAGCCTTAATTCGGAAATTTTTCCTGTTCTTGAATTTAGCGTAACTGTTGTTGAATAATTTCCGGAACTGTCATAACAGACTAACCTGTTGACAGGCCACAACGAGTTGATTGTATATTCTCCGTTACTTATATACAGCGCGGGAAACGGAAAACTGACATTTCCGTCATAGGTAAAATTCCGCTGCGCGCTTTCTCCTCCCTTGTTGACAAGCACAACGCGGTAAACGCCGTGCGGAAGGCTGCCCTCGAATACAGCAATGCTCCGCGTTCCAATCCATTCATTTCCGTCAAATGTATATCGCTGCCACTCATCACTTTTAATCTGCCAGCGAAGCTGTTCTCGGTCATGATATAGAAACAAATGATCCAAATTTTCAATTCCGTCCTCGTCCTCGCAAAGAATAAATAACGAAAAGTGTTCTACAGGACCGGATTCACCCTGATATAAAACCAAATTTAAAAAACCATATACAATTTTCGGCTCGCCTCTTGTACATGAATTTGAAATTATTAATGAAAATATCAACAGAAAAAAAAATGAGGAAAAACCAATAAAATTATTTCCTGACTTCATGATTTATCATAAATTTTAGCCTAAATTAATGAATTAAACAAGGTGACTGACACCTTATCCACATTTTATCCACAAGCGGACTAACTAAGGTGACTGACACCTTTATTTTATTATAAAATACGGGTATAAATTACAAATGATAAAAGTCTTAAATGTATCTAAACGTTACGGTAAATTCCTTGCCAACGACGATATATGCCTTTCTGTTCAGCCCGGAGAGATGGCGGTTTTATTGGGACCAAACGGAGCAGGAAAATCAACCTTGATTAAGTCGATATGCGGTCTTTTGCGGTTTCAGGGATTTATTACAGTGGGCGGATTTGACAATAGATCCGCGGATGCGAAACGCTTGCTCGGCTATGTGCCGGAGATACCGGTTTTATATCCCATGCTGACAGTCCGCGAACATCTGGAGTTTATCGCAAAAGCGTACCGTTTAGACAACTGGGAGCCGTTAGCTGAAGAATTGCTGCAACGTTTTGAGATGACTGACAAAGCGGCAAAACTCGGCAAGGAACTTTCCAAGGGAATGCAGCAGAAGGTGAATGTTTGCTGCGCGCTTTTACCTCAGCCAAAAGCCGTGATCCTTGACGAGCCTCTTCTCGGTCTTGATCCGCACGGCATCCGCGAAATTAAACATATGATTTCCGGTTTAAAAACTTCAGGCTGCGCCCTTTTAATCAGTACGCACATGATCGAAAGCATGGAAGAAAACTGGGATATTACCTATATCATGAAAAACGGAAAAGTAGCCGCTGTCTGCAAACGCGCACAAATGCCTCATAATCAATCTCTTGAAGACATTTACTTCTCTATCACTGAAGGAAGCGAAAAATCATGAGCGCTCTTTTTTATATCATCGGCAAAAGCATAAAAAACAGCCTGAAAGAACTTTTAAAAAAACCAGGCAAGCTTTTTTTATACATTTTTGTTATAGCCTTAATCGCCGCAATGATTATTCTTTCTTTTTTTACAAGTTCTTATATTGATACTCTATCTCCCATGTTCTGGTTCAGCGCGATATTATTTTTATTTATAACGCTGTTTTTCGGCATTTCAATTTCAAAAGGACTCTCCGGCGGCGATGCCATATTTGAAATGAACGATGTTAATCTTTTGTTTGTTTCTCCTGTAAGCTCGCGGAAAATTCTTTTGTACGGCATTGTGCGGATGGCAAAAACCGCTTTTTGGGCTGGATTCTTTATTTTATTTCAAAGCAACTCCCTTGCGAATTTCGGCGTTGGTTTTGACGGCGTTCTGCTGACCTTCGCGGGTTTTCTTTTCTGCGTGATAGTGCTTACGATTTTATCGCTTTTAATTTACAGTATTACAAACGGCAAGACGCTTCGAAAACGCATTGTAAAAATTTTCGCTGTTGCAGTTTTTATACCTCTGGCAGTTTACTTGATCGTTCAATATCTAAACACACAGGATGTTTTATTGGCTCTGGAAAGCGCGTTTACCTCGCCCTTTTTTAAATTTGTTCCCATTGCAGGCTGGACTTCATGCGCAATTACTTCCATTTTATCGGGAGATATACTAAACGGAATTTTCTTCTTCGGATTAAATTTTGTTCTTGGGGCAGGTCTTACAATTTATATTTTACTTTCAAAAGCTGATTATTACGAAGATGTGCTTGTCGCGACAGAAACAGCGTACGAGAAAAAACGCGCGCTTATGGAAGGCAACATAAACGCCGCGGCATCCGCAAAGAAAGTAAAAGTTTTAAAAACAGGAATTGCCGGAACAGGCGCAATGTCGATATTCGCAAAACATATGCGCGAAAGTTTCAGGGAAAACCGTTTTGGTTTTTTAAACTTAATGTCTGTTTTTTTTATTATTGGCTCTGCGGTTGCAGCCTTTCTAGTCCGCGATCTTATTACGATTTTACAGATGCTTATGTGGATTCAGGTTTTTCTTATCGGAACAGGACGCGGATTAAAGGAAACTTACTCGCATTATATCTACATGATCCCGGAATCATCATTTAAGAAAATAATTTGCAGCAACATGGAATTAATGTTAAAAACACTGATAGAAGGCGTATTGATATTTTTACCCGGCGGAATAATTTTACAGGCGCATCCTTTATTTATCATTATCTGCATACTGATTTATACGCTTTTTTCATTTTTATTGTTAGGTGTAAATTATCTTTTTATGCGTTCAACAGGAGCAAATGTCAGCATGGGAATACTGATGATGGTTTATTTTATCGCCGTTTTATTAATTATGGCTCCAGGCATTATTCTGGCTGTTGTTGCAGGCTCAATGATTGGCGGAGATTCAGGATTATTTTCAGGTTTGCTGATTCTTGCGTTATGGGAACTTATCGCAGGCATCATCTGTTTTATTATTTCCAGGGGCGTTTTGCATAACTGCGATATGGCAGTTATCAAATTAAATAAATAAAGGATAAAAATGAATATCTGGTTTGCAACTAACAATTCTCATAAAAAAGAAGAACTTGAAGCCATTCTAAATATATACTTAAAAATTCCGGGCGAAGAAGGCTTATCCTTTTCTCCAGAAGAGACAGGTGATAATTTCCGCGACAACGCATTGATTAAAGCAAGAGAATTACATAAACTCCTTGGAAACGGCGATCCTGTAATCGCCGATGATTCCGGTCTTTGCGTTGACGCGCTTGACGGAAGACCCGGAGTATTATCGGCGCGTTATGGAATGACAAACGGAGAAAAAAAAACAAGTTTACAGCAAAATTTACTGCTGCTTGACGAACTTGGAGACAACCCTGTAAGAAGCGCGCGTTTTGTCTGTTCGATGGTTTTGTTGTACGGCAGCGACCGTTTTTTCATCGCGCAGGAAACGCTTGAAGGAGAGATTGTAAAAAAGAGCGATATGAGAGGAGAAGGCGGTTTCGGCTATGATCCGGTTTTTTATGTGCCAAAATTCGGACGAACACTGGCTGAACTTTCCGCGGAAGAAAAAAATTTAATCAGCCACCGCGGCAAGGCAGGAGCGGTTATTTCAAAAATATTACTCTGTTTACGTTAAACAAGAATTGTATCTGATTTTTTAATCCTTGTAAGTAAGGTTAATAGTATTATTTAATATTTGATTTGGGAGATATATGGCGAAGATAAAATTTGATACTCAGCTTAATGATCCTCAAGCCAAAGCCGTGCGTGCAATTGACGGACCGGTTTTGATTATCGCCGGCGCCGGATCAGGGAAGACGAGAGTTATTACTTACCGCATCGCGCACATGCTTGACAGGGGAATTCCTCAGTCGGCGATTCTGGCTCTAACATTTACAAATAAAGCGGCGCGTGAGATGCAAGTCCGCGTTAAGGAGCTTACAGGAAAAAAACTTCAAAGCCTTACAGTCAGCACGTTTCACGCGTTCGGCTTAACAGTCATCAGGGATAACTGCGAGCATCTGGGTTACAGAAAAAATTTTTCCATTTATGATGAGACCGATAAAATTACGCTTATAAAAGAATCGTTAAGAGAATGTAAAATGTTTTCGCCCAAGATTGATCTGTACGAGCTAAACCAGTTTTTTTCCAAAATTAAAACAGGGCTTTGTAAATGGACAGATGACACTTTAATGCAGCCTGTTTACGATGAATATCAGCAGGCTTTGAAAATTTATAACGCGGTTGATTTTGACGATCTTTTAACAATCCCCCTTGAGTTATTTTCAGATAACATGGATATTCTGCAAAAATACAGACACAAATACCGCTATATTCTTGTGGATGAGTTTCAGGATACAAGCCTTATTCAGTATAAATTATTAAAACTTCTTGCCGAAGACAAAGACGCCAACATCTGCGTAGTAGGCGATGACGATCAGTCGATTTATTCATGGAGAGGAGCAAACTACGAAAATCTACTGCTGTTCGAAAAAGATTTCCCGGGACGTTTGGAAATTAAACTTGAGCAAAATTACCGTTCCACTTCCACTATATTAAACGCGGCAAACGGCGTTATTTCGCATAACACAGGCAGAAAGGAAAAAAATCTCTGGGCTGCAAATGAAGGCGGCAGACCTGTAGAGCTTTTTATTCCGGAAAACGAAACAGCCGAAGCCGAATTTATAGCAACTCAGATAAGATCGCTTGCGATTTCAGATAACTATAAATATCATGACTTTGGAGTTTTAACAAGGACAAACTCTCTTGCGCGTAACATAGAAGAGGCTTTTCTTGCGGAAAACATTCCTTACCGCGTTTCCGGCGGAACAAGTTTTTTCCAGCGCAAGGAAATAAAAGATGTAACTTCCTATCTTAGGGTTATCGCAAATACAAACGATGATGTAAGCCTTCTTCGAATCATAAACACGCCAAGAAGAGGCATAGGCAAAACTACAATCGCGCTGTTAAACGAAACCGCGAGGAAAAATCATATCAGCATTTGGGACTCGCTTGTCCGGTTAAATTACGCAAGATCCCAGGGACAGCAGGGGCTTTTTTCAGGCGAAGATAAAAACGCCGCAACAGAAATTGAAGAGTTCGCGGCAATGATCGAAAAAATGCAGGCGCTTTTTCTGGAACGCCAGGGCGAAAGCGGAAAACCCTGGAGGCTTTCAAACTGCGTCCGCAGGTTAGTTGAAGAAATCGACTACTGGAGTTATCTTGTTCTTGAACACGGCAAGGATGAAAAAAAAGCTCGCTGGAAAAACAGCAACATAGAATATTTTATCAGAATGATCGAAAACTGGGAAAGCGATCCTGACAATCTTGACGCGGGACTTTATCCGTGGCTGAACAGAATCAGCCTTATAACGCGCGACGACGGCGAAGATAACAATGAAGGAAAAGTCAATTTGATGACAATTCACGCAGCTAAAGGTTTGGAGTTTCCGGCGGTTTTTATCGCAGGAGCCGAAGAAGGATTGATTCCTCACGAAAAAAGCATCAATGAAGAAAACGATGAAGATGCGGGAAGCATTGAGGAAGAGCGCCGGCTTTTTTATGTGGCAATCACGAGAGCTCGCGAAAAATTGTACATAACAAGCTGCCAAAAACGCCGCCATCTTCAATCTGTTAAGGAATGCTCCCCTTCTCCGTTTATTGATGAAATCCCAGAGGACTTAATTAAAATCCATGAAAAAGAAAACGCCGAACCAGAAGAAGATCAGGCGGAAAATTTCATCGCCAAAATGAAAGCCATGTTTAATTGATCTTTTTACTCTACATTCCGATAATATATTATGAAAAAATGTGCATTTATCTTCCTCCTTTTTGCTGTTCTTAGCCCGTTATTTTCACAGGATTTAAGCCTTAATGCCGGAGATTTAATCCTGGAACTGCGTCCTGACGGCGGATTCCACCTCTTTATCAGGAAAAAAGCAGATATTTCTTCTGTACTTTTAACTGAATCAACAAGAGATCCGACTTTCCGCGCAGATAACTATGCCTACCGCGCGGGAGAATGGAACGCGGTTAACGGAGATGAAATACGCATTTTAAACGGCGAACCTATTCCAAGAGAAAGCAGAATTTACTCGCTTATTTCTTCAACTGTTGTTGAACATCCTGTTTTTGGTCAGGCATTTCATATCTATCTTCCTTATGTACTTTATTATGGATACGAAAATACAAGGCACGGCGAAGTATATCTTACAGACGGCACTTATTTGAATATCCGCGCGTTTTCACTGCCCTATGCCGATTACCTCGGCGCATTCAGAGATAACCCTTTTGTCCTTGAGGCAAGGCAGGAACCTCCCGCCGCTCCGCCTGCCGGAAGATATCTGGAAGAAACGCTAGAGGCTTTTAAGGAAATCGCAAAAACAGGAAGCGGCGATATAATATATTCCCAAGGTCCCGATGATGTTGTAGACTTAATTAAAACCGCTCTTGAAAGGGAAAAGGGAAAACCCATTGATATAGTAATTTGCCTTGATACCACTAACAGCATGAAAAAATATATTGATGCGTTACGCGCAAAACTTATTTCCGTGTTAAGAGAAATATTAAACGATTATCCTTCATTCAGGATTGGCATGGTTCTGTTTAAGGATTATCATGAAAGTTATCTTACAAGAATCGTTCCTTTTACGAACGATTTTTCAAGATTTCAAAACGACTTAAACGCCATTCGTGTCCAGGGAGGCGGAGACATACCGGAAGCCGTATACGAAGCGATTTATGACGGCGCGGTAAAGTTTAACTGGGAAGCGCAGGCAAGAGTAATGATATTGATAGGAGACGCTCCTCCTCATCCAAGACCGAGGGGAAGAATTACAAAAGAAATGGCGGAAAACGCTACGGCGGAAAAGAACATCACTTTGCATGCGATGATACTGCCGCAGTAAGGATTTTATTTATGAATATTTTCGAAGCTGTAATACTGGGTATTGTACAGGGACTTACGGAATTTCTTCCTGTCAGCAGTTCGGGGCATCTTGTTTTACTGCAAAAAATTTTTAAGATAGAAAACCGGTCTTTATTTTTTGATACGATGCTTCACGCTGGAACGCTTGTTTCTGTTTTTATTGTTTTATGGAAAGATATTTGGGCGCTAATAAAAAAGCCGTTTCAAAAACTTATGCTGTTTTTAATAATCGCGACAATTCCCGCTGTTATCGCGGCTCTTGCTTTTAATGATTCGATAGAAGAGATTTTTAGATCGGCGCGGCTTTTAGGCTGGTGCTTTTTAATAACAACAGCGCTCCTCGTTACCGCGGAGCTGCTTTCAAGACGCGCTGTAAAAAATAATAATTTAAAAAAAGCCGGTGACATGAACTGGCTTGACGCTCTTATTATCGGTTTAATGCAGGCAATTGCGATTCCTCCCGGGATTTCGCGTTCAGGAGCGACAATAAGCGGCGCGCTTTTCCGGAAACTTGACCGCGATTTTGCCGCGCGTTTTTCATTTTTAATGTCAATTCCCGCGATACTCGGCGCACTCGTTCTGCAGACAAAAGATTTATTAAAAGCCGGCGCGGCGCAGACAGGCGAAACAGTAATGGGAGCAGGAGCAGTCATCGCCGGAACTTTGGCAGCTGCGGCTGTAGGTTTTTTCGCAGTAAAATTTATGCTGAAAATAATCAGGGAAAAATCGCTTTTCGGCTTCGCTGTTTATACAGGCATTTTAGGCATTCTCGTTCTGCTTGATCAAATTATCACGCACATTGTGTTTTAAAATTACGGCATCGCGTTAGGATTAAAATCCTTGTTTAAAATTTTTTCTGTAAGACCGAAACCTTCTTCTTCCAAATTTCCTTTTGGTTCTATGTGAACCATAATATCAT
>Ga0209755_10001628_pt1 | contig 34014 bp, 31 predicted proteins | sample TergutCo191P1_FD_187301 | JGI IMG/M metagenome (GOLD analysis project Ga0209755, IMG submission 187301) | Cornitermes sp. P1 segment gut microbial communities from Petit-Saut dam, French Guiana - Co191P1 (SPAdes) (version 2) | ecosystem: Host-associated > Arthropoda: Insects > Digestive system... | reverse complement strand
CTTCTCCGTCAATAAGCTCGTAGCGCTCTGAGCCTTCCCAATCAAGGTAGTCGGCGTAGGTATAGCGATGTTTTTCCTGGAATTCCTCATCCACTCTTACGGCATTTTGCATCGGGCTTCTCCTAATAGACAGTATAAGGGATTACGGGACGACGGACAATGCCACCACTACCTGGACAACAGGAATAAGAAAACTCCTTTGCGGCACCGTTTTCCCCTTTCAGCAAGGCGATCAGCGCACAGGCATCAAACATGTAGCTTGTCATTTGTTTTCCCATGTGAGTTTTGCCCCTTTTGCTTCTGCAAGCCCAAACAGCGGAGGCAGCCGACAAACGGTCACTTGACAGGCCCGTATGAATGTATTACATTGTAGGACAATGGTCAGGTATACAGAAGATGTTGGCAAGGCACTAAAAAAGGGCCTTATGCCTCGGGATGTTTTTCAGCGTATACATGAGGCATTGGAAGCGGTGGACGCCACGAAAAACCTAAGCCTTTTTGACATAAGACAACTGAAAGTTTCAGGGGAAACTGGACGGGAATATTTCCGTTTGCGGAAAGGAAAATACAGGGCTGTTTTCTTCATCGAAAACGATGACCTTGTTGTCATGGCTTTGGGCAAGCGAGAGGAGGTATATCGGGAATGGCAGTAGTATCGATAAGGCTGAACGAAGCCGAGGAAAAAATGGTGAACTTTCTTTCCGACTATTACGACAGGGATAGGTCGGCATTGATTAAATACTCGCTTATGGAGTTGTACGAAGATATTATCGACGTTAGGGCTATCGACGAATTCGAAGTGAAGGAAAAGAGGGGTAAGGTGGAATATTTTACTTTTGATGAAACGTTGGCTTTCATGAAAGAATAGCGGTTTTCTGCCTAGGAACAATGGTACAATGGGGGGGGAGGGGGTACGCTACCAGTAGTGTACCCTGGTGTACACCAACGCTACGGGTTTTTCATGACTGACACCCAGGCGTGACCATGTTTACACCCCGCCACCGGGGAGAAGGCAGCAGGTCCACCACGTCGCCGTTTTCGGTTTCCCACAGGACCCACGATACAGTGCCGGGATCGTGGGCGGCCTTGCTGGTAACCGTGGAAGAATGGCCGTCCTCTATCGCGGTTTGGGACCTTATGTGTATGACGTTCCAGCCGGCTTCCAAAAACATGTTGAGGTCTTCGATCCTCCACTCAAAACTGTAGGGCCGGCCTTCGGCAAAACCCGCGCCGGAGTATCTGCCCCTCCCGATAATCGTAACGTCCTAATCGACATATATATAGTACACTTCGTCAAGAGTGGATACGATGCCGGCTTCGGTTTCGCGGGTTTCCGACCTCAGCCTTTGAAGCCGGCCGCCTCGGCCGTCCCCTACCGTTACCATGGCGTGAAAAAGGACGGCACGCGCGTCCATTGGGCTAATCGTAAAGTTATCATATTGATCGTCGTAGCTTCCGAACAAAGAACCAATATTCGTCAGAAAGCCGGGTGTGCCGATATTAAAGTTCAGTTGACCGCCGTTAATGGCCCCTTCCCCGCCAAGGTTGCGCCACATATACCAGGCGGCAACAACCCGTCTGTCGCCTTCGAATACCCTGTATTCTTCTTCGTCCGAAACCAAGATATACACCTGCCCGGTAAGATTCATGACAGACCCCATAGGCGACCTGCTTTCCGGGACACTGGTACCCGGATCGGGGACGGAATCCACCGGACAACCGGCCAGAACCAGCGCGGCAACAAACACAACCACCAGGATTCCCCAGGCAAAAAACACGTTTTCGTTTTTACGTATGCTATTCATACCTTATATTTATAGGCTTTTCCAGCCAGTTATGTCTAGGATACCGCCCCCTCATTCAGCAATTCTAAATTTGCCCCTTTCCAGTAAATGTCACTCATCCTTCCCCCTGACATACCGAAGGAATTCGTCCCATCGGGAAAAATACCTGCGCCTTATCAGTAAGACTGGTGACTGTCACCGTTGCGCCTGCTCCAATGGGGGGGGAGGGGGGGTACGCTACCAGTAGTGTACCCCGTTGTGCACCAACGCTACGGGTTTTTCATGACTGACACCCTCGCGCCAAACATAGCCTGAGCAGTCTGCGCTTCGCGTAATGCACGAGCAGCCTCATTGATTCTCATCAATGTCCACCAAAGTGTTTGATCTGTATGCTGAGTTGGGTCGACCCAAACGGTTACAAGGCCAGACTCGTTTAGTTCTATACGAGCGCCGTTAATAGTGCCATGCACAGTACCTGCAGCATTTGACCAATCTACTGACGAATCAACACTGCTCATTATATTGATGATATTTATATTAGCAGCCATTGCTGCTTTATTTATATTGCTTAAAGTCGCTATTCTTTCTTTTACTGCTTCCAAATTAGCGATACCGTCTTCTATAAATACATCAATACTTGCGCCAACACTAGCCCAGCCGCCGGGATCGGTCCATGTAACGTGGTGATTCATCGTTGGCTCGGTGGGGGCAGTATCACGTTGGGTTTCGACATCGGATTGGGTTTGCTCTAAAAAGGCAAGGAGTTCGGTGGCCGTTATACCGTATGGAACCTCAATAGTTGCCGTAGTATTTGCGCCTGCTCCTGTCACTGTAGATGTCGGTGTAGCAATATTCGAAAATGTTACATTCGTGATATAGCTAGCAAACGTGTTCAAATCCACTGCGGTGTTGAGGCTGGCAATCGTGGCTGTGATTGCGGCGATTTGGGCGCGTAGCTGTGCGTTATTTGCGGCATCAGGGGCGGCCGATCCATCCACACCCGTGCCCAGTTGGAATGTAATTCCGCCCCTGGTAATCGGGTCGCTGTAAATCGGGTTTGCCGTCTGAAACGCCGCGTAGCGGACGTCGCGGACGGCGGTTTTGGCCTCATTTAGGGCGTTGAATATCGTAATTGCGCAAGCTGTTGATTCTATACGCACCGTTGCCGTTGCATTTTCACCAGTTCCAGGATCAATATGTCGACCGCCCGGAACGTTTTGCTCTAACAGTACCCGATTTATGTAACCGGCCAGATCGTTCAAGTGCACTACCTCGATTCCCTGCTCGATAACAGCGCGGATTCTGCTGACTTCTGCCCGTGTCATGCCGGCGGCTATTTGGAAGTCAACCCCACCATGGCTGACGTTTGTCGGTGTGTTCACTATCGCCGCATCATAGGCGTCACTGCGGACGATGCGGACCTCATCTCTGGCGGCAATCAAGGCGTTTCTAACCGCGTTCGCCGCAGCCTCGGAGTCAATGAGTATCGTTGCCATCGCTTGCTCGCCTGTTCCAGGGTTAATAATCGGTGTGGCTATGTTTAGAGCGAATTCTACGCTGGTCACATAGGCCGTGAACTCTGCAACATTCATACCCTCGACCATTGTTCTTATATCGCGGACTTGGGCGCGGTTCAGTATGCCGCCAGCAATCTGGAAGCTAATTCCAGCGTTGTTGATGTTTGTCGGAGTGGTTACGATAGTCGCCCAGTATGCGGCCTCTTCCGCGGCCTCGCGTTCGGCGCGGGCCATGTCGCGGCCATAGGCCAGGTCGGCCATTATGCCGTCCGCGCTTGTGCTGTCGGTATAGATGACGGCTTTGTTTTCCTCGTTCAGGCCGACAATGCGCCCGCCTTCGATCGGGTGAATGCCGACCGTCAAGCTGTCGGTATAGGGCGTGAACCCGGCCAATGCGTCCGCGTCCAGCGCGGCAAACTGATCGCGGATTGCGTCAATCCGCGCCTGCAGTGCTTTGGATTGTTCCGCCGAAAGGTTGTCCGGGATGTTGCCCGACGTGGCGAAACCGATTCCGGCGATTGTGGTGCTGTAGTGTTCGACTTCAATCGGCTGGGGGTAGTCGCCGCAGCCGCAGGGGTAATTGCCGCAGTCGGGGCAGTTTACGGTAAAGCTTAGCGGCTCGCTTGCCGGGGAGTCCAGGCTTCGGCCTTCCACGCCGAGTGCCACGACGGCAACGCTGTGCTCGCCGACGGGCAGGCCAAGATCGGCAAGGTCGGTTTGCCTTGCGCCAGTTCCGGTGGCGGGGATGTTTTCCCGGAGGTCGCCGGCGTGGACGGTGTATCCGCCGGCACCGGGGATCGCCGGCCATGACAGCAGCGAACCGTACAGGCTTGCCTGCGGGGCGGGCAAGGGGGCTGGTATGATATCCTCGTCGTTGTCCATCGGGCAGCCGGCAAGGGCTGCGGCGAAGGCCAGTACTGCGGTTATGGAGGTCAGGGCGCGTAATTTGGTCATATCGTGGCTCTCCTATGTTGCCTGCGGATCTTGCTGGGACGCATATACTTTCGAATGAAATTATCTAGCTTACGTTCGGGGGGGGGGGGGGGGGGGGGGGGGGGTAAATATCGCTGTGGGCGACAGTGTGCTTTCATACGAAAGTGTGCCTTTTCCGTTCCCCAGGCGGTAAAGGGCGTAAGGTCGGCTGTTTTGGCTGCGGTTAGGCATGGTTATATTTGTAACATGGAGGATGGGGGAAGTCAAGGGGTGGGGGAGCAAAGGCCCTGGGATTCGGCTGGATACAGACGGGAAAACCGCCCCCTTTCCCGACCACAAAAGAATGCGTCTGTCCGACTCGTTCGAACGGGTCGCTGGCTTCGAAGATGTTGCGCTGGAACTGGAAATCGACGTTTACAACGTCAACGAGGGCCGAAATCGTAGTATAATAGAAGCGTGTGAGGAACTGAAAGGCTACGCATATTTCGTGTTCCAGGTAAGGGCGCACGAAAAGGAGCTTGCGGCGCAAGGCAAGGAACCCAGCGGCGAGGAAGCGATGAAGACGGCGATCAAGCTGGCAATCCTGGATTGCAAGAACGCCGATCTGCTGAGGAAGTTCTGGGAAAACATGAGCCAGGAGGAGTTGAATATGCTGGTAAACGAGTGGGACATGGAGACGGCACTGGAAGTCCGTGAGGAAGAGGGGTTTGAGAGAGGCGTAGGAGTTGGAGTGGAAACTGTTGCCGCAAACGCCTTGGCAAAAGGTTATACCATTGAGCAGGTTTACGAAATTACTGGGCTTGACACGGAAATCATTACTGGCCTTTCCCAACGGTTCCATTAATACACTTTCAAGATGTATTATCCGATATTCAGGGTGGGGCATATCGTGTCAATAAAGTGTCGTCGGACGAAAAATTCAAGCTGAGCAAGTACGAAACCACGCCGGGCAAGGCTCCGGTTTTCCCCAAGGAAAGCTGGCTGGGTTTTTCATGACTGACACTGTTGCGCCTCCTTGCGAAGTAGCTCGCTATAGGTATAGCGACGTTTTTCATTGGGCACTAGGCTTCTCCTGTAGACTACACCTCATTCTTCCTTTGATATTTCCATAATCAAGTCCTCCATCGTCTGATTCACGGTGCGGCGCAAGATTTCCCGTTTTTTCGCAATCAAATCGGCTATGTGTTGTATCTTGTTGTGCTTACCGATGGATGCTTCTCGTTCCATTGCCAAACCGTTTTCCCCCGTGGAGGGGGAAAGCAACTCCCACGCTTCCCTGTTGAGCGTCCTGGCGAGGCTTTTTAAGGTTTTGTCGCTTACCCAGGTTTCGCACCGTTCAATATTATTTAGATATGAAAGGGAAATATCCGCATGTTCCGCCAGTTTTGCTTGGCTGATGTGCAGCGTACGCCTGATGGTTTTGATGTTTTGGGCAAGAATTTTCCGTAGATCCTGCGAACTGTCCACCTTGCAAGTATATGATACCATCATGGTTTTCCAAAATATGATGTTGACATAGTTTAAGATACGCACTATTATCATAAAGGGAATATTTGGCTAGGGCATCCTTGGGTAAGACTTGGAGCAACCTGTCCATTTGCACGAAACTTTCAAAACAAAGGAGATTTCATATGAAAAGCGTATGCAGATTTTTCAGTATTATCGCCCTTACCACGGTAATTTCGCTTTTACCGACAGGATGCGCTTCGCAACCAGTGGCTGATCCGGACGGCATAACGCTGGATCAGGCGATTGCTGAAGCCGCCGCCCACATTGACGAACGGATTGCGGCCGGATCAAAAATCGCCCTGCTTAATTTCAGTTCGCCTTCGGATCGGTTTTCCTTGTATGTGCTGGACGAATTGTCGGCAAACCTGTTGGGCAGCGGAAGACTTACCGTTGTCGATCGAAGGGAAGTAGACCTTATCCGCGGCGAAGTTGATTTTCAGTTCTCTGGCGAGGTGGCCGACGACTCGATACAGCGGGCGGGGCAAATTCTGGGGGCGCAGTCAATAGTATCTGGCTCCCTGATAGAAATTGGCGGCGATTACCGGATTGCGATCCGTGTGCTGAACGTGCAGAGTGCCGCCATTGAGGTGCATTTTAGGTCGGACATCGCCAACGACAGGCGCGTTCAGGCCTTGCTTGAAGGGGGTAGAGCGAGCGTGGCGGGAGGCGTGCCACAATGGCTAACTACAGCGCAAGCGCAGGTGGCGCAGGCTCCAGCAGTGCAAGCTCCAGCGGCGCAACCCCAAGCCCCCGTGCAGGCACAACCGGCGGCCCCTCCTACCCCTACCTTCAGGATCGGCGACATTGGTCCGGCAGGCGGCATTATCTTCTTCGACCAGGGCAACCATTCTGGTGGCTGGCGGTTTCTGGAGGCGGCACCAGTGGATTTGGGCCCTGCGGTATTTGCCACGGAAACATTCACCACTGGTGAAATTCAACATTTTGGGTGGAATTTGGATGGTGCGGCACAACATGAGCGCCGATCACGGGCTATGGGCACGGGAAATTCCAACACAGTGTACCTAATGAGAGTTGCCAACAATAAAGGCGGAGGATTTGGCTGGGCGGTACAACTTGCGGCTACTTACGAATTAAACGGTTTTGACGACTGGTTTTTACCCAGCCAGGACGAACTAAATCATATGTACGGCAACCTGCACATGAGAGGCCTGGGGAATTTCAGATCGGAAAGATACTGGTCTTCATCAATAGGCCAGCAGAATCGTTGGACAGGAGTACAGTATCAAAATTTTTCAAACGGCGAGGTTGGAACCGCATGGTACCGACATTACCGAAATATGCCTATTTACCTTAGTACCAGGTTCCTCGTTCGCCCCATTCGTCGGTTCTGACGGTGGAGCTTGGCATAGGGTTGGAAATTTTTTAAGGAGGTTTAGTGGGGATAATCCCTTTGTGAATTGGAAAACTTGTTTCGTATGAAACTTGATATAAGTCTGCGGAGACTTTAATACCGCAAAGGAGAAATTGGTATGAAAAGAATCGGATGGGTCAATGTTTTAAGGATTATTGTCATAATGGCGGTAATCGGATTTTCAATGATTGCTTGCAGCGATGACAATCGTTTGAGTGGTACTTGGGAATTTGCTGGAGGGAGAGCTGGAGTTACTACTATAGAGTTTGTCGGAAATAACTTTATACTAACAGATTATCCGAGTCTTTCCAGGCACCAAGGCCAATGGGGAGTTTTTACAGAGCAATGGGGAGGCATTCCAGCCTTCAGCGACGGCAGGATTAACAGAGAAGCTCTTGTTCGGGTGAGTGAAGAAATATGGCCAGTGTCGGAATTATTTCAGTACCGTAGGGTATTGAATGGAACTTATTCAATTTCGGATGGACAAATTGAATTGGTGTTTTCAGATAGTGGCACTATTAATGTATTAAACTTTTCTCGTACCGAAAATACGATAACACTTGGAGGTTCGCGACTCACGCAAAGGCAATGATTTTAAAAAGTGCCTCTTAAAGCACAGAACCAATACCCATGTGCATTAGCATTGGTAAAAGTGCAAGCGGCACTTAACAAACGGTAATTGCTTCGCCGCTTTTCGGCGGCTCGGACTACGAAAAACCGTATTCGGGCTAACACCCTTGCACGGTTTTTTCCGCCACAGTTTGGGCAGGGGTCGTTGCTACGCAACGCCCTATTACCTGCCCAAATCGTCAGTTACCTAGAACGTTGTCGGCAGACATTAAACGTAAAAATTCAATAGGAGGTATAAAAATAACCAAATCACGTACTGCACGGGGATCATGCCTTTCTACGATCACCTAAGATTTTTGAGAAGAGTGTAACAGCTGGTGTTCCTGTGGTAACGTCAAAGCATTATTTTTTTTTGGAGGAAACTATGGCAAAAATGGATGTTAGCGCATATCTTGACAGGGGGGTTGAGTACTTAAGAAAGGGAGATTGTGACTTAGCAATAGCGGACTTTACTGAGGCAATACGCCTCGAGCCGAACGAAGGCATCCTCTATTCTAATCGCAGTGATGCTTATATTTTTAAAGGGGATATCGCCCTAGCTATTTCGGATCTGGAGATGGCTGCAAGAATCGACCCCAAGAATGAAAAATATAGTGAAATTCTTGGGGCTATAAAACTTGAGCCCGATAATATTCGGGTTTCTATGTATCTTGCTTATGGTGTTCAGCATTTTGAAAGAGGGGATTATGATCGGGCAATTACATGTGCCTCAAAGGTGATCCAGCTCAATCCAAATGATGTTTCAGCTTTATCTGTTGCTTATGGTACTCGTGGTGCATCGCATAAAGGCAAAAATGACTTCGATCATGCTATTGAAGACTTAACCGAGGCTATTCGGCTCAACCCAAATAATGCTCCCGCCTATGCCAATCGTGGAATAACGTATCTAAATAAGGGAGATTATGACCATGCAACCAAAGACTTGGAGATGGCTGTGCAGATCGACCCTCAGGATAAGAGTTATCGTGAACTTTTTGAAAAAGTAAAAAGCAGTTCAGATGGTAGTAACGCCGACGATTTTTTCAAGAAGAAATTTCTCAGAATCATGCTCATCGGTGTTGTTATCGGTGGAGTCTTCTTCGGTATATTTTTTGGCCTCGGCATTGGTCAGTTTTTGACTGCCGCAAAAGAACGGATAATTGTTCAATTTGAAGCAGCTCGAGAGTTTTTTCAGGAAAGTGCAGCAGAGCAAGGTATCATAAAAGGCTTTCTTTTTTCCGTTCTTTGTAATGTGTTAGTAACGGGATTTTTTGTGTCATTAGAATTCATAAAAAGCCCTTTCATCACTATTTCCCGACTCATAAAAAGAGAGTTTCGTTATGGAGATTGGTCGGCATAAAGATAGGAGGTATAATTCGGAAACTACACCAGCATCAGGTACTCGTGACCAAAAATGTAAGACTTGCGGCGCTTATATTGGGCGTGGCTATGAGTATGGTAAGTCGGGTAATTCCAGCAAGGCAATTGAGGATTTTAAAATGGCTGTGCAACTCGATCCCAATAATGACGCAGCTAGCAATTTCCTTCAAGAAGCACTTGATGGTACTATCACCTACTAGTCAAATGCCACTGGTATAGCCAGTGGCTTGAGGAAGCCCCGTTAAAGAGGGCTAGAAATTTTCGAAACAATATAGACGGAGGCATAACATGGGAACCAACATCATGGACAAGTATGGCAACAAAGTCGGCGAAATGAGGAGCGACGGTATTTTTGACAAATCTGGGAGTAAAGTCGGCGAGATGAGGAGCAACGGCATCTTTAACAAATACGGAAGCAAAGTTGCTGAAGTAAGGGGTAGCGACATCTTTGACACTTATGGGAGTCGGGTCGGTTCATTTAATGAATTTCCTTGGCACCTTTTACAGTAAAGGGTCAAATGATGCCACGCTCTATGAGGCGCGTGGCATGATATATGACCAGACAGGGAATCACGATGGGGTAATCAATGATTTTACCGAGGTTATCCGAATTGCCCCGACCGACGATGCTATATTTTCCGTGGCGGTGGGTATCATGGTAAGAGCAAGGAATATCGTGCCGCAGGTGATGAAAGCAAATTCTTCGAATATATTGATCTGGCGATCAAAGACCAGGAAGACGCATTACGAATCGCCCCCACTAATGCGGAGTATCGGAAAATGCTGGAACATTTAACCAGTGAACGGGAACACCGGAAGGCGGCATATGATTAATGGAAATTGAAGACTTTTCAAAGGCGATTAGGCTTAACCCAAACAATCCCTCCCACTACAGCAGCCGTGGGACTGCCTATTATAAGCAAAAGCAGTATGACCTAGCAATCAAAGACTTTACCGAGGCTATAAGGCTTGACCCAACCGCAGTTGCCTATGACAACCGCGAAGAAGCCTACAAGAAAAAAGGCCGATATGATCTGGCGGCTAAGGACGCTGCCGAAGCTGTCAGGCTAAGCACAAGAGTACTGTCCGATGATGAGATTGACATGCTATTGCTTGCGATAAACACAGGCGATAAGGATAAGATCTCTGCTGCAGTTGGGATTAATACGACAATGGCTGCGGGAAATACAGATGATAAGGCCCCTTCCAGAACTGCCAAACCCATCCCAGGAGCATTGTCCCAAGTTGAAATTGATGTCTTGTTATCTGGAGGTACAAGTGGCAGTGCTGGGCAACAGGTAAGCGGCGCACTGACCCAAGCTGAAAAAGATGCATTGTTATCTGATGGCTCAAACTGCAATACTGGACAGCCGGGAACCCAAATACTGTCCAAATACGAAATTGAACAGTTATTGTCTGGAATGAACACAGGTGGGGATAGCGAGGGGCAAATACTTTTAAAGACCCAAATCGAGGCACTTTCGGCGCTACATAAGGTTTTTGCTTCGAGCCTTGCGGCCAGGCCTCGCTTGCCTATCCACGCCAGCGTTAGCTCGGTGGTCGAGATCACCCACGAGAAATTTATCCGCAAGATCCCCGAGTCCTCGATACTGGCAACTGTCAGCATGAAACCGCTCGAAGGCAACGGCATACTGGGTGTTGATCCCTACATTGCATTCTCCATTGCCGACAAGCTGATCGGCGGTATAGGCGAGCGGATCAATTCCCAGCAAGATTTTACCATCATTGCAACGCACGTCATGGAAAAGGTATTCGCGCATATGCTTGAGGACATAAGGAAGGCTTGGATAGGGCTAATAGACCTGCAACCTGAGCTTGTGCGGGTAAACTCTGACCCCCAACTCCTGCAGATTGCTCATCCCACCGACAAGGTTATTTTTGTTACTTTTAAAGTCACTCTCGGGAACATGAAGGGATCAATGGGTTTCTGTGTGCCTTACCTTACCATCGAACCAATAGTTAACAAGCTGTCTGCCGCAGCAGTCAAAGCATGAAGCCAAGCTATTATACAAGTACAAAAATGCTGTGTTTACCGATTGTACTTACTCACCAGTTGCCCACAGGCCGCATTTATGCTCCTTCCATGCGATACCCTTATGTTCACTTCAAGCCCTGCACTTTCCAACTTGTTTCTGAACCGTATAATTTCCTGTTTGCTTGGTTTTTTTATTCCGTCGTGGTTTGTTTGATTGTATTCCAGCAGATTGATCATCACGTTTTCGTGCCGAAACCATTCAGCCAATTGCTGTATGTCCGAATGCCTGTCGTTTATGCCTGGCAACAGCAAATATGCGATTATTATTTTTCTGTTATGCCTTTGCGAATATGACAATGCCGCTTCCACAATGAGGTGTGGAGTAGGCGGTAAATAATGGAGTTGCCATACCACAAAATCAGAGTAAGTGCTGTTGCCATGGTAACGCTATCTGGAATTACCAGCATTCTACACCGCGATTTGCTTCTCGGCAGAAACGGCGGCGGCCAGTTCTTTTCTAACCAATTCGCCGATAACTTCCGACAGGCTGTGACGGTTTATAGAGGCTTTGGCTTGCAGGTATGTCGCGGCTATCGGATCGAGGGAAATCATGGTAAACCCCTTGCGAGTCAAAAAGCCAGGCTTGCTGGTGTCTATTTCCGGCGTTGTGTGCGTCCACAATTCGTCCAGAGCATCGGCTTCTTCATCGGTCATTCTTGCCATAATTTATCCTCCAGTTTGGCGAGATTGCGCCATGCCTTTCGGCACCTCATGGCGTGAAACACGTTCACATTATCCTCGTCAATTTCATTATACAATATTTCGAGAGGATTAAGTCGCCTATCCAAGCCTATAAGCAGGTTCTTTTCCTCCTGACCAGCAATCGGATGATCAAACAGCTTATTGTCAAAGGCAAAACGGTATCATTACGCCACAACCCCACATACACCCCGCCCCAGGCCAAAAGCTCGTCGTGGGAACCCTGCTCCACGATGTCCCCATCCGCCATCACCAGAATCAGATCCGCGCTACGAATGGTGGATGGGCGATGGCAAAACAGGTGACCCCTCATCAGGTTGTCCATGGCACGCTGGATCAAAACCTCATAGCGGAAGGGTAGGTGGTGAATCTTCTCGCTAAGCTGGTTACGCATCCTGTAGGTAATACGCATACTCACCCTGACCATGATATAGCCCTGAACATAGTTGAACAAAATACTGATGGGGTGAAGGGCAACAAGCTGCAAAATGATGATGCCCACTCGATCGATTGTTCAGGTAACAGTTACGCCGTCATATAAGGGCTATCATGATATTTGCGAAAACATTATTGGCAATTAAAGCCTAATATGGAGCCGATTTTATCCGTTTCGTGGATATTTTGTCTCTCTCCAAAGAGGCCACGGGCAATTATACTTGTGCTGTTTTATTCGGCAAAGTGTTGACGATGGCACCATTTATCGTCACATATGCACAGCCCAAAGAATTATAACTTGCAGGACACGGGAAAAAACTGTATACTGCATGTGCCAACAGTGGAAGAAAACAGCTGGAATTTGGCGACACACAAGAGGTGTGCATGCTTACCATATATTTTTCTGGGACTGGGAACACTAAGCACATAGCGGAATTGTTTAGCCGAAAAATGGAAGCAAGGTGTCTATCGATAGAGGATGTCATCAATTTTCAGGCCGACATCAAAGGGCACGATACCATTACTTTTTGCTATCCCATATATGGCTCAAGGGTGCCTCGCATTATGAGGGAATTTGTCGCCAAACACATGAGTGAACTGGTTGGGAAAAAACTTGTCATCTTGGTAACGCAACTTATGTTTTCGGGGGATGGCGCCAGGGTTTTCACGGACATGTTTCGGGCTGGAACCATAGAAGTCATTTATGCCGAACATTTCAATATGCCCAACAACATATGTAATATCCCGTTCGCCATGCAACCTAGCAGAAAAAAAATCCAACGCTACCTTAACAAGGCCGAGGCTAAAATGAAGCAAACATGTCGGAACATCAAGAATGGTATTGTGGTAAGACGTGGCTTCTCCCAGCTTTCACAGGCACTAGGCAATATTCAGGGCAGGATATGGCAGGGCAACAGCGGGGAAAATTACGGCAACCAGAGCGCACACAAATTTTCTCTTGAGCAAAAGGCGAAAACTGGCGTAAAAGTTGACAAGGACTGTACGCTCTGTGGTTTATGTGTGTCAATATGCCCTATGAAAAACCTTGAAATTCTTCAAGGCACAATCGCACAGAAGAACAATTGTACGGTTTGTTACCGTTGCGTGAACCGATGCCCCCACAAGGCAATAACGGTTAAAATGTTCCATGTCAAGCCAAAATGGCAATACCAAGGAATAAAACATGAAGCTGCCCAAGTTAATCAACCAAATCATTCCCCTTGATCGGCAACAATGGCAAAGGCATCGGCTTGCGTTTCATTATGTGTCCCACGCCTATTATGACGTGCAACGAAGGCGCAATAGCCTTTTATCTCGACTATGGTTTCACTTTAATCGGATTTGAGGTGTCGCAAGTTGAAAATGTTAAAACTACTTCTTCCATGTTAAAGTTATACCCTAACTTTTCTAATGCAAGCGCTAATGGTTTATTGGCTACGTCAATATCAGCATATATTTTTTTTACACCGTTTTCCGTTAGTATCCTTGTGCCTTCTGAAAGCAAAACAAGTCCATAGCCACGGCCGCGATATTCGGGCAATACACCTATATAATTAATAGCACCTTCTTGTTCGTTAAATCGCTGCGGTATTATCAATCCAATCAATAAGTCTCCAATATAGCCAAGTCGCCACCAATCGGTATTAAAATCAAATTGCTTTAAGTCATTAACAAATTCCTGCGCCGCACAGCGGTTTCCCAAGCGAACTGCGTCTGCAGCCATAAGTTGATCAAGAGTCCCAATGGTGACACGTTCAACAACATCTGTGAATAAATCCTCTCCTACTTCCGCTATACTTTTGAAGCGCAATTCATTGCTGCCTGTTATGAAATGTGCTTTTTCATAAATGTATTGCATCTTCTCTTGCTCAACAACAAAACCCGCCTTATGAAACAGATTCTTTATATCCAGGTATTGTTCCGTATCGTTATATAGATTATATGATACCTTTCTGGTTTTTGGTTTGACAGCATGATATACAGCTTGTGCCAGCAATTCATTTCCGTTTGGTACAATAGTCGTTAAGGCAAAATCAAGAATTTGCCTTTGTTCGCCCGTATTATCACAGAAGCACACCCCGCCAAGGAGTGTCCCTCCATTGTCAAATACATAACAATCCGATGCCTTTATATATTCATCATTCATCCAGCGTTGAATATTTTTCCCGTACTGATGTGCAAACCCGCCAGTTTGTTCCAACTTGAATACGTCATCGTGTAAAAAAGGTCTAACAGTCATACAAAAACCTCCTCAATGATAAAGCCAATTCAGGGTTTTGCTTCAGAACATTTATGTGTTCACACCAAACGCCACGGGGTCTTGTCCCTTCACTTGCAAAACGCCTTATATTTTCATCCTTATTGGATTTCTTTTTCTAATCGTAACATTGCATAGGTAATATCAGAATATTCTAAATCCCCTATCCATTTTATAATTTTATCGTACCCATTATTAAACCAAAACCTTATTGCAACCCAATTCTTAATGTCAACATTAAGAATTATTCTTTTGTATTTCTTAGCCGCTTTCCATTTGTCTTCATACATATTCAAAATAATTTTACCTAATCCGTTCTTCTGCTTGTTTTGCTTTATATAGAATCCGCCAAGAAATATGGTTTCATCATCTATATAGTATTCACAAAAATTGACCATTTCCTTGTTTTCATCATACACACATTCAAGCTTGACATTTTCCTTTTTCCCATTTTCTGGAAGATCAGGGTTTATTATAGTTTCTTCGGCAGATGTATACTCAGGGTATCCACTGAATTTCGCAATATAAGCAATCGAATTCATTAATTCCTGTAAGTCGTCTTTCATTGAGATCTCTATTGTTTGAATTTCCATAAAATACCCTTCCCCAAAATGATCCAATTTAGATTGTTAATATTTTTCATATTGTCAGCTAGCGTTTTATGTGCTTTACACAATTTACAACCAATTTTAGCTGTCATGTTATATAACGTTCTAGATAACTGCGTTGCCCACTGCTAACTGGGCGGTGAGCAACATGGGTGAACGGAGGCGTGGAAATGGCTTTAGCCATGACCTAGCTGTAGCAAATCTCAGAGCCAGCCGAATGGGTAGAGGAGCAGTTACCGTTTGTTAGGAGACGTTGGTTCTTTCAATTATTCTGCATAAATATCTTTACATCATTCTCTAATAATTCCATAATTCTTCACTCTCACAAACCGCTCATCATCTCCGACAAATGATGCTATATTCAATATGACCGCTCCTTAGAATTAAGGCAACTCTGGTAACCCTAACTCCTTTAAGAATTGGTTGTGCTTAATCTTTGCATTAGCGATGTCGTTTTCGATTTTGTCCAAGCTCGTTTTCACTTCAGCAAGGTCAACGATTTCTTCTTCAGCAGCGGTACTTACGTATCGGGAAATATTTAGATTATACCCATTATTTTCAATCTCCTTCATTGAAACACGGCGAGAATATTTTTTATCATCTTCCTTGCGATATTGATATGTCTCTACGATTTTATCAATGTGCGTTGGTAGAAGAACATTTTGGCGTTTGCCTTTTTCAAAATGCTGATTAGAGCTTGCGTTAATAAATAACACATCATCTAATTGCTTGCATTTTTTTAGTATAAGAATACAAACAGGTATGCCAGTAGAAAAAAACAAATTGGCAGGCAAGCCAATGACTGTGTCAATACAATCATCTTTAAGGAGTTTCATTCTGATTTTTTCTTCTGCTCCTCCACGAAACAAAACACCATGGGGTAAAATAATTGCCATTGTGCCTTCATCACTTAAATAGTGAAAACCATGCAATAGAAAAGCAAAATCAGCCGCCGATTTTGGAGCAACTCCATAGCCGTTGAACCGAAAGTCCTCCGACATCGTTTCACTTGGTTCCCAGCGATAACTGAAAGGAGGATTTGCAACAACGGCATCACATTTTAATTTTTTTGCGGGGTTCATTTCATTCAAAACATCCCAATCATTTAACAATGAATCTCCGTGGTAAATTTGAAATTCGGAATCTTTAAAGCCATGAAGAAGCATATTCATACGCGCAAGATTGTAAGTCGTAATATTTTTTTCTTGCCCATATATCTGACTGATACTGTTTGGCTCAAGATGCTTTCTCACATTGATTAAAAGCGAGCCAGAGCCGCAAGTAAAGTCAAGCAAATTATTGATTTTTTTTCTTTTCCCTGCACTTGGATTTTGGCTATCAAGTATGACAATGCGGGAGAGAATATTTGATATTTGCTGGGGAGTATAGAACTCCCCAGCTTTCTTTCCTGAACCCGCTGCGAACTGACTTATCAGATACTCATATGCATTACCCAGGAGGTCGTTTTCATTACAAAACTCGGAAAGACCTTTTGTGATCGCGGTTATTACCGAACATAATACCACATTTCGGTTTTCGTAATTTTTTCCAAGCTTATCAGAGTCGAGATTAACCTCAGAGAAAAGCCCGCGAAAAGTACTTTCAAAGGATTCGTTTTCAATAAACTTAAACCCCAACTGCAAAGTCTTCAAAAGATATTTACTCTGCGTGCTTGCTAACTCGCTTATGTTGCTCCACAAGTAATGCGGTTTGATTACATAATGGAGCTTGCGGCGCATCTGTTTTTCAAACATTGCCACAGCGTCTGAATTTTTGGCATACCAAATAGATAGTGGAGTAAAGAGGTTTATTTCAACACTATCTTCTTTACTAGGCGCAAGTAATTTTTTTAGGCTTTTTCCCAGTTGCTTTATGCTTAACCCATCAATGGTAATTTTTCCGATAGAAACATTGTCGTTTTTTTCATCTTTTGCCGATTTAATTTTATCAATGAATTCTTCGCATTGTGAATAATCACGACCAAGTTCTTTTTTTGCGGCTTCCTCGTAGTTATCAGAAAGATAACGCAAGAAAAGAAAAGAGAGCATATAATCGCGAAAATCATCGGGATTCATAGCTCCACGCAGTTTGTCGGCTATGTTCCAAAGTGTTGCGCCTAATTGTTTTTGTTGAGTATCGTTCATTTTCACTCCTGCATATGGCTGTTTTTAAGTATTGCTTCGTTAAATTTATAATCTTCAGTGAAATTACCTAATATCCTTTTGAAATAACCCTTATTTTCTTCAACCATTTCCACTGGGTCAAATAAAGAGTAATTACCGTGGCTCAAAAGGTTTAATATTCTTTTATGAACAGGCCCATCTTCATTTTCTCCCGTTCTTAAACATGACGAAAAATGTGCAAAGCCAAAAAAAGAGGCCGTCTTTTCTAATATATTTCTTAAGATGTTAAAATGATATGTATACAACTCACCGGAGTCAGCTGCCTTTTTTAGCTCTTTTAATAATGCGACATGTTGAAAAAACGGAGTCCTTTTTGTGTCTTTAAGAATATACGTATTAGTTTTAGTGTTCCTTTGAAAGAACACTTGTTCTGCATTATTGATTTCATTGCATAAAACATTGAAAAATAATGCATGATGTGAAGAAACAATCAACTTGATATCATTACCGCTCATTAACTGTGCCAAATGGCTTGCTACAGCAATAGCATTGTTGTCATCTAAAGACGAAATTGGGTCATCTATATAGATATATTTTACCCAACCATACGACTCTTCTTCGTCTAATACCAACTGTACAATTGCGAGGAAGAAACACCAAACAAAAATATTTTCTTCGCCACGTGAAATTTTTATAAATTCTACTTTATCAGTTATGTCAATTGTGCTTTTTTCCCTTAAAAAACATACCAAATTATTATCATAATCGATGGTAAAATCAAAGTCGGCATATCGGCATAAGTGCTTACGAATTTTTCCTTCCATTGCGAGTTCTCTTAAACCATTAAAAAATCGTGAATCTTTGTTTAACATCAGATATCTTTCGGTGTCACCATCCAAGTCGTTATTCCAAGTAAACAAGTCTTCAGTGAAAGCGTTGTAATATAAAGTATCAGCCGTTTTATCTTCAGTATCACCAATCAACTGCTGCCCCAAGGATTTAAACTCCATGGATAGCCTCGTCTTACCTGTGCCGTTATATGCAAATAATACAATATTTTTCTTGTCTTCCAACAACATTCTAAAATATTCGGCTATATCATTAATTGAATCAAATTGTTTATCGCCTATTCGTTTGAGAACATAATCCAATTTAGCACGCAACTCATCGGACAAGCCTTCTTTTAAGCTGTATTCTTCTGCACCTTTTGGGCATTTATAATTCTCAGTAAATAATTTTATATATTGCTGAAATTCATCGTTATCAAGCTTCTTGCCTGTGAGTTTTTTAAATTCCTCTTTCGAGAATTTCGCTGGAAGATTTATACTCATTTTATCACCTCTCCAATTGAGGGAAATAATCCTTGCATTAAGCCTTTCTTGTGCAGTTTCAAAGCTTCGATTTTTTCTGTTTGCACATTTATCAAATGATCTAATGCAGAAAGACAGACAGCGATTTTTTTTTGTTCCCGTTCGTCATATGGGGCACAAGCTGCTGTTTTTTCGAGTACTTGAACCGATAAACCAGGTTGTGCTTGTCCAATTGCGTACTGGTTCAAATTTAAGCTTATCAACAGATAATAGAGCCATTTTGCAACTATTTTACTTTTGGCTGTGGCTACAACTGCATGTTCAGTTGCATGAAAATCCCCCGCTGCATAAATAACATTTCCACATAAGGCACCTTGCCTGCCGATTATGGGGTACTCACCAGAATGGGTTGACGAATACGTATATCCACGCAGTCCATTCCCACCATAGCAGGGGTGCATATCATTTTCCTTTTTATCATTAATATCGGAAGCGGGAATAAATGTCCCTGCCTGCATATCGCAAAGACTTGAAAGATTTTTTTCCTTCCACTCCTCACAATCCCTAAACTCTGGAAATCTCCATTCTGGCACAGATTTTCCATCAGCGGGGAATAGCTTCTGCATCAAACCCTTTTTGTGAGTTTTGAGGAGTGCCAGCTTTTTATTCTCGGCTGCGATAAGCTCGTCAAGCGAGGTCAAACAATCGGCGACTTTTTGTTGTTCCTCTTTTTCTTTCGGGGTGGGTAAAATGATGCTAAAAAAATCTGTCGGATTTATATTTAACAGCCCATCACTTCTTGCACCACTTGTAATAAATTTTTTTAGCTGTTCACCATGAAAATTGTTTTCAAAATAACCTTTGTAGAAGCCAGCCACAAAATCATCATGTAAGCGGAAGCTGACAAAAGCGTTTGGCACGGCAGCTTCGTCATAGTCTTTTAATTCATAAATACACCCTTGCGGGAATTTTTTAGAATTTCCCTTGTTGTATGACAATTCACCTTTACGCAAATGAATATAGTTTTTATATTGATTTCCAGAAATATCACGACTGAATTTTTCAGCCTGAGACACAAACCCAGTTCCAGCCGAAATACTTAGCGTAATAAGTTGTTTGTTGCCAACTTTCTCGGTAATATGCTCGGAAATATTACCAAGGTTATGAACACACCACTCGCCTGTTGAGATATACTCCTGAAACCTTAATTTCGGCATTATCGTTTTCTTACTCATACGCATTCAACCCTGCAATCGTCCGCCCGCCTGCACGTTTTTTAAGCAGAGGAATCAAATCGTCCATCAATTCAAGCTCTTTCTGTGTCCGGTCTCTCCATCCAAGTCCCAATGGTTCCAGAAGGTCGGTTAGTTTTTCACCATAAAAAATCATTCGGCTCATAATCTCGTCCACAAAAGCTTGTAACGATACAAACTCCAAGCTGTGTTTGTTTGCAAGTGCTTCCATGTCTTTTGCCGCTTTTTCAGCTTTGAATTTCTGGTATCCTACTTTAATAGCGGTTTCGTCTAGTCCTTTTCCTCTTTCAAGCGTATTGATATAAGCAACAATATCTTCACGCTCGTCTAGCATATTAGAATGTGCGCATAACAATCCGATGAGCTGTTCACGATTCATCTTCTGTTTCGTCGCCACATCCGATTGAGTATACTTGGCAATCAATGACATGATATAGTCATAGTCAATTATGGCAGACGAGAAAAGAATGAATTCAAAATCGAGGTCGTCAATCGTGGGGGCTTTGCCTTCAATTGCTTTGCCTTGCTGTTCTTTTAACTTTTGTGCTGTTTCAATATATACCCCGCGGAACGCACTAAAGGTATCTTCGGGCAATAATTCATTAATCTTATCCGCTTGTTCTTGCTTTATATCGGTATACTGGCCAAGTTGTGTTTTGAGACGCTGAACTTCCTTAAACTTGTTAATAAACTCGCCGCGTGCAATATCGCCTTTCAGATTGCTCACTTGCTCTGGCTTGCATTCCAAGCCTTGCGATTTCATAAACTGCCCTAGTTCTACAACTGCTTTTTCCAATTTACCAACTACAGCAGGAGCCAGCTCAACAATCCAGATTTCTTTTGCCTTGGCATTATTATCTTTCCCGGAAAACAGCGCAATAGCATCATCGACATTTTTCTCTTGCCCTCTGAAATCAAGTATGTTTCCAAATGGCTTTGTGGCGTTCAAGACACGGTTGGTTCTTGAAAATGCCTGAATGAGCCCGTGTTGTTTCAAATTTTTATCAACATAAAGCGTGTTTAGATATTTTGAATCAAACCCAGTCAAGAGCATATCAACCACAATGGTGATATCAATTTTATTGCTGTGCGAATAATCAGCGTTTGGATATTTTTGGTCTTTTATGCGTTGTTGAATATCCTGATAGTACAAATCGAATTCGTCTACGTTAAAATTCATGCCATATTGCTGGTTGTAATCATCAATAATTTTTTTGAGTGCTTCTTTCTTCTTCTCTGGTTCCTTTTCGTTATCCTCTTTTTCTTGCGGCAAATCTTCTTGAAGCTGTTTAACGTCTTTGTTTCCTTGTGCTGGTGGAGAAAAAACACAGGCAATATTCAAAGGGCAATATTCATGACCCTCATTTTTTGAAAGATTTTCTTGCTTAGACTTAAACAACTCATAATATTCAATTGCATCATTGATAGAAGCAGTTGCAAAAATCGCATTGTAGCACCCATCGCTTGTGGCGGTATTGTGTTTAGATATTATACTTTCTACTATTTTCTCCTTGTTAATTTCATCGGTCACTTTTACAGATTTTGCTTTTTTATCTAGCTCCATGTAGTGAACATGAAAACGCAATACATTACCGTCATCAATGGCGTTCGTTATGGTATAGGCATGCAGCTCTTTTTCAAAAACATCTTTCGTGGTTATATAAGAGCCGACAGTTCCATCAACTTGTTTGTAGCTTGCATTATCCTCGAATATAGGCGTACCAGTAAAGCCAAAAAGTTGCGCTTTCGGGAAAAAGTCTTTAATCGCTTTGTGGTTCTCGCCAAACTGAGATCGATGACATTCGTCAAATATAATGGCAATACGCTTATTACTTAACTTGGATAAACGCTCTTTAAAAGTCGGAATGCCTTTCTTCATTTTCTCTTGGTTATGCTTGCTATTTTCATCAAGTGCAAGGCCAAGTTTTTGAATTGTGGTAACAATAACCTTGTCTTTATAGTCGTCCGAAGTAAGGCGTTTAACCAAGCTTTCGGTATTGGTATTTTCTTCAACACAACCCTCTTGAAACTTGTTGAATTCAATTCGCGTCTGCCTATCAAGGTCTTTTCTGTCAACGACAAATAAACATTTTCCAATGTCAGGGTTATCCTTCATAAGTGTTGAAGCCTTGAATGATGTCAGTGTTTTTCCGCTTCCAGTGGTATGCCAAATATATCCGTTGCCACGGCTCTGCTCGATGCAGTCCATAATTGCCTGCACAGCATAAATTTGATAGGGGCGCATAATCATTAGTTTTTGCTCACTAACAACAAGCACCATGTACCGGCTTATAAGTTGTCCAAGTGCGCATTTAGGCAGAAACAACTTTGCAAAATCATGTAGATGGGTAATTTTGTTATTCTCTCCATCTGCGTGTTGATATATTGGTAAAAACCGTTCATCTGCATCAAAACCAAAGTGCTCTTTTTGATTATTGGCAAAGTAATATGTGTTAGTCTCGTTGCTCACGATGAAAAGTTGTATAAAGCAAAGCAGCGAGTTCGAATACCCGTTCCCCACGTCGTTCTTATAAGTGACGATTTGCTCCATTGCTCTTTTGGGCGTGATTTGCAGTGACTTTAACTCAACTTGCAGAACAGGAACGCCATTGATTAAAATAATGACATCATAACGATGGTTGCTGTTATCCGTATTTATGCGCAACTGGTTTATCACTTCAAAATTATTTTTGCACCAGTCCTTGATATTTACAAGGCTATAATATAAAGGCGTATCGTCGTCCCGCTTAAATTCGTTTATTTCACGTAACGTTTTGGCCGCAGAAAAAACATCCTGGGTAATAATGCTATCTTTTAGACGCACAAACTCAGAATCGCTTAATTTTACGTGATTTAGATTTTCAAAATGCTCTCTAAAATTCGCTTCAAGCGATGCTTTGTCGCTAATATCTTCGCGGTAAATATATTTTAATTCTTGGAGTTTTTGAATAAAATCCAACTCGATTTGCTTCTCAGATTTCATACACGCATTTCCTCGACTTGTGCCATGCTTTTAAAATTTTTCGGTTTTCTGTCCTGTTTAATCGTTGCTGTGCGGGTTGGCTTAGGGATATTTCCGGGTATATCCACATATTACTAAACTCAGAAGCATCTTTAACCTTTCCGTTTTGGCACAGAAGTTGAACTTGGCGGACGGATACATTCCAACGAACTGCTATATTTTCAGCTTTCACATATCCAGTCATCACAATCCCCCATCCAAATTCGCATATTGCGAACGTGCTTCGGTAGGCCATGGCTAAAAAGAGCCTCAGGATCCGCATATAAATCATATTCGTGTATTCGCAAAATGTCAAGCGTTCGGCGTTTTCGCAAAACTTCGTAAACTTTTTATCCAGAAAAAGCTACCCTAGCGAAACGAGTATCTGCTCCAATAGCTTGATTGCTTCCAACGACTCGATATATGAACGGTTAATTCATACGGTTTGATACCCCGAGGCTTGCCTCGGCTGTAACCAGCAGTATTTTGATTGTAGGATGAGCGTGCTCATCCGTGAATAACGTGAATCTTGAATGTGCCAAAAATTGCATAGGGAAAACAGTTTAGCTGGTTTTTCTATTCAGGCGCAGCATGAATGTTAATAGATACTACAGGGCTTGCACTGCGGAGATTCATTTTTTATCGCATTTTCCATAAACACCGAGTATATTTTCCAGTGCCGCTAAAAAATCGCATTCTTCGCCAGACGGTATAATCACTCGCGACTTCGCCAATACTTAATTCCGTTTTTTAAAAGTCTCTAGGCAGTTTCGCGGAATATTGTTTTAGTTTCGGTTACTCTAAAGCGGCTCCATTTGTCGGCTAGTAATCTTAATGTCCAATGAGCCCTTCCGTCGTGTTTAGGGCTGTAAACTAATGCGGCAAGGAATCATCTCTCTCCGCTAAGTGACTTTGGCTTATGCTACCGCAGTTTTCCAGCAAGGGTTATTTAAAAACCTTCTTCTACAAACGTTGCCACTGTTTTATCCTTGTTTGTGATTCAAGTTAAGAACCTATGTAAATCTTAATGAATTTTTAAGAATAAATCAATGTCGCATACCGTTCGCTATGTACAGGTCTGCTTTTCAATACACTATCTATTCCGTCCTCTCAAGTATTCAATTGCCACCTCAAGCGCATCCGCCGGGTCTACCATTATATCTGGCCAAAGGATCATCTGGTCGGCGTTTACATCGGGGCGCAGAAATCGAGAATGGGAAACGCTTACTTGAAGTCTGGTGTATGGCAGATCAAAACGCAACACACCTCCAAAAGCCGATGGCGCATGACCGCTCGGTGCGCCGATAATATTGCCGAAACCCCCGTCCTGCACCCAAGATGCCATCACAATAGCGGCACTGAATGTAAAGTTGTTGGTAAGGATCGAAACAAACACATCGTTTGCATTTACCGAATGAGTGGATGGTTCGTTTGTTATGCCATCCGCAAACAGGGTAAGTACTCTCATCAGAGGAAAGGGAAGGGGTAGCCGCCTGCCAGATTCCCGCAGCGTATTAATGATCAAGGGGTTAAACCGTCTTATTCCACCGTCCCACGGGGCACAAATACCCATTGCCGCAAGGAGTTGCTCGCCGGCAATTATAAAGCCGCCGCCATTGTCCCGCAGATCGACGATAAACTTTCGCACCCCGTTTTCGATGGCCTGCTCAATTCTGGCGGCTGTTTCGTCTATGTGGCAGCCCAAAACAAAACTTCTAAAATCAATAAAAAATATGTCATCGCCAATCATTTCATCCCGAATGATGAAATCCATCCAGGCGGCTGCATCCTCCAGCGTTGTGAATGCTGGCGATGGCTGCGGCATTTCAAAGTAAAGCTCCGTTTCTTCGACCCCGCCCGGGCTTTCCACAACAATGACAATCCTATTATCCGTGACAAGCCCTCCGGCACGTTCAATCATTGCGCTATATTGTGAATACATGGCTAACTGCCAATTTCTTGTGACAAAGTTCTCGTGGAAAACATATTCATCTATCACTTCCCATAAAAGCGCAAGGGGGTATGCCCCCAATACTTATAACCTCCGTATCGGTCCTTCCGTTTTCGTCGTTCAGGAACAAGCCGCCTTCATATACCACCCAATCAATCCAAAACATTCCGGGATATGTACGCGCCCGATAGTCCGGGTCGAACAACAAAAACCCGGCTATATGCCCATCCTTCAAGGTTGTGACATATCGATACGCAGCCAAAACAAACTCGCTCTGTGTTGTAAAGCCCCTCGCTCCATCTATAAACGCATCCCGAACAGCGGCATAGTTTTCGGGAAGATAGCCTTCCATAATAAAAATCGGGTGGACTCGTTCCACCATCTGGACAAGGTATAAAGCGTCTACGGCAAAACCCGAAAGGTTTTCTGTGTCCACCGCAATCGAAGGAACATCTGGTCTGGGGTCGCTCCGCCATATTAATCGATCCCTAAAATGCCATAATGACCCGGCACCGGCGATGAGCAACAATGCGAATACAGCGGAAACCGCGATTATCAGTCTTTTAAGCCACTTGCGCTTCCTTTTCATTCCTCTTCCTCCACATCCACCCTTCCTCCAGAACCGAGGAAAGGCAGCTCCGAGAACGCTGGGGAAACCCTGCCGCCGCCGAAACAGACTGACCTGATTGTTAAACTACCAGTATTATGTCGCTTACAGCCGAAAAGGTCAATCTTATGCTCTATTGGTTTATGATCTCATACAGATGATGGGATTTGAGGCCTTTTGCCGCCAGGGGAAGGGTATTTTTTCAAAAAAGGGGCACTTTTCAGCTTGGCATTCTGATACAAGCTGATCTATAATGGCACAGGAAACTGGTTAAATCCTTATACAGTAGGTTATGATCCTCGACAGGCTTACCCTGTGTGGTGGTTTGCCTGTCGAAACCAAAGCCATTTCAGGGGGACGCAATGCTAAATCAATATGATTGCTGGATGCAGAAAAGAGCCGTAGAAAATCCCACTAGCCTAATACTGGATACCGTGCAGGTAGAAACAGTAGGCGTAATTACGGCGCAGGCAGGCGAGGAATTCCGTGGCGGCATAAAAAGGCTGCTGGGGTTTTCCCCCGCGGTTGTGCCGCTGGCAATGCCTGTGGCCGCGGAAGGCCAAAAACCGAGCGTGTACCTTGGGACTATTTCCACCCTAAAAAAGTGCTTTGGCCTTTCCGCCGAAAAACTTGTTGACGGCGGCTTTCTCATAAAAACCGAAGGGCAAAACCTAATTGTCGCCGGGCAGGACGAACCTGGGCTTTTATACGGTGTGTTTCACTTCCTTTCGCTTCTTGCCCAGGGCAAAGCGGCTGGCGAGCTTGACATTCGGGAGGAGCCGGTTTCCCCCCTGCGGATCATCAACCACTGGGATAACCTCGACGGCAGTATCGAGCGTGGCTATGCGGGGCCTTCCCTTTTTTACAGGAACAACCGTTTCGACTACGACAAGGAGCGCATTACGGACTATGCCAGAATGCTGGCCTCGCTTGGAATTAATCGCATTTCCATTAACAACGTAAACGTCCGTGCGGCGGCAAAGCTTTTGATCTCCGAGGAATACCTAGACGATGTTGCGGCTTTGGCCTCGGTTTTTAGGCCTTTCGGCATAAGGTTGCTTTTAAGCATCAACTTCGGCGCACCATGGTCGCAGGGGAAACTCCCCACGGCGGATCCGCTTGATCCAGCCGTGGCCGCATGGTGGAAGGAGCGAGCGGCACTCATCTATAGGTATATTCCCGACCTTGCCGGCTTCCTCGTAAAAGCCGATTCCGAGGGCGAGCCTGGGCCTTTCCAGTACAAGCGCAGCCATGTGGACGGGGCGAACATGCTTGCCAAGGCGATCAAACCCCATGGCGGCGAAATCGTCTGGCGTTGCTTTGTCTACAATTGCGTGCAGGACTGGCGAGACCAGACCCAGGATCGTGCCCGTGCCGCCTACGATCACTTTATGCCTTTCGACGGTGCGTTTGACGACAACGTTATTTTGCAGATAAAGTTTGGCCCCTACGATTTCCAGGTGCGTGAACCCGTGGCACCGCTTTTCGGTGCGCTTAAAAAGACCCGTCACCTTTTGGAATTGCAGATAACCCAGGAGTATACGGGTCATCAAATCGATCTATGTTACCTGCCCTGGGTTTGGCAGGATGTGATGGAGTTCGACACGGCCACCGGCCCCAACAGCCGCATCAAAGACCTTGTTGCCCCGTACAAAGAAGGCGGTTCGACAATCGAGGGTTTTGCCGCCGTCGTAAACGTCGGCAGGGATGCCAACTGGACAGGCCACACCCTGGCACAGGCAAACCTGTACGGCTACGGGCGAATGGCCTGGAACCCCGGCCTTTCCGCCCAGGCAATCGCCCGTGAGTGGAGCGAACTTTCCTTTGGCCCAGGCTCCGTCGCCGATGCCGTTGCCGACCTGCAACTAAAATCCTACCCAGCATACGAAAAGTACAATGCCCCGTTCGGGGTTTGCTTCATGGTAACCCCCAACTCGCATTACGGCCCGAACATCGAAGGCTACGAGTTCAGCCGTTGGGGAACCTACCACCGGGCCGACGCCCAGGCCATAGGCATAGACCGCACGCCCACCGGAACCGGCTACACAAACCAGTACTCCCAGGAAAACGCCGCCATGTTCGCCGACCCTTCACGATGCCCGGAGAACCTCATCCTGTTTTTCCACCGCCTGCGCTACGACCACAAAATGAAAAACGGCGAAACCCTTTTGCAGAGCATCTACGACACGCACTTTGAGGGCTACGACGAAGTGGCCGCAATTCTCGAAACATGGAAGGGTCTGGAAAATTCGCTGGACGAAACGGTGTACAAATCGGTACTGCGGCGGCTTGAAATGCAGCTTGCCAATGCCCGTGAATGGCGGGATCAGATAAACACATACTTTATGCGGAAAACTGGCATTACGGACAAGCATGGCCGTAAGATCTACGAGTAATTCAACCGACATAAAAAAGCCGCCTGGGGGAGCAAACTGCATCCCAGGCGGCCCATTGTATCAAGCCTTAAACAAGGGTATCAAGGCTTAGGGGGCGATAAAGTTTGCCGCCCTTTCATCGATAATTGCCTGGGCACCGGCGTGAAGCCAAGCCGCAAGGCCGGAATTCCATACGTTGTCAAAGTCGGCAGGAGCCGCCCTTACGGCATTGATTATCAGGGTTTCGGCCTGGGTTTGCAGTTCCGGGCTTCTCGGGCCGGCGGCAATCAGTGGCTGGGCCGTGCTGATTACCGGATCCGGCCGCGCATTGACCATGGCCGCATTATGGGCCTGCATTACATCAGCCTCGTTGTGCGGGGCATACCCAAGGGCGATCATCCTAACGGTATCCGCCGGGTTCTGTAGGAATATGCCGTTCTGCAAGGGGGTAAGGTCGATGTTCCAGGGGCTGTTCTGAATCCAGCCACCACCCGCCATGGGGTTAACCCTGGGCAGGCCGTCAACCATTTCATGAACGACACCCGCAGGCCCGGTCTGAAGGAAGTTGAAATTCTGGAACTGGGCAAGCCAGTTAAGATACTGCATAGCACCGTGGGGGTTTCTAGCCGCCCTGGGGATAAAGATATGCAGGCCAGCCGAGTCGTAGGATATTTTGTGGGTAACCCCATCCGCCGCGGGGAATGCATCTACGGCAACCCAGCTCGCCTCGGGAACAATCTGGCGAAGGTTCGTGGTAAGCCCTTCAGCCGCGCGGAAAACCTGATCCCAGTTGTGCCCAAAAGCACCGACCATGCCGCTGGCAATCAGCCTGTTCATGTCCGAATCGTCCGGGTACATGAAGAAGTCCGGATCGATAAGCCCGGCGTTGTACATCCTGTTCACGAAACGCACGCCTTCCCCGTAACCGGGGACAAGCAGGTGGCGATCGGCGGCGATGTAGACCCAGCGATCCCTTACGGAAAGGGTAGGATCGATGAACGATTCGATGATCCTTCCAGCCTGCCAGCGCACGTCCCTGCTAAGGCCAAAGGGAATGACCCTGTCCACTCCGCCGGGGTTGTAATCCCTGAAAGCCTCCAGCGTGGCGAAGAATTCCTCGTGCGTCGTGGGAACCGGCAGGTCAAGCGCGTCCAGCCAGTCCTGGCGCATGAACACGTTGATCCTGGCATTGTTCGCCCGCATCATCGGCACGGAGAACAACTCCCCAGTCTGCCTGTTCTGGTGCCTCATGATGAAGTCCCTGCCCGGTAGGGCTTGATCGGCACCGAGAAAGGCCCTTACGTCCCTAAGATAGGTGTTGACGTAGGGAGCCATGTCGAACAGACCGCCCTGATCACCCCAAGTGGTGACATTGTCGGAATTCCAGGTCATCATCAGGTCGGGCGGGTTCCCGGCGGCCATCAAAGTAACCTGAACCGCAGGCTCGTCCCACCTGGATACCGGCTCAAAGACAACCTCAAGACCGAGATCCTCCATGACCCTTTCCTGGATCCACTGCGTCCACTGATTGTTGGCTGGATTGGTCCTGCCGCCGTCGGTACCCCGGTCAAAGACCACTATCCTGACGACATTATCCGCCACATCATCACGCCCGGGGCAGCCCGTGCTAAGCATGGCGAACACCATCAAAGCCGCAACTGCCAGAAAAAGCATCTTGCTTTTCTTTTTCATACTTTTCCTCCTATGTTTTGTTTTGGAATCGACCGTTCCATAACAAGCTCTTTAATGCTACCCCTTTACCGCGCCCAGGGTAACCCCGGCGATGAAGTAGCGCTGTAACCATGGATACACACAGAGAATCGGAACCGTGGAAAACATAATAGCCGCCGCCGTCATCCCCTCGGTGGCGACGGGAATATGCCCGGCCAGGCCCTCCTGGGCGATATCTATCCCCGTAAGGTTGTTAATTATGTTGAACAACAACAACTGTATCGGATGAAAGTCCCGTGCCATAGGCAGGAACATAAGGGCATCGGTAAAGCCGTTCCAGCGACCGACCGCATAGAACAGCGCAAGCGTGGCAAGCACCGGCAGGGACAGGGGCAGGTAAATCCTTGTCAGCACGACAAAGGGATTCGCCCCGTCAATCTCGGCGGATTCCCGAAGGCTTTCCGGCACGTTGTAAAAAAAACTGCGCATGATGAGCATGAAAAATACCGAAAACGCCCCCGGCAGAATCAGCACGAGGGGGTTGTTCAGGAGGCCCAGATCCCTCATCAGAATGTAGTTGGGTATGATCCCCGCGTTGAAGTACATCGTAAAGATGATGAATATGTTGAGGAACTTCCTACCCTTGATGTTGTAGATCAAGGGGAAGGCCGCAAGGATCGTCAAAGTAAGCGAGAACACCGTGACGATGGCGGTAAGTATCGCCGTCCAGAGCATCGAGCGGGTAAAGGCCGGGTCGGCGAAAACGAACCGGTAATTGTCTATGGTAAAGTCCACGGGAACGAAGGAGACCTGTCGTTGTATAAGTGCAAGCTGCCCACTAAGCGACCTTGCAAGTATATTCATCATGGGAAGCAAACAGAGCAGCATAATGATTATGCAGATAAAAACAACGACCCAATCGCCGATTTTTTTTGATGTCGAATTCACTGTCACAAAAGCACCCCCTACATAATGCCACGTTCACCGACCCTTTTCGCTATGAAATTGGCGGTGAGCAGGAAGATGACAGAGACAATGGACTGGAACAGCCCTATTGCCGCAGTAAGCGAGAACTGGAAGCCCCGTATGCCGACACGGAACACCATCGTGCTGATGACGTCCCCGACCTGGAGCACCACCGGGTTTAGCATGGCCCAATAACGGTCGAATTCGGTGCCGAGCATCCAGCCAAGGTTTAGAATAAGCAGCACGACCATGGTGGGGCGTATGCCGGGAAGAGTTACGTGCCATATTTTCCCCCAGCGACCGCAGCCGTCAACCTCGGCCGCCTCGTACAGCTCCGAGTTTATGCCGGTAATCGCCGCAAGGTAGATAATCGTCCCCCAGCCCATGCCGCGCCATACGCCCAGTCCTATAAAGGTGGCTATCCAGTTAGCCGGGGCACCCAGGAAGTTAATAGGCCCCAGGTCAACCCTACTAAGCAGGATGTTAACGACACCGCCGCCCGTGGCGAAAAGCTGGACAGCCATGCCGGAAATAACTATCCAAGAGATAAAGTGGGGCAGGTAAACTATGGTTTGGGTGACCCTCTTGAAGCGCTTGAAGGCAAGTTCGTTCAATAATATGGCCAGGATAATGGGCGCAGGAAAACCGAAGATAAGGTCCAGGAAGTTAAGCCAGATGGTATTCCGCAATGCACGGACAAACCCAGGGTTCTGAAACGCCTGCTCAAACCAATGCAGCCCGACCCATGGGGAATCCCACACGCCCCGGAAAATGTTGTAGTCCTTAAAGGCTATAACGATATTCCCCATGGGGATATACCGGAACACCACGAAAAAACCCACAGGCAGAACCAACATGGCGTACAGCATCCAAGTACGCTGTAGGTAACTACTGCGTCTGCGGGCAGAGCGGCCCCCTCCTTTCATACTAGTTGCCATTAAGACTTCCTCATTATTTTACATTACCTGGGTTTTGCCGATATTGCAAGCTTTTTTTATGATCGGTAGCGCGTTGTTCAGCCACGCCCCTAAATGCTGGATGAAAAACGAAGAAAACAGGCGAAAACAATAGAAAGCAGACCCGTTTGTTGCGCGGACTCCTCAAAGCCCACTTTTTCCTTCCCCTATAACCACAAGCATCTCGTTCTCGTCCATCGTAAAATCAAACCCTGCGGCAAGCATTTCGTTCAACGAAAGCCGCAGCCAGTGCCCGAAAGTCCCCGGTTCCGTCCCAGCAGGATCCATCGAGGTAATCCGCCGCCCGCGCAATCTTTCCGCCTCGGGTATAAGCACATGGTTTGTGGTCCAGACATCCAGCGCGACCGGGTCAAGGGAGGCGGCGATCATATTCATCGCAACCGCCACATTGTAGGGCGCGGCGGGCCCCCCGTCGGGGGCTATCCAAATCATGTCCATGATGTTCAGAATGGGCATACGGGTATACACCATCTGCGTACCCATCCCCCCGGTGCCGACGCTGAAATGGGCGCGCCCCGCAGGAACAAGGGCGTGTATCCGCGTAAGACGGTCGGACACCACGCCCATGTAGCCCTTTACCGCGCCGGTCTGCCCGAACAGCCTGTGCGACTTTAGGACAGGCAGGTTTATCACCCTAAGCCTTTCGGTGTCGAAACTTTCGCCGTTCCAGATGCCATACCTAAAGCTGACATGCGTACCGAATTCCGTCGTGAACTTGGGATACGTAAGCTCCAGACCCGTGCCGCGCCTGTAATCCTCAACAACGAACCCGTCAGTGTAGTCGCCCTCGCTGAACTCCCTTACCCGAACGGCGGTAAAGTTATCCCACAGGGAACCAGTTACGCGGTAGCCCCGCGCCTGAAACGCATTGATAACATCGAGCGTTGATTGGCTGCGACACGCCGAATTCGGCCTTGCCCAGTCCAAACTCCCGCCCCGCCCGTAAGTCCCATGTTGCGCCTGCCCATTGTCCGCCATTATAACTTCGCCGGTAAATCCTTCGGGATGCGCGAGTATCGCTTCCGTCACCCGTGCAATTAAATCCGTGTTTGTACCGCCGCGTTCGGCCCACTGTGCGTTTATTTGCAAAAGTACTACATCATTTGAAGCGATAAGCCCGTTCGGCCTGTCCCAGGTTCGATGGAAGTAAAGGCCCTGCGTTTGCATGGATAAAACCAACCGAGCCATGCCATCATCGGTGCCGTCCGTGGGTTCCACGAAAATCGCCGAAACAATCCCGTCGGGTAACTGCAAGCTTGGCAAATTCGTCATTGGTGCGGGGGCGAAATTTTCCCCTAAAGGCGGTACGGGTCTTAGGCCCGCTATAACCACTACTGCCGCCGCTGTTATCACCGTCAGTACAATGGCGAGTGCTATAATTTTTTTCTTTTTCATAAGGCGCCTCCTTCATTCCTGTTTTTTGTCCCTTCTCTCTTTTTTCATTTTCAAAATAAATTTCGCTTGGGACAACAAGTATTCCTGCAATTCATCGTCAAGCTGTTTGTATATGTCTATCACCGTTTCAAGCCTGATGTCTGGTTTTTCAGAATTGAACATGTCTCCCTCTCCATTCATCAGCCAATTCTTGCCTACATTGAACTCCATAGATATGAGATGGATTATTTTGTCATTCACCCCCTGATTTCCCGATTCAATATCAGCAAGATGGCTTTGGCTTATGAATATACGTTTTGAGAATAATTGTTGGGAAATCCCCAACTGGGAGCGAAGTCTTTTAATCCTCTCGCCTGCCATCACCATATTGTATTGAGGATAACAGAATGCAGGAGGGGTTTCAATGCAGATTATATGGAGAGTTGCAAGGGTGGATTGACATATTGTCTGGGGATATATATAATCATCGGTAGACAATAATAATTAAGGGGGCGATTTTGTTTCATAAATAGGCAATGCGGCTTTCGTCGCGCAAGCACGGCTTGCTTCTATCACTATTCCAAGTTCGGTTACAAGTATAGGGGGTAGGGCATTTGAAGGTTGTAGCAGCCTGGAATCTATATCTATTCCCAACAGTGTTACTTACATCGGGAATCGTGCTTTTATGCGATCTGGCCTTAGATCTATTACCTGGCCTGCAAGCGTAACACGAATACCGAATAGCGATACTCTTGGATGGGGGATGTTTTCTGGCAGCATATACCTGCAAACGGTGATTATTCCAGAAGGCGTTACGGAAATAGGAAATGATGCATTCATGGGATGCAGGGCATTAACATCCGTTACTCTCCCGTCAACCATAGAAAGAATCGGCAGCCGTGCTTTTTCTGGTTTGTCTGCTTTAACGACAATAGTTATTCCCGATACAGTAGAAAATATAAGCTTTGAAAATTCTGGTGGGTGGGCTAGTTTTTACGGGACTTCAAACCTAACACTTGCCAGCCAGGCGGCTCTAAGAAGGCGGGGTTATACGGGCGGATTTTAAAAGACCGCGCGTAGGTAACCCCTAATTTCGGCTCCCCAAACCCTCGAAGGACAGCAGGGCAAAAGCACTTACTTTCCGAACAGCACCCTCTGCAGGAAATCGGTATTGCGGCAGGCCATGCGCATTTTCCGCCTGAGGCTCACCCCCTTGCCGGCGTCAACGGCGCGCAGCAGGCCAAGGG
>Ga0209755_10001627_pt1 | contig 34016 bp, 34 predicted proteins | sample TergutCo191P1_FD_187301 | JGI IMG/M metagenome (GOLD analysis project Ga0209755, IMG submission 187301) | Cornitermes sp. P1 segment gut microbial communities from Petit-Saut dam, French Guiana - Co191P1 (SPAdes) (version 2) | ecosystem: Host-associated > Arthropoda: Insects > Digestive system... | reverse complement strand
CTGGAAACCCGCTCTATGACTGGGGCGGCGAATAATATCGTTTGCACTACTGATGAAACCGAGGGCAATTTGGTAAAAATTGCCAAAGAGGAGGGCTATCGGATTTTCATTATCCCAAAGGGCGTGGGTGGGCGATTTTCTCAGCTTTGCCCTGTTGGGCTGATTCCTGCGGCCTTTGCGGGCATTGATATCCGCGCGCTTTTGGCAGGGGCGGCATATATGGATAAATTATCCAGCATTGACGATATTTACCAAAATCCCGCCTATATGTATGCGATTTTACATTATTTGGCAATGGAGCGGGGCAAAAATATTTCCGTTATGATGCCATATGTTGATACGCTTAAATACATGTCTGATTGGTATGCGCAGCTTTGGGCGGAGTCTTTGGGCAAAAAATACGATATCGCCGGGAATGTTGTAAATGTTGGGCCCACGCCGGTTAAGGCTTTGGGGGCGACCGACCAGCATTCGCAGGTGCAGCTATATGTGGAGGGGCCATTTGACAAGGTTGTTGTGTTTATGGGCGTTGATACGTATCAGCGCGATATTACTATCCCAAAAATTTACCAAGATATTCCAAGTCTGGGATTTCTTGGGGGAGCAACCCTATCCCAATTGCTAATGGCGGAGCAAAAGGCCACGGAATTCGCTCTGGTAAAGGCGCAGAAAATGAATATGACCATCACTTTGCCCGAGGTAAACGAGTTTACTGTGGGGCAACTGCTCTATATGTTTGAGGTGGCGACGGCGTTTTGCGGCGAGCTTATGGGTATAAACGCCTTTGACCAGCCGGGGGTAGAGGAGGGCAAAAATGCGACCTATGCGCTATTTGGCCGCCCGGGATACGAGCAAACCCGCGCGGAGCTTGAATCCGCGCCGCCAAAAAATCCGAAATACATAACATGATTATTCGTATAATTTGCGTGGGCAAAATCAAGGAAAGCTATATGGCGCAGGGCATTGCGGATTACGCCGCCCGCCTTGCGCCCTATTGTCGTTTGGAAATTGCTGTCGTTGCCGACGAAGCCGCCAAAATACTGGCTCGGCTCGCCCCGGATGCCTACAAAATCGCCTTGACACTGGACGGGCAAAGCCTATCCTCGGCCGCTCTGGCGGACAAACTGCGCCATCTGGCCATCTCCGCCCGCCCCCGCGTGGATTTCATAATCGGCGGCAGCGACGGTCTGCCCCCGCAGGTCGCAAACGCCGCCGATATGCGCCTTTGCCTATCCGCCATGACATTCCCCCACCAGCTCGCGCGCCTAATCCTGCTCGAGCAGCTCTATCGCGCCTTTCGCATAATCAGCGGCGAGCCGTATCATAAATAATACTTGCGCATTTGCCAAAAAAAGGGTATAATTTGGATAGAGAGGATGAGCATTATGAGTCTTGATAACCACGAAATATATGCAAAATCAATGGAATCCCTGCAGGCGGGCAATCTGGATGCGGCCGGGCGCGGCTTTTCTAGGCTGGCCAAAGTGCCGGCATTTATGCCCTATGCTCATTATCGGCTGGCAGATATTGCCAATCGCAATGGCGACCCTTTGGCGGCGAAAGACCTGTATTACAAGGCTTTTCGCCAAAAGCCCGATATTTGCGAATCTATTTTGAATGAGGGGCATCCAAATCGCAATTATGTTTTCAAAGGCATGAAGGATGAGGAGGAGCTGGCGGGATGCCCGCTTTGCGGCAAGGCCGGCTATGCCTATTGGTGCTACAATATGCTGGAGCTGGGCGCGGCCTATGCTCAGCAATACAATCCCATCCGCGTGTGGATGCGCTGTGATGAATGTTGTCATTTATATGCGCAGGAATTTCCATGGCAGGAGGCTGTGAATGCGGCGGCGAACCTATCCGCCGCCCCCGCCATGCAAACGAATACGGCCTATTTTCCATATTATTCCGAAATTTTTTCGCGCCTTGGGAATATTGTGCAGGGCGACGAGGTGCTGGAAATCGGCATTGGCGGCTGTGAGGCCGGGCTGGTGGCGCAGGAATTTGGCTATAGCGTGTTGGGGCTGGATATATCTGGGGGCAATGTGCAACAAGCCCGCAAATACGGCATTCCCGCGGAAATCATGGATATGATGGAGTTTACGACTGACAAAAAATGGGATTTGATTATAATGGGCGATGTGATTGAGCATGTGTCAGACCCGGTGGCGGCTATGGCGAAAATGGCGGATTTGCTGAAAGAGGGCGGCGCGATTTGGCTGTCTACCCCCAATTTTGAGGCGTCTTTTGCAAAGGTTGCGGGGCATAATGATGCCATGCGCCGCGTTGCGAATCATAAAAGCTATTTTTCGCGGTTTTCGTTTTTTAAACTGCTGCAAATGAATGGGCTGATGCCTGTGGATTACCGGATTTCGGCGCATTATAATGGGTCTATGGAGGTTATTGCGGTTAAATCGCAAGAATAGTATGGAGTGATTTTTGTGGATTTTGTGATTGATTTGCCAAAGTCGGCGGCGGGGGTGCTGGAGCGGCTTTGGGCGGCGGGGCATGAGGCCTATGTGGTTGGGGGCTGTGTGCGGGATTGTGTGCTGGGAAAGCCGCCTGGTGACTGGGATGTGGCTACTTCTGCTACGCCGGATGAGGTTGCGCAGATTTTTAACAAGACTGGCGTTTTGACTATTGGGCAGCGGCATGGGACTATGTCGGTTAAATCGGCGGGGGTTTATTGCGAGGTTACTACGTTTCGGGTGGATGGCGAGTATTCCGACCATCGGCGGCCGGATAATGTGGATTATACGGATAACCTCGCTGAGGACTTGGCGCGGCGGGATTTTACAATAAATGCCATGGCATATAATCCGCGGGCGGGGCTGGTGGATTTATATGGCGGCCGATTGGATGCTGAAAAGGGTCTGATTAGATGCGTTGGGGATGCTGATGCGCGTTTTGATGAGGATTATTTGCGAATTTTGCGGGCATATCGTTTTGCGGCGGTGCTTGGCTTTTCGCTAGACCCGCAAACCCGCGCCGCGGCTATATCCGGCCGGCATAATCTGCGCGATATTGCCCCGGAGCGAATTACTGCCGAGCTTGTCAAACTTTTGACAACAAACAATTTTCCTGCTATCCGACAATTTTTTGACGATTGCGCAGACGCGCTTTTTCCTGAGATTGCGCGGCTTCGCGGGGTTGTTCAAAACAATATCTATCATTGTTTTGATGTTTACGACCACACAATGGCGGTTTTGCAGGCCACGCCGCCGAATTTCATTATGCGCATGGCGGCTCTTTTTCACGATACCGGCAAATTTATAGCCCGCAAATGCGATGATGACGGCATTTGGCATTTTCATGGCCATGAAAAATATTCCGCCGAAATTTGCGAGGCGGCTTTGCGGAATTTGCGGCTGGATAATTTTACCATAGACCGCACCACCGCCATTGTCCGCCAGCATTCCCACCAATTGGGGGATGGCGCGGCCTGGGCGCGGAAATTTTTAAATCGATTTGGCGCGGATTTGGCCATTAGCATTATGGAATTTAAAATCGCAGATTCTATGGGCAAAAGCGATATTGCCAAAAACGAGGGGATGAAGCGGGAGCAGGCTATTTTGGCGGAGCTGCGCGAGATTTTAGCCGCAGGCGAGCCATTTACCATAAAAGATTTGGCTATATCTGGCAAAGATATTATGAGTATTTTGAATATGAAACCGGGAAAAGAGGTTGGGCAAATATTAGACAAGCTAATGCAGCATGTTTTGGAAAATCCCGCTGATAATACGGTCGAAAGGCTGACAGAGCTGGCTTTGAGGAGGATTTGAGATGAAGCGATTTATTAGATTGGTTGGTATTGTGATTTGTATTGTTGTTTTGGGATATGGCGCGGCCGCGCTGGGGCTGGGCGGATGGGAGATTGCCGCGATTTATGCGGCGATTTTGGTTGCCCTGCGCATATTTTTCCGCGCCAATTTTTGGGCGATGCGCGGCAATCTCTACCATATAACCGGGCGGACGGATATGGCGCGACTCCTGCTGAAAAAGGCCACGGATGCCCGCGTTAAAAGCCCCAGGCCCTATTTGAACTATGCGATTTTGCTTTTGAGCCAAGACCGGGATTGCGCCGCCGCCCTGCCGCTTTTGGAGCAGGCGCGCGAGCTTTCTCGCGATATTATGGACGAAAAAAGTATCGAGCTGACCATTGCTACCTGCCATTGGCTAAATGGCCAGATTCCGCGCGCCATCGAAACTTTGGAGGCCATGCGCAAAAAATACGATTATCTAAACCCCAGTGCCCTAACGACTTTGGGCTATCTTTATCTATTGGCGGGGGATTTTGACAATGCTATTGATACGACTAAATCCGCTTTGGCAGACGATCCTGCCTATGCGTCCGCATGGGATAATATGGGGCAAATTTACCATAAAATGGAAGATATCCCTGCCGCCAAAGAAAATTTTGAAAAGGCCATTAGCCACAAGGAAAATCTGGTGGATAGCCTGTATTTTCTGGGGATTATCGCCGAGAGCGAGGGGGATGATGAGGCGGCAAAAGAATATTTCCGCCGAGCCGCCGTTTGCGATATTAGCGAATTTAACACGGTTAGCCGAGAGGAAGTTAATGACAAATATTACAAATATTGGGATAAAGAGTAGGAACAGGCGATTGTTTGATAGGGTTGGATATGCTATAATGTTAATAAATGGTAATCGGGGTTGCTATGCAGCCCTTTTTTATTTTGGGGAGGGGATTTTTATGGATTATGCAGGGTTTGGGGAGAGGCAGGCGGCGTATTTGCGGCGGAGCGTTGGGTGTTGGCTAAATGTGGCGGAGGGGGGCAAGCGCGCGGGGAAAAATGTTTTGAATGTGCTGGCTTTTGCCATGCATTTGGAGGCCACGGAGGAGCGGCTGCATTTGGCGGCGGGCGTGAGCGCGGGCGCGGCGCGGGTGAATATTTTGGATTGCAATGGCTATGGGCTGGCGCGGTATTTTGCGGGGCGGTGCCGCGAGGGGCGATATGGCGGGCGATTTGCCATTTTTATCCAGTGCGGCGAGGGCGAGAAAATCGTTATTTTTGAGGGGGGCGGGCGCGCAAATGACGCGGCGCGGATAAAGGGGATGAGTTTTGGGTCGGTTTATGTCACCGAGGCCAACGAGGTGCATCGCAGCTTTTTGTTTGAAACAATCGACCGAACTTTGGCCAGCGGCCATCGAAAGCTGTTTTTTGATTTAAATGCAATGCCGCCGAATCATTGGTTTTATGCGGATTTTTTGGATATGCAGGAGGCCATGGCCAACCGGGGGGAAAATCCCGGATATAATCATGGGAATTTTACAATTTTTGACAATAAATCCATTTCACCCCAGCGGGTCGAGGAGCTGCTGAATAGCTACGACCGCGGGTCTGCATGGTATCGGCGCGATATTTTGGGGCAGCGCAGCGGGGGCGATATGCAGATTTATGGCGGATTTGGGGATGATGCTATTTGCGGGCGCGCAGATAGTCAAAATTTTGTCAAATTTGGAATCGGGATTGATGTTGGCGGGACGGATGCCACCGTGGCGACCCTTGTGGGGATTACGGACGCCAACCGCCTTGTTTTGATTGACGGCTATTATCACAAGCAGGGCGCGCGGGAGGGGCACACCCACGAAACCTATGTGCGCGAGATTTGCAGCCGTATCGAGGACTGGGCTGCTCGCTATCCTGGCCTGCTTTTTGGCGGCGCAATCTTTTGCGAATCCGCGGAAAAGCTTTTTCGCCAATCGCTGGTAGTCGAGCTGCGGCGGCGCGGCCTAGGCATTGCGGTTTTCCCCAGCTACAAAAAAGGCGGAATACTGGAGCGCATCCGCCTTTTCGATATGCTAATAAACCAAGGCCGCCTAACAGTCGCCGCCCACCTAACCCCGTGGATATCGGCCTTTTACGACGCCGCCTGGTGTGAAAAGGCCAAATCCCGCGGCGAATGGATTCGCGCCGACAACAATACCGCCTCAATAGACTGCCTAGACTCCGCCGAATACGCCGCCTTGCCCTACAAAGCCCACCTAATCCGCGCAAATTAACTTGGAGTATTTGTGTTGCAAATTATGGCAAAATATGCTATAATTATTTTTGAGGTGAGCGGAGATAATGGATGTGAACACAGAAAAAAAGATAGATTCCATTTTGGCCTATGTTAAAGGCGAGCTTATCGCAAACTTTAGCAATAACGAGGCTTTGAGTTTTATTGAATGGATGAAAAAATTAACATCCGACACGCTGAAAGACAGAAAGGAAAAGCAGATTTTGCTGCAAATTAAGGTATGTCAGGATGCTGGCGAGATTGCGAAATTAAAATTGACAAAGAAAAAATATTTGCCAAAGAATTATCCGTGCAATTTGGCGATTGGAGATATCGTCCATGTTAGCTTTGGATTTGGATATTGCAGCGAGCTTTCCGGCGGTCATTATGGGATTGTGCTATCTGAATTAAAAGCCAATATGTGTTTTGTGATGCCTCTGTCAAGCGTACCCCTGAAGACGCATAGTTTTTATTTTGATGATTTAAATCTGCCAAGCAGAAGCGGTTTAGAGCCGGGCAAAAAATCCTATTTGCGCTTTGAGCAAATGAGAAATATTAGCTATAGGCGATTGGAGAATATATCCGGCATGGGACAGAAAAATATTGGGAAGGATAGGCTTGGGGAGGTATTTGCGGAAATACGAAAATATCTAAATTTCCCTATTGACAAAACGTAGATTTTCGCGTATAATATGAATGTGGAGTCAATTTAACTCAATTGCTTCTGTTGCCTATGGGCGACAAGGGGCGGCTTTATACAAAAGCAAGTCAATCAATGTAAAGTCCCGCCTATGGGCGGGACTTTCATTTTGATTTCGCGGGATTTTAGATTTTTCTGATGTTTGTGAAAATGCTGGCGTTTTCGTTTATTGCTTGGTCGCCGCCTACTACTGTGATGTGGTTTTGGGCCATGCAGGCGCGGATTAGGGCGGCGTGGGGGCGCAGGGCGTCGAGGGTGGCGGATAGGATTTCGTTTCGCTCGGTTTGGCGCATGTCGTCGGTGATGCCTAGGATGTGGTTTATGGCGGCGTTGAAGCCTTTGTGGGAGGGCATTGCAGGGCGGTCGAAGCCGCGCATGGTGCCTAGTATGAATTTTGTTAATTCTCTGTCAGAAATGTCTAGGGTGTCGATAAAATCGGCGGCGGCGGCGAAAACCGCTAGGGAATTGGCCAAATGGGGGTCGCGGTATGTGCCAAAGGACATGCCGACCTCGCGGGCAAAGCGGGAATTATAGCCATACGCGCCGCCTTTTACCCGGATTTCGCCATAGAGATAATTGTCCAAAATAGAGGACAGCACCTTTAAAGCCCCGGAATATGCGGTTTCTTTGGTGTATTCGGCGGATTGCACCACATATTGCACCTTGCTGGCGGCAATAAAGGCCTCGGGCCCTGCGGCCAGCTCTGGTGCTGGCGCGGCGGCGATTTTGGCATCGCTTAGTTTGGCATAAAAATCGGCCAAACCCGCTTCGTATGCGGGATAGAGCGCATCATCGCAGGTGACGGAAAATAGCGCGGCATCCCGGCGATAAATCTGCGCGGCCACCTGCACCAAATCAGCACAAAGCCCATCAAACCGCGCATCGAAATTATCCGCTAAATCTTTCACAAAATCATAAAACCCAAGCCCCGAAACCGCATCCGCATAGGCCATGCCCCGCACAAAATAGGCCATGCTGCGCTTTGCCGCAAAAACATTGCCGCTGGTGACAAAGCCATTTTCCATGCCGGCCTTTAGCTCCAGCACATAATTTTTGATTTGGCTTTTGTCATTAAAATGCGAACTCGTGATAATTTTGTGAATCAAATCAAACATTATATTGGTATTTTTTTCCAAAACTTTTGCCGAAACCAGCGCGTATGGTGTGAAATCGGTTTTTGTGCGGTTCATTACGTCAAAAGCAAAACTCAAATCGCCCAGATTTCCTTTGATTTCCCGGGTTAGCTCTTGGTTTGTGAAAGATCCGGCAGGCACTTTGGTCAGCAGATATTGCAGCAAATGCATTACCGGCAATTTGTCCGCGACCACGGCGGATGTATCGAAAAACATGGTGCTATACACAATTCCATTTGTGGCAAGGGGGCTATGCAAAATATTTGCCGAGCCTACCGATTTTTTAACAAGCGGCACTCGCTCGATTTCCTTTTTGATATCCGAAATAGCGAGCAGGGGTATGCAGGCCTTGTCCTCCTCGGTTTCTTCGATTTCCTGAAAGGCGCGCAGCTGCTGGAAATCCGCTATGGTTTTGGCGATTTCATCCTCGTTCATGCCGTCTTTAATTTTTGCCAAATCTTTGGCAATGTCTTCTTCCATTTTGCCATCTAAATCCAGCACCCCGGTGAGGGTTGTATAGGCGCGATGATTATTTTTTAACAAATATTTGTCAATCAAACCCTCCAAAAGGCGATTATTTAGGCAATCATCCTTTATATCCTCCAGCAGCGAAATGCGGTTTAGATTTTCAAAGGGGTCGCCGCCATAAAGCCAGCTGGAATATATCATCCCTGAATACACAAGGCCTTTCGGGCGATATCCAAAATCTTCTTCCTTAATTTGGAATTCCATAAAATTCAAACAAGCCTGAATAAAATCCCTATCTAATCCATTTTTGGAAATATTTTGCAAAGTATCCTCGATAACTTTTACCAAATCCTCAATGGTTTTTTTGGAATTCATAATCATGACGCTCCAGGAGGCCTGCACGCGATAATCCGAGAAATATCCGCTGATTTCCTCGCCCAGCTCGGCCTCGGCCAGTTTTTTATATAGCGGCGAGGCGGGGGTGGACATCAAAATATATTGCAGCACCTTAAACGCGGCAATTTCGCGGGTTGTTAGGGTTTCGGGCATGGCCCATGCCGCATCAAAATATTTCATCCCTACCGCATCTTCGTCCGCCACGGAATATTCCCCGGTCTGCACCACAGGCGCATTCGCGGCAGGCTGCGCCGCTATTTCGACAGTCTGGCCGGATGGAGCAAATTTACTCAAATATTCGGCACACATATGATTCATGCAATATTCGATATCCATATTTCCATATAAGATAATCAATGCGTTTTCGGGGTGATAGTATTTGTTATGAAAATCACAAAGCTGCTGATGGGTGAGGGTGGGTATGGCGGCCGGGTCGCCGCCGGAATCGAGCGCATAGCAGGTATCGGGGAAAAGCCCCCGGGCATGATATTCCCAAAGCAAATCAAATGGGTCTGAGCGCGCGCCCTTCATTTCATTATACACAATACCATTGTATTTAAGCGTATCACCAGCGGATTCCAGCTGATAATGCCAGCCCTCCTGCATAAATGTTTCTTTGCGCGAATGAATCAGCGGAAAAAAAACCGCATCCAAATAAATATCCATCAAATTCAAAAAATCCTTGTCATTGCAGGATGCGACGGGGTATTGGGTTTTATCCGGGCTAGTCATGGCGTTGATAAAAGTCGCCAAAGAGCCTTTAATCAGCTCATTAAAGGGGTCTTTGATGGGGTATTTTTTGCTGCCATTTAAAACACAATGCTCCAAAATATGGGGCAGGCCGGTTAAATCCGGCGGTGGCGTTTTAAAAGCCACATTAAAAACCTTGTTTTCATCCTCGCTTTTTAAATACAGCACCCGCGCCCCGGATTTATGCTCATAAATATAGCCATGGCTTTTGATTTCGGGCAGGGCGCGGTCTTTGACCAGCTTGTAATTTTGATTCATTGAATCATCCTCTCGTTAATCATTTGTTAATCAATTGTCACATATACTAATGTCTGATTCACTAGCTGATAGGCGATTTCGCCAAAGGTGATGGGGGCGGCAAAATCATTGATATTTTTGCCCTCTAGCTCGCCATAAAGGAAATTTAGGATGCAATTGCAGGCAAAAGCGATTTTGTCGGTGGAAATATTTGCCAGCTGGGTGCGAAAAGCCCCGGCATAATCGGCGATAGGCCGGGCTATGCGGTATTTTATCCCGCGAAAAACCGGCGCGTAAAAATTCACAATATCGCCATCGATTATTTTAAACGAAACATTTATCCCAATCCCGGAATAATCCCCAACCAGCGGCATTTTTATATCGATATTATTTTTGGCGATATATTCGGCCAGGGGGGTCTGGATGCCGTCTATTAGGCAGTTTTTAACCGCAAAACCCTCGTCCTCAAACTCGATTTGTGGCGAGCTTTCGTCTTGTTCAAAAATATTTATAATATTCATAGAAACAACCTTGTCCGCGGGTATTTCCAGATGCAAAACGACGGCTTTATCGGTATGGGCGCAGGCGGTTTTGCCATCAACAACAATGGGGATTTGGCCGCCGATATTCAGGTTTGTGCCCGCAATCCATCCGGCGATATTTTTCATAAACATATCCTCATAACCGGCGGCATTAGCGGCATATTCCCTATGAATCGGGCTATCAAAAGGCAAAATCACAATCGAAAATCCATTATCAAAACCATTTTTTGATATATTTTTAACACTATCCATACAATAGGCCTCGATAGCAAAATCGGCGCAATCAAATTTGGTAATAAACAGCATTTCGCTGGTGATAATGCCGCCGCCGCGAGCCATAAAATACTCGGTCGAGCCGCCAATCCAATTGCCTGCGGGCAGCTTTTTCAGCATCCCCTCGCTGCCGGCAATATGATAAACACCGCCACCATCAATCAGCGCCGCCACCTCATTAAATGTCAATAACATAACAAAACCTCCCCCTATAAACTGGAAATGGTGGCAAAATCTGTCACCATAATCGGCTGAAACTTTTCCAAAAACCCATTCATTTGATTTGCACAATTTTCGACATTCGCTGGTGACGGGTCATTTGCATACCCGGCCTTCAGCCGCGTCACCAGCATAGAAAACCCCAACTGCGTAAACGCCTGATTGCTTTTCAGGATTTTCTCCGCCTGCGTTGTTGTTATTTTCATTTCATATCCCCCCAAACATTATTCATTTTTTTAACAAAGCATCAATATAATCTCGCCTACTATGCAATACGCGGTCAACAAAAACGAAGTCGCCCTGAACGTGGTAAAATGCCAGATAGTTTCCGCTGCCAATAATTCGATAATCCGTTTTTACCTCGGCATAGGCAGAAAGCGGGGTGCCGCTATAGGGAAAATCGATTAGCCTGTCGATTCTTGCGCGAAGTTTTTGGATTACGCTAAATGCGGCGGCGGGATTGCCGTGATGCCGGGCTATATAGTCGCCTATCTGCTCTAAATCGTTTTCTGCTTCTTTTGACATAACAATGCTAATCATTATATTTTTCCTCAAGTTTTGTCCATATATCATCAGCGGGAATCCATCCGTCCATTTCCCCGGATTTTCGCCCTTTGTCTAAATCGGCGAGCAATTTTTGCAATGCTTGTGTTTTCTTGCAATCGGTTGATTTAATCGCCTCAATTTCCATAATGTCACCTCCGTAAATTCCATTATATCACAGTTTTCACAAATTAGCAACAAACATATTTCCCAGTTTATACACATCGCCCGCGCCCATTGTGATTATTAGGTCGCCTTTTGTGATAATTTTATCGAGGTGGTCGGCGGCGGCGGCGAAGGTGGGTAGGTAGAGGCTTTGGCGGCCGGCTTTGTTTATGGCCGCGGCTAGGTCTTTGGCGTGGATTTGGCAGTCGTGCTCTTCGCGGCCGATGGGTTCGTAGATGTCTAAGACGATGGGGATATCGGCGGTGGCTAGGGATTTGGCAAAGTCTGTTAAAAATTCGGCGGTGCGGGTGCGGGTGTGGGGCTGGAAAATTGTGACAACACGGCGGGGGGAGAGGGTTTTTGCCGCGGCGATGCTGGCGGCGATTTCTGTGGGATGATGGGCATAATCGTCGATAACAGGGCAGCCACGGTATTCCCCCAGCTTTTGAAAACGCCGAACACAGCCCTCGTATCCCGCCAGCCCTTTGTCGATTTGCTGAATCGATAGGCCGCAAAAATGGGCGCAGGCTATGGCCGCCAGGGCATTTTCCACATTATGCGCGCCGATTACGCCCATGGAAATATCCCCCAAATGCCGGCGCGAGCGGGTTAGCTCGAAAACACAGCGCATATTTTCCATATTGCGGATATCCTGCGCCTCAAATTCGCCCCCCGCGCCAAAGGTAATAACGCGGCAATCCAGCCCCGCTATGAAATTTTCCAAATCGGGGATATTGGCGTTTATTACCAAAGCCCCGTCGCTGGGAATAAGCTCGGCAAAACGGCGAAAACTATTGCGCATAGCGGTAAAATCGGGATAGAAATCCGCATGGTCATAATCCATATTTAGTATGATTCCAATTTTTGGAAACAGTTGCAAAAAATTCTCAAAATATTCGCAGGATTCGGCGATAAAATATGGCGGCGCGCCCAAATGCAAAGTTGAGCCGATTTTTGGCAAAATGCCGCCGCTATGCACCATGGGATTTTGCCCCGCATCCAAAAAAATCGCCGCCAGCATAGATGTGGTCGAGGTTTTGCCATGTGTGCCCGCCACGCAAATCGGGCAGGGGTAGCCCCGCATAGCCGCCCCCAGCAAAGCGGCGCGCGCCATCAGCCGGATTCCGCGGCTTTTGGCATGGGCGAATTCGGGATTATCCGCCGGCACAGCCGAATTGTAAACCACAATATCGCAGTTCTCCGGCAGATTTTCCGCGGCATGGCCGATAGAAACGGCAATGCCGCATTTTTGCAGCCCCTCGCGCCCGGCAAAATCCTTTTGATCCGAGCCGCTAACCGTATAGCCCTCCGCCGCCAGCATTCTCGCCAAAGCTATCATGCTAACCCCGCCAATTCCGATAAAATGAACACTCCTAGCATTTCCCAATGTTTTTAGTTTATACAAAAATACCCCTCCTTTCATTTTAATAATATTTTTACAAATTATTTGAAATTCCTCTTGTGTAAACGTTATGAAGTGTGATAAAATAATTATAACATATTTATAACATAAAATACCATCTAATGCAATAGTATTTTACGTTGATTATCACCATTCGCGGGAGGGATTTATTATGCGAAAAAAAGAAATGATTGCCATGCTCCTAGCGGGTGGGCAGGGCAGCCGCCTAGGGGTTTTGACCAAAAATAAGGCAAAGCCGGCGGTTGCATTTGGGGGGAAATATCGGCTGATTGATTTTCCCATGAGCAATTGCATAAATTCGGGGGTTGATACCGTTGGGGTTTTGACCCAATATCGGCCGCTGCAGCTAAATCAGCATATTGGCATTGGCATCCCCTGGGATTTGGATAGACGCAATGGGGGGGCTACTATTTTGGCACCCTATCAAACCGATGGCGAGCAGGGGCATTGGTATCGTGGCACGGCCGATGCGATTTATCAAAATATTAGTTTTGTTGATAGCTATAATCCCGACCATATTTTGGTTATAGGCGGCGACCATATCTATCGGATGGACTATGCCAAAATGCTGGATTTTCACAAGAAACAGGGGGCGGATGCTACCATCGCCGTTTTAGAAGTGCCATGGGATGAGGCCAGCCGTTTGGGGATAATGAATTGCCGTGAAAACGGCGAAATTTACGAGTTTGAAGAAAAGCCGAAAAACCCAAAAAGCAATTTGGCATCAATGGGAATTTATATTTTTAGCTGGCCGATTTTAAAAGAAAAGCTAATACGGGCGGATGGGCTTTATGCCGATTCTGATTTTGGCAAGCATATTATTCCCATGATGCTGGAGGACGAAAAATCGCTATATGCCTATGCCCATGGGGATTATTGGAAAGATGTGGGTACAATTGAGAGCTATTGGGAGGCCAATATGGATTTGACATATACCCTGCCCACATTCAATTTATACGATTATCATGAAAAAATTTATACCTATTCTCATCATCAGCCGCCGCAATTTATTGGGCCTGAGGCGCATATTCAGCGCAGCCTGATTTCCGAGGGATGTGAGGTTTTGGGTACTGTTGTTGATTCGGTTTTAGGGCCGGATGTGAAAATAGGCGAGGGGGCAGAGGTGCGGGGGTCGATTATTATGCAAAACACCATAATCGGCGATGGCTGCATTATCGAGCGATGCATTATTGACGAGGGCGCGACAATCGGCCGCGACTGCATAATAGGCCGGGGCGAGGATATCCCCAATAAACGCCGCCCAAAAATTTACAATACCGGAATCACGGTGGTGGGCGAGGGTAGCGCGATTCCTGATGGGGTAGCTATTGGCAAAAACTGCGTGATTTATGGGCAAACCGATAGTGAGCATTATAAAAATATGCGGCTCGATAGCGGCGATACCATAGAATTAGAGGGGGAGGGCAAATCATGAAAGCGATTGGCATAATTTTGGCAGGCGGCAAAAATGAGCGGCTGGGCAGGCTGACGGATGTGCGAGCGACCTCAGCCATGCCTGTTGGCAGCTGTTATCGCGCCATTGATTTTTCATTGAGCAATATGTCAAATTCTGGAATTAAAAAAGTGGCGGTGATTACCCAATTTAATTCCCGCTCTTTGCATGACCATCTGAATAGCCCGAAATGGTGGGATTTTGGCACAAAGCGCGGCGGGCTTTTTGTTCTTTCGCCTTTCCAATCAAAGGAGGAGGGCTTTTGGTTTCGCGGCACGGCCGATTCTATGTATCAAAATATGGCCTATTTGGAGCGTAGTTCGGAGGAAATTGTTGTGATAGCCTCGGGCGATGGGGTTTATAAAATGGATTATAACAAGGTTATTGAGGCGCATATCGAGAGCGGCGCGGATGTTACTGTTGTTTGTAAAATTTTGGAAAATATGGATTTGCGGCATTTTGGGGTGCTGTCTTTGGGGGAAAATGGGCGGATAGTGGATTTCCAGGAAAAGCCCGAAATGCCCCAAAGCAATACTATTTCGCTGGGAATATATGTAATTCGCCGCAAGCTTTTGATGGAAATGCTGGAGCAGGCTTTTTCCGAGGATAGATATGATTTTGTCAAAGAAATGCTTGTTGCTAATATTCACAATCTGCATATGCATGGATATATGTTTAACGAATATTGGTCGGCGATAAATACAATAGAATCTTATTTCAATATCAATATGGATTTTTTGCGGCCTGATGTTCGTGAACATTTTTACAATGAAGAACCCTATATCGAAACAAAAAATAAAGACGAGCCGCCTGCCAAATATGGCGAAATGTCGAGCGTTCGCAATTCTTTGATTGGCAGCGGGTCGGTGATAAATGGGGATGTGCGTTGTAGCGTGCTATTTCGCCGGGTGCGGGTTTCATCCGGGGCGCGGGTGCGCCGCTCGATTTTGATGGAGGGCTGCAAAATCGGCGCGAATTGTTGCTTGGAAAATGTTATCTTGGATAAAAATGTGGTGATTAGCAAAAATACGACAATTTTAGGCGGCGATGGGCCACCCAAAATCGTTATGCGCGACGAAATATATTAGCTGGAGGCTGACAAATGATATTGTCAATCGGGATGATTGTTAAAAATGAGGAAAAGATTTTGCGCCGCTGTCTAGAGGGCTTGCGCCCGATTTTGGAAAATATTCGCAGTGAGCTGATTATTTACGACACCGGCTCGGATGATGCCACCATGGATATCGCCCGGGAATTCACCCCCCATGTCTTTGAAATCGAATGGCGCAAAGATTTCGCCTGGGCGCGCAATCATACGGTGCGGCGGGCAAAAGGCCAATGGTATATGTATGTGGATGCTGACGAGGTTTTTGAGGATTGCTCTGATTTAATCGAGTTTTTCAAAAGCGGCGAATACCGGAAATTTAAAAGCGCGGGGTATCGATTGCGAAATCATCAGGCCGATGGGAGCATTGGATTTTTTAGCCCGGCGCGGCTTTTTAAATTGGATAAAAATACCAAATTTGTCGGAAAAATCCATGAAGGCATTGCCCCAAATCCGCCAACAAAAATTTTGGAAAGCGTAGCAGACCATTATGGCTACGCCTTTGCCGATGCAGATGATATAAAGCAAAAACACCAGCGCAATATCCATGCGCTTTTAGAGGATTTTAATGAAGAAAACCCCAAAAGCATACGGACGGTCACTCATATTATCGCCGAATACACCGCCATGGGGGATTTGGATAAAATCGGCGAATTTTTAACAATCGGGCGGAATTTGGTTGGCGATAATCAAAATGACATGCATTACCATATTTACGCCAGCCGCTGGGCGGAATATTTGATAAATACCGAAAAGCTTGCGGAGGCGGTTGATTTTATTCGTCAATATTTTAGCGATTTAAAGGTTGTTGAGCAAAATGTGGTTGCTTTGCGAAATGTTGAGGGGGTTGCGTTGCAAAGGCTGGGGCGGCACAAAGAGGCCGGGGATGCTTTTGCCCAGGCCATCAGGCTTTTTGAGCATAATCAGCGCGGCGAAATACGCACGGGAATGACCAAATTGACCAGCATGCAGGCGGATATGCTGGAGGATAAATCCAAGCATTTGAGCGGAGCTGTGGCGAATTACGCGCTGGCGGGGGAATTTGAGGCCGCATATACTTTTGCCGAGGAAATGCAGGGCAAAAGCATTGATATTGCCTATGTTTACGCCGCCAATGGGGTGGTTAATCAGCTTTGGGATAATTTTCCAAAATTGTATGCATATGGATTGCAATGCGGGGCTGGGTCGGAGCGGTATGATAATGCCGTTGCGGCCATTGAGCGGGTGGTGAAAAGCGGGGCTATTCGCGAGCAAATGGGGCTGGCCTTTAGCAAATGGGCGGATAATGAGGGTTCTGACGATGATTATACGCGGCTTTGGCGGCTGAGGCTGGAAGATACTAATGCTTTGGGCTATTTTTTGTCGGCCGAGCGGGAATTTTCCCAGGTTTATGGGGATGTTTTGGTGGCGGCGATAAAGCAGGGGCGCGATTTTGATGGGTTTTTGGAAAAAATGAAAATAACCGATACAGCCGAGCTGGCCGCGCGGATAATTCGCAGCAATGCGGATATTGCCGATATTTTGCTGGATTTGCTCGAGGATATCCCCGCCGCGATTTCTGTGAAATTTGCCCGGGTGGTATGCGCTATCGCCGCGGCGGCATATGACGAGATTTTGGCTCGGGATGATGATTTTAAAATCCGATATTTCCGGGGATATATCCGCCTGCGCCATAGGTTTTTGTCTATGATTTATCGGGATGATATTTATTGCGAGGCGGGGGCTATGGCTTTGGCCGAGCAGGATGCTTTTGCGTTTTTTGCCGGGCGGGGCTATGAATGCGCCGATAATGGCGATATGGCGGGCTTTGCCCAAAATCTGCGGCTGGCTCTGCGGTCGAATCCTCATATGAAAGACATTGTAAATCTGGTTGTCAAAAATTTAACTAGCAGACAAGCCCAGACAAATACCGCCGCCGGGCAGCTTTCCAATGAAATCGCCGCCCTGAAAAAAATCATACACACCATGATACAGGCGGGCAATCCCGCAAAAGCCGCGGAAATCCTAAATAGCTATGCCGCCATAAACCCCACCGACCCGGAAATCCCCGAAATCACAAAAGCTATCGAGGCTATTACCTAATTAAATTTTTGGAGGAATATTATGGATTATACTCATGTTAATAGTTTGGCAATTGATAAATGGGTGGCGGAAGGCTGGGAATGGGGCGAGCCCATTTCCGCCGAGGCCTATGCGGCTGCGGCGCAGGGGCAATGGGGCGTTTTGCTGACGCCTCTAAAGGCCGTGCCAAAGGAATGGTTTGCGCCGTGGTTTAATGAGGGGCGACTGGATGGCTGCCGTTTATTGGGGCTGGCCAGCGGCGGCGGGCAGCAGATGCCCATTTTTTCCGCGGCCGGGGCGGACTGTGTTGTTTTTGACAATTCCGCGGCACAGCTGGAAAGCGAGCGGATGGTGGCGGCGAGGGAAGGCTATAAAATCGAAATAATTCAGGGCGATATGACCAAAACCCTCCCCTTTGCCGATAATGAATTTGACATTATTTTCCATCCCGTATCAAATTGCTATGTGGAGGATATCAGCCATATTTGGCGCGAATGCTGGCGGGTGCTAAAGCCCGGCGGGGTGCTATTATCCGGGATGTGTAAGGATTTTGTTTATTTGTTTGACGAAGAGAATTCATTGGAGATTGCTAGAAAATTGCCATATAATCCCCTAAAAGACCCGGAGCTTTATGCAAAGGCGGTGGCGGAGGACTGGGGAATCCAGTTTTCCCATGGGCTGGAGGAGCAAATCGGCGGCCAGCTGCGGGCGGGCTTTACCCTCGCTGATATTTACGAGGATACGGATAATCTGGGGGGCATAGGCGATTATTTGCCGGTGTTTTTGGCCACTTTGGCGGTGAAGAAATGATTGCGCATATCTCGGGGATTATCGAGGAGATATTAGATGGCGCGCTGATTATCGAATGTCAAAATATGGGATATTTGGTAATGGTTTCAAATGCGACTATTAGCAAAATGGCTATTGGCCAAGAAATTAAAATTTTCACAAAAATGATGGTGCGGGAAAATGATTTGTCTTTGATTGGCTTTTTAAACCGCGCCGAAGCCGCTATGTTTGACCGCCTGACCGCCGTCAACGGCGTTGGGACAAAGGCCGCGCTGAATATTTTATCGGCAATGGATGTCGGCAAAATCAGCCTGGCCATAATCAGCGGCGATGCGGACGAGCTATCCCGCGCCCAGGGCATTGGCAAAAAACTGGCAAGCCGCATTGTGCTGGAGCTAAAAGACAAACTGGCCGCCACGGAAAATTTCGCCAATATCGCGCCCCAGCAAAATATCGGCGGCATACAAACCGCCGGCGCGCGCCAAGACGCCGTAGACGCCCTGCTCGCCCTAGGCTACAGCAAAAGCGACGCCCTGCGCGCCGTAATGGAAACCGCCCTAGAGGGCATGGATGCCGAAAACATAATCCGCCTAGCTTTGAAAAAATTAATGTCTTGAGAGGATGAGTATAATGAGCAAAAAAATCAAGGGCGCAATTAGTTTTGTGCTGGTTGTGGCGATGCTGTTTGTGTCGATTCCTGCCGCTGCTGGGATTTATGCCGCCCATACCACCCAAGCCGCCCATGCGGCGCGGCCTAGCATCCCATCCATTGAGGCGATAAATAATCGGCGGCAAATGCTTGTTATTTTGCTGGAATATGAAAATGGGTTTTATCCCCACAATGGGCGCTTTAGCTCCACGCTTTACGGCGATATCGGGGCTATGGCCTTTTGGTCTAATCGCTTTTTTGGCGCGACAAATAGCGTTAATGCATTTTTTGCCGAGACCAGCCATAATTTTAATTTGCAATTTGCACCGCCCACTTTTACCGAGGATTGCGGGTTTTATATTGTCGACCCCACCCCAGATGTCAGTCTGGTTAAAATCGAAAATGGGGTAATGGTGGTGCGGCTGAGGGAATATGGCCGCACATCAAACCCCATCCCCATCGAATACAAAACCAGAATTTATAATGCTATTTCGCCATTTATCGATTTATCCCAAATACCGCGATATATTGATGCCAATGGCAATCAGCGCATTTTAACCGAGTATTTTATGACATACATAATCCAGGCGGGGTCTAGGCGGTCTGGCGGGCATGATGTCGGGGCACATGCAAACAATGCAGACGGTGCTTTTGTTTGCAGCAATGGCTTTTTGCGCACAAATGCTTTTGTGCATTGCCGGGATGGGCATTTTTTCGATATGGGATATGCTACCCAAGCGGAGCATGGCCACCTTCATACTGCGCCATCATCTTTTTTGACAATTATTCACGAAATCGGACATTTATTGAATCTGCCCCATCTATATGGCATGGATAGATATACCCCAATGGGTGCGGGTGGCAATTTAGTTCATTTTAGCCCGTGGGAAAAGATGATGCTGGGTTTTGTTCGGCCTATTGTTGTGGATGTATATTATGGGATGCAGGCCGTTTATAAATATGTTTATAGCATAAATCCCCATATTGATGTCCCATGCCCATATAATATTATTAAAATCCGAAATCCTGCCGTAAACCCAAATCAATATTTCTTGATAGAAAATCGGCAAAATCTTGGTTTTGATGCGAATTTGGCGGCGGGTGCGGGGGCGTTTGCTCCTATGCGCTCAGGTTTGCTTATCTGGCATGTTGACGAAGATGTGATTTTTGCTCAATCCAGCAGATATACCCCAACCAGAAGCCTGGGCAATCAAAATAACAATGGCAAACATGGTGGTGTTAGGCAGGTAAATATCAGCTATTTATGGCCTACTACCCCACACTCGGACTCCCCGGCAAACAATAATAGCTTTTTTGCCAATTATTGCGACACTCGCCGTAATGTCCTTAATCATCAAACCGAGCCAAATTCCAATTTTCATATGCCGCGCTGTAGAGCCTACCGCTCCAGAGCCGATTGGGGAAATCCTATAGACTGTTGCCCTCGGATTATCCCTAGCGGTATTGATATCGCGGTTTTGTGCGAGAGCGGGGTGCGTATGCAAATACGCATTAGCTATAATTCATTTGATTTTGATTTGCCATGCGCTGGGCTATTTGGCGGCGGCTATGGCAGATTTCCCTCGCCATTTATTATCGCCACCCCTGCCCATTTGATTGAGATGCAAAACAAAGTCAATGGAAATGCCGAAGGCGGCAGATTTAGATATGCTCATTTTCGGCTGGGTGCTGATATTGTTTTATCGGGGCAATACGCAGAAAATTTCGTTGGGATAGGCGCAGTACCCGCAGCCGCGTTATCATTTAGGGGTATTTTTTGCGGCAATAATCATAAAATCGACCTAGGGGATGCGCTGACCAATGGAATCGGCGCAACAGGACTGTTTCGTTTTGTTTCTGCCAGAGCTGAAATTGAAAATCTGCGTATTTCGGGAGAGGTTTCAACAAATGGAAATGCTGGATTGCTAATTGGCTCCATTTCTGGCGGCACAATTACCAATATTAGAATCCGAAATGTGTATATTTACCAACCTAATATTATTAGCACTAACCCCATGGCTGGTGTTGGTGCGATGGTTGGGATGGTATCAGATCCTGCCACCGATTTGCGTATTTATAATTCCTTTGTAAATGGCGGTGTGGTTAGGTCTTCCGGATATGCTGGCGGGATGGTCGGTGGCGGGGATGGGCGGGTTTATATACATAATTCCGCTGTGGCCAATATTGAGATTATTCAAACTACAACAACTGCTGCGGCGCGGCAAATTGGCGGATTTCGCCCGGTTAGCGGCTTTACTCGTATTGAAAATTCCGCAGTTATTAATCCGGCTTTTGCGATTAGTGGGTCGAATGTGAGGATTTATGGATTGGGAGCTACCCAGGGCAGGAATAGCTATTTGCTAAATCCGGCTTTTTCGGGGGCGCATCCGCCTGTTGAATTTATTCCCGCGCCTGATAATTTTATTGGTTTTTTCACAAATAATGGCGGGATTGGGATAGATGATTTTTTCCGGGATAATGCTTTGGGGGATAATTCGCCATTGGCGGGGCTGGGGGCAGGTTTTGTGCAAACGCCAAATACGGCTTTGTGGCAGCATTTGCCATTGCCGACAAATATTGCCTATCGGCAAATGGTTGATTATGCTACCCGCCGGGCGAATTCTCGGCCAGTGATCTCAATAACCCCGGGCAATGCCGGAATCGAGCCGCTTTATGGGGCGACCGCTATTCTGGAAATCGCCATTAGCAATATGCCCCATCCTTTTGGGCGCATTGATATCAATACCCGCGAGCCAAATAGCACCGCGCCTGTTATTATCGACATTGGCATACCTCGCGGGGGGATAATGGCTTTTGGGTATATTGATTGCCATGGGGATGGCACAGGGGGCGGGCCGCTGACGCTAAAGGTATATGACCCCGCCGCTTTGCCTTATTTGAGGCTGATTAAAACACAATTGTTGAGATAGGGGAGCAGGATGAGCAAACGGATAATTACTACGGCGGAGATTCATGAGGATTTGGAATTGGAGCAGGCCGCCGCGCTGCGGCCGGATAAAATGGCGGCGTATATTGGGCAGGAAAAGGTGAAGGAGCGGATGCGGGTATTTATTCAGGCGGCGCGGGAGCGGGGCGAGAGCCTGGATCATGTGCTGCTATATGGGCCGCCTGGCTTGGGCAAAACCACTTTGTCGAATATTATTGCGCGGGAAATGGGGGTAAATATGGTGCCTACCTCCGGGCCGGCTATCGAGCGGCCGGGGGATATGGCCGCGATTTTAAATAGCCTAAACCCGGGCGATGTGCTGTTTGTTGATGAAATCCACCGCCTTAGCAAAATTGTTGAGGAGATTTTGTATCCGGCTATGGAGGATTTTGTTTTGGATATAATGATTGGCAAAGGCACGGGGGCGAAATCGGTGCGGCTGAATTTGCCGCGCTTTACCCTGATTGGCGCGACTACCCGCATTGGGCTGATGACTGCGCCTTTGCGCGACCGTTTTGGGGTGATAAACCGCCTCGAGCCGTATACCGTCGAGGAATTGAGCGCGATTGTTGTGCGCTCGGCGGGGGTGCTGGAAATTAGCATTACCCCGGAGGGGGCGGCGGAAATCGCCCGCCGCTCGCGAGGCACGCCCCGCATAGCAAATCGCCTGCTAAAGCGCGTTCGGGATTTTGCGCAGGTGAAATACTCCGGCATTATCGACCACGAGAGCGCGCAGGGGGCTTTGGATATTTTGGATGTAGACAAAATGGGTTTAGACCTAGTAGACCGAAATTTGCTAATCACGATTATTGAAAAATTTGAGGGAGGCCCTGTGGGGCTGGATACCCTATCCGCCGCCACCGGCGAGGATGCTGAAACTATCGAGGATGTTTATGAGCCCTATCTCCTGCAGCTAGGCTATATCCAGCGAACCGCTCGCGGCCGCATAATAACGGCTCTGGGACAGAGGCATTTCGGTTTTTGAAAAAAATTTCAAAAAAATGCAAAAAAGGGGTTGCAATTTTTCGCCAGCTGTGATAGAATATTAGAGTTAGTTTTTGTGCGCGTAGCTCAGCTGGATAGAGTGTCTGACTACGGATCAGAAGGTCAGGGGTTCGAATCCTCTCGCGCACACGCCGGAGGCTAGGAAAACCCGTTTTTTCTAGCCTCTGCAAACGGCCCGTTGGTCAAGCGGTTAAGACTCCGCCCTTTCACGGCGGCAACAAGGGTTCGAGTCCCTTACGGGTCATATTTCGGCGCCATAGCCAAGTGGTAAGGCAGAGGACTGCAACTCCTTTACCCCCGGTTCAAATCCGGGTGGTGCCTTTTTGTTTCATTTTACTTTCGGAGACTTTGCAGCCACAAACTACACCATTTAAAGCGAGGACAAAAATGGACACACCAGATATTACTGTCCAGATGGCGGGCGGAATGTTCAATTATCGCGTAGGCGCAATAATCATTGATTCCGACGAGATTTTGATGGTGAAAAACAGCGGTTCTTCTTTTTATTACACAATCGGCGGCAGGATACAATTTGGCGAATCGGCCTATGATGCAATTTTGCGCGAAGCATTTGAAGAAACACAAATACATTTTGAAATCGACAGACTGGCATACATCCACGAAAACTTTTTCACAATGGAAAGCGATGGACAAGCATATCACGAGCTATGCCTTTTCTTCCTACTAAAACCAATCAGCCGCCTCCGCGAGCTAAAAAGCAACTCATTCAAGGAAGAATACGCAGATATAACCCACCACTGGCTCCCTCTAACCCAGCTCAAAACCCACCACCTATACCCCGAGTTTTTCAAAACCGAACCCCTAACCACCCCCGCTCCACCAAAATACTTCATAACAAAAAACGAATCCACAACACAAATCACCTAACCCAGCCCAAGTGGCGGAACAGGTAGACGCACAGGACTTAAAATCCTGCGACCTTTAAAGTCGTGCCGGTTCGATTCCGGCCTTGGGCATCTGATAAATACTGGCTTTCAAGCATTTTTGGAAGTCAGTATTTATTCATTTTCACCCTTGATTTTGCCAATGTCCACGATTTTGTCCACGATAATCGGGGCAAAACCTAAATGGCTATTTTACGCGGTTTTGTGCGATTTTTGTGCCATGTTGCCGTTATCTACTCCGCATCATGGCACATCATGCCGTAATCTCCGCATATCGGGCATTTAATTCCTCGCTTATGGCATTTTTAGCTGACATGTCCTTTTTGACGTACATATCCATAGTTATCTGGATATTGGAATGTCGTAACCATGCTTGTATGCTCTTTGCGCTCATGCCGAGGTATTCGAGGTAATTCGCCGCGCTGTGGCGTAAATCATGGAATCGCATTTTTGGAAAACCATTCTTTTTCATCACTAGCTGAAAATGTCTGGTGACATATTCTTGCTTTAGCAAGCTACCATCAAGGGCTGTGCAGACAAAATCATTTTCAATGTAATCATTTGGCTGTAATGCTCTGCGCCGCTCTTGTTCGGCTCTCCAGTTTAGCAAATGAGTTTTGATGAAATCTGGTATGGGTAGCATGGCATTACTGCTCTTGCTCTTGGTTGCCATTTTGTCATGAGTATTTGCACCCACTCGAACTATAGCCCGCTCAATTGATAGTGCATTATCCTCAAAATCAATCGCTCGCCAGCAAAGCCCCAAAATTTCACTTCTGCGCAAACCATAGAACAAAGTAAGCAAGACAACAATTTCCAGCGGGTCATTTTCAAAGCATGATAGCACTTTCGGGATTTCGTCCTCTTTTAGGTGTATAGCCCCCTCGAATTGCTCCGCTGATGGTTTGTCTATTCTGCTAACTGGATTGTATGCAATCATATTTAACTTGACTGCGCTTTTCAAGCACCCCGATAATACGGCGATATGTTGCCTAACCGAGTTGCCACTTAAATTCTCCAGTTTTTTGTTGACATAACTCTCAATGATGTTTGGCTCGATTTGCCTAATCTTTAGCCGCCTAGGGGTAAAATAGGGCAAGATATGAGAATCCAGAATCATTTTATAGCCGTCGTAGGTTGTTGGCTGGATTTTGTTCTTTTTCAGTCTGCCATCTAGCCAATCCACAATGTAATCAACAAAATATGCATCTTTGCTAAGGTTGACATTCTCTTGCAAGTGCTTTGCTAGAATGTCATTCTTCCATTCCTCGGCCTTGCGCTTGTTGTTGCCCTTAACCGGAATATCGCTTGTGATGGTTTTGGTTTTCCAATTACCCGATTCATCTTTGAACCTTAAAACCGCCATGTAGTACGGTCTGCTGGTTTTGCTTATAACTGTAGCTGTTGTCTTTGACATAGATAAATTTCCCCTTTCAAAAGAAAATTCTATCCATGCCACAATTAACCTAAGTCTATTATAGCATGGATAGAATCGCATTGCAAGCCTGATTGCCTATTGCAACACCTATTTATGCATATCTCTTGATAAATCTCTCCCATATGTACAACTTGGGAATTTTCATTTCTCGCCCAATTTGCTCTGGACTTCCAAATTTACCCAGCTTAATCTCCTTATAGATGGTGTTTTTAGAAACCCCAAAAATTTCTGCAAGGTGTTTGGGGGATAGCATATCTGGGTATTGATTTAGTCCAATAATCTTACTCAAATTATCCATATTGTTTTCACCCTCTTTCAAAATAATCCATCTCCTCCGCTGTATACCAAAGAAAACCCGACATCTCACATTGAATACCCTCTATCTCCTGTCTACTCCAGTTTGGAAAAGTTTTCACAACATCATCAACACTAGCACCACCCAAAAAATGATTTTCAATAGTTTCACGCTCCGCGCCAACTTGTGCGCCATCTGCTCTCGCTTGAAAGCAATTCAAGACATAATAAGCTTTAATGCGATACTTCATGTAAACCCCTCTCTTTCTGGTTAGGCTCAATTTCCGTCAACATTAACTGCTCAACAGTATCAAATGGTATGGGCATATCCGGGGGAAGCTCCACCCATGCGCTATCAGAACCATAAACATTCTCCAGATAGTCATTCGTGGTATACTCGCGCCGTTCGCCGCTAGGCATAAAATGAATCACTTTATGAATCCTCCGCAAAAAAGCCCGCCAAACGCTCGGCTCTTTTCGTTGTATATCCATATATTGCCTAGTTAGGCAAATATTAGATATTATGTACACCTTGGTATAACAAGCCTGTTTATTCGCATAACGGCAAGGCAAATCCAGCGGGTAGCCATCCATCTGGTTCAGGATATCTTGGATTCGTAAATGGCTGGAAAACTCATCATAGCACATTATGTCTTGGTTTTTATAGGCATCAAAGGGATTTTTGTAATCGGTAACGCGATACACATTCTCATATCCATATTTTTCCATAACATGGCGGGTCTTGCCTGTCGCCGTTTTGCCGAAAATATAGGTAACATCCAATTCTCTGAAAACGGTGCTATTTTCTTGTCGCTGGACGGTCTGCCTAGCCCTTTCTATATCTGTAATCCTTAGCATAAACTCTGGGTTGATTTCAAGGATTTCATAATTGGAGTACCCAGCCTTAACCATAGCGTAAAGAAAAGCTAAATCATTTCTAGCCCCCTGAATTTCTTGGGGAAGCTCCCCCCACTCGTAAAACGTACTACTGCCATCCTCATTAAATACTTGTGTTTCCTGCTTATCGCTATCCTCCCACTTCTCTCCCTCCTTTAAAATATACGCTCTGCACGACATAGAATCAGCGTATGCATTTTCGATATGCACCTTTGAATCAAATCTCTTTTGGATTGTAGAAAACCTAACAGGGCTTTTGAAAACAGCGTATATATGCGTATGGTAGCAACTCCCCATTTCATCAGCAAAACAAAAATACATAATGCCTTTGAAACTATGCAAAATCTCTTTGATTTTCTCATGGGCGAATCCTTTGGGGTGGGGGTCGTTTATTGTAAGCATATAGCGGCGAGATTGAGTGTCACGTTTTGGCTGGGGTGGGGATTGGTCTTTTTGCTCTAGCTCTAGCCCCTCTCCCACACCTTTATCATTTTTTTGCTTTATTATTTTGTCTGGCAAGCTATCCAGCAAAATTTCAGTAGAGCAACTTTCCTCTTGAAAATTAATATTCAACGTCCTTTCCTCCTTTTATGTTTTGAATCAATTACCATTTATTGGTTTTGCTACACGCTAAAGATGTAGCTTAAAGGTAATAATAGGCTTTAAGCTCCCCGCGCCTCCGGCGCGGAGGGGTACTGGGTGTGTAGGGCGTGGTCGTTTTCGCTCCGCTACAACTCTCACACCCTACACACACGCCCCAACTGCTCAAACGGCGCGAAAGCGCAAATTACCGCCAACATCATAGCGAAACCACGCCAGATAAAAAACACTCTTACGAAAGTGCTGACACGCAAAGCTCCCGCATACGGCTAGAATCTTGGGGTAGTCCGACCTTGATAAAATGCAATTCCGAGCCTTGAAGAAGTGCAGCCCCCTCACCTATACCAAACTGCCGCCCTTTCAATTGCTCCATGTGGTCGGGCATCAACATTTCATAAATCGAGCGCACAGCCGAGCCAAGAATTACGGACACGTTATAGTTCAGCCTTGAGCCTGTTGGAAAAGCAATCGCATCAGGCCTTTGACATATATTTACATTTCTGACAGCCATCGACCGCCCCATTAGCAAAATTTCGCTAACCTTCGACATGACAAAAGGAGCTAGGCGATCAGCGGGTTTCTTGTCCTTGTCCTCGCCTTGCAAAGCCAGAATGTTAGCCATATACTCATCCCAGATAAGCGTGATGGGGTGGCGCGTTTCATCTTCGCCAGATAGTCGAGCGTTCAATCGGTCATACACAATGTCAAGATTTTCCAAAGTGCGTTTGAATGAGCGATAGCGAGGGCAATCGCGCATATATTTGAACGCATCATCTCCTTTGTAATCAGAGAAATACATCTCGCCCTCTGGCTGGGCTTGCTTCATTTTCGCCACATACCCCTGAACTGCCGTAGATTTACCCCCGCCAGAAATTCCAGTTATTACCATATGGCAATTTTTGGAAATGGAGAGGTCTATAGCTACAGGGATTTTCACCCTGTAGCTGTTCCATGCATCTAGGTTGTAGCCGAGCGTGAGCGTTGGTTTACAACTCATCATCTATCATCCTTTCCCCATTGTTGACTGCAATTTCACCTTTTTTGGATTTGCCAGAAATAGCTTTTCTGGCAACCCAGCGGCGGTGTTTATCTACCTCTGCTCTGGAATTGTCGCAAATTATAGGAATAACGCTAATCACCAGTTTTTCATCTTTGACTTGCACTTCGGCCACATAAACATTAATAGGGGTCACATTTTCAAACGGCAAGCTCTTGATTTCGCGTTGCACAGCGACATTGAGCATATTTCGTAACTGCTCACATTCTTCTGGCTTCGCATTGGAAGGGAGATTAGGCAACCTAAGATAGAGCAACCTTAAAAACACCACTCCGTTTTTGCTCGTTCGAGAAATAATATTGCTAAACCCCTTATCTGGTGTATTGAAAATACCGAGATATCCTTCCAATCCAACAAGCGCATGACGGAAGGTGTACACGCTACTACTCATTAGGTTATGGGTTCTCCGTTGAGCCATCAACGCTTGCGCCGCTTTTCGCCTGTTTTCTTCAACCGCCAATTTCGTGATAATTGCACCGATGATAAGAATCACCCACCAATATAAATAGATCACAAATGTGGTTAAAGCCACCAATAGTAGACAACCTGCTACAATCACACCCTGCGCTAACTTGTTGTCTTGATATTTTTCCCATGCATCTATGAATCGTTCTATCAATTTGTCCATCGAATCACTCCTTGTAAATAGGCTAGGGGCGGGGTTGTCGCCCCTAGCAGTCTAATTGCAACATATTTTGTAAATCAACCCCGTGTTGCAAATCTTACTTACCGGGCAGAAGAGTGATGGAGTTATACCTCCCAACCTCAACAATAGCCTTGAAATCTTTCCCTGTTTTTACGATAGCCATATCTTGCGCTTGAGCAAATGCAGCCTCTAAAGTTTCATAGGTTGCGGTGTTTGCGATTGTCGCAATGGTCATTTTGCCGCCTGTCTTGGTCGGAATGTCGTTCAGAGATACCAAACGAGCTTGCTGGATTTCAAATTTCATATTTTCATTCTCCTTTTCTCCGCGCTTTGCGGGATACCAGTTGCTAAATTAGCGACAACACTCAATTACTCCGACACTCCCGCCGCATCCCTTTCACAAAAGCAAAACAAAGGGATGGTTTTGCCTTTGCGCACGGCGGGGTTGCATCTATAAATAGTTTATCACGAAAAAACAATCCATTAAAGCCCATTTCAAACTTTTATAAACCGCACAATATACGGCTTTGGTGGGGTTAAGGGGGACAGTAGCTTCCCCGAGCCCCCTTACAAAATTATCCATTCTAGCGCATATCATTTTTTCCAGGATATTTTTCCAAGAAATATTGAGCCTGGCTCGGGGAATCTATCACACCAAATTTTGATGCAAGGGATAGGGCTTCCGGGAGTGTTAATCCTAATGCTATACATACTTGGACTACCGTTTTCAGCCGTACTGTACCCGTAGTCCGCATCCGCTGAATGGTCTTGACATCACAACCAGCAAATTCAGCCAAACGCTCTCTGGTTATTCCACGCTCCTCCATTAACTTTATCAAAACCTCTTGCCCGATCCCTCTAAACATTTCATTTAGTTCATTCTTGAAATCCATTTTATCACCCCATACATTTTTTGGGCATGAAAAGCCCTCGATTATATGGGGTTGTCTATATTCGTGCATTTTTCAGCTAGGAATTACTAAAATCCAGCAATATCAGTAATTGAAACGTATAACTTTATTGGATTTGAGCTGAAATTCTCAATATTACAATTGTGTGACATTTTCCAATGCTTTGTCGCTCTTTCGGATTTGAAATAAAAAAAGCGCATCATCATTTCTGATGACACACTTTTTGGTAATCATTGCTGACATTCGGCATACTGTACATAAACCAACTACTTCAATAACATAACTCGCCATTCCTATCCGCAATCTGCTTCAAAAGAGCTTAAAATACCCCCTCGTTTTTGCGCTAATTTTTGCATACTTGATTCTCTCGCCACAATTTAAACCCGCCCATCAGTTTGTGGGCGGGTTATCTGCGCTATTTTATTAGTTACCTCCTAAAAATATCCCTAACACCATCAACGACTTCATTGCACCGGCGGCAAAAGTCTGAAAATAATTGTGCGTTGTTTCTGCAAAGCGGGGTCATACACTCGCTAGAACAGCCTGTGACTGAAAACAAAACCACCAGCAATAATGCACCCAAGAGCGCGAAACGTGACTTTTTCATAAATATTTTAACCTCCTCAATTTTATATTCCAAAATTTGGATTTTATTTTCTGGCACCACACTTGCCACAAAAAGCAGATTCGGGTGCATAAGGGCTACCGCATTTTGTGCAAAATGTCATATCTGATGAAGTGACTTCTTGTGCAGATTCGGACATAACAACAGGGGTTGTCTGCTTGTCACGAAGTTTGGCGAGCTGCTGTTTGAAGTTTTCGATTTCATCGCCGAATTCAAGTCTGTACTTAATGGCTATCCTGCCACCAGTATGTACTATTTCGTAATATGTCGAAAGTATCAAGCCGTAGTAAAACAAATTTAACACCGCCGCGACCCCTGAAAACGCAGCGAGCCATAGAAAAAAATCTCCCCCTCCAAAACCTACAGACCAAAGCACAAGAAAAATCGGAACGAGAACGGCGGCAAATATTGACCGCAAAATGAATTCAAAAGAACGTCTTTTCACAACATTAACGCTCTTAACATCCGATACATCAATCGCCAATTCTGCCTTTGTGTGTCTATACTGCATGTCTTTTGGCACACATCCTCCTCTAACATATATGCGCTTGTCGCTCAACACAGCAAAGCCTTTTGGCGTCTTGCCTCCCCTGTATTGCTGGGCATGAATTACACCCAAAACAGCCACTTCTTTTTCTGTTGCATCAAGAAACATAAAGCCACTCCTTTTCTTCTATGTAACATTTATTTGACAAGCCTATCGATTTCTAATGCAATCACTACAGTACGAGGTAGTTCATCTGCGGTTAGTTAATTTCGCCTGAAAGTCATTTGGCTCAACTGCACTTCATTGCTACTACTTGGATTAGGCCAAAAAATTGTGTAAGTAGTAGTGCCTCCTGAATCGAATGATAAAGTGACGACTTGACCTCCCAATATCTCCCAAGTGAAAGAGGCGGGAAGCCCTCCATCTGCGCGGAAAAAGGCTTCACCTGTTCCATTGCGATTGAAAGTGATTGAACGAAGTGCCTCCATATGACTGCCTGTATTGTTCCAGCTTCCTACCAAATACGAATTGCTACCGCAACCAACCAAAGACAATACAACAATAAAAAGCCCTGCTAGTGCTAAAAATTTTTTCATCATACAAACCTCCTAATTTGAACTCGCCCTAAATCATCTTCTGGTGTAATGGCGAGTATGCCCCATACAATGGTTACTTCCCCCTGCAGAATCGTTTTCAGCCCTCCTTTTAATGGGCGCATATCCCTAAATTGTAGTCGAAATTTCTGCCAAAAGCCATTTCATTAAAATTCCAATTAAGATAATTATATTATCTATTTAAGAAATTGTCAACCTAAAATTTCAAATTTAGATAAATTCGCCAAAAGTCTCCGAGGATACGCTATTCTATAAATATCCCATTGAGATTAGGAGTGTGTCTATATGAAACTTTCAAAAATTCTGTGCGACTTGCGCGAATCTGCGGACATGAAACAAAATGAATTAGCGGAAAAACTTAATTTAAAGCCGAGTGCGATTTCAAAATATGAAAAAGGCCATACTCAACCGAACATAGCCACATTGATGATGATTGCCGAAATTTTCAAAGTTAGCATTGATTATCTTTTAGGGGCTTCTAGCGCAAAGAATCCATACACGCAAGAAAATTTTGCCCCAAAGGAAATTGAGATAATAACGAGATACCGCAAACTTACTGATGAAAACAAAATACGCATAGACGAGCGGATGAGTGCAATGCTTGACAGCCAAAGGGCGAAATAAAACCATGTGCGGCATAAATAAAAAGGCATAATTATGGGGTTGCTCTTAAAAAATGTGTTGAGAGTAACCCCTCATTCAATTATTGACGGTCTTATTGGGTCGCTTCCTATATTATCTTTTTCCATGATTTCAATTATAGCGCGATTCACAAATGCATTTAGAGATTCGCCCATGCTGGCGGCGTGGGCTTTTATTATGTCCTTGTTGCCTTTTTTAACCTCTACTTTTAATTGGTCGTAGTTTTCTTTTCTGTATTTGGCAGTTGCTTTTTGCTGGGCTTTTGTAGCTGGCATCTTATCCGCTCCCCTCTAAAGCCAATTATAGCATAAATATATATGAGTTACAATATACAACTTGCACAAAAATATATGCATACGCATATATAATTTTGGTAAATATCCCATCTTGATATATGCGTACACATATAGTATAATAGTATTATAGAGATGGAGCAAGCACCACGGAAAACAGCCCCATCAAAAATTGAAAATTAACTATCAAAAAATTTAATCAAAAGGGGATGCGAATTATGAGCGAAAAAATGAGAGGTCAAGTTACTATCCAGAGTGCCATTGACGAGCTACAAAGAAATTTCAAAATGCTAAATGAGGTTTATTTTAACAACGAGCTTGAAAAGCCAGTTATCACAATCCTAACCGATATTACATCAGGGGCATATGGGTGGATAACCGTCAATAAGGTTTGGAGTAGCAAGGATAATAAATGGTTCAGAGAAATCAATCTTTGCGCCGAGTATCTAAACCGCGACACAGAGTTTGTTATCACAACCTTGTTGCATGAAATGTGCCACCTATACAATATCCAAAATGACATACAAGACACTAGCAGGGGCGGCACATATCACAACAAAAAATTTAAGGAGATTGCAGAAAAGAGCGGGCTTTTGGTAGAGAAAAGCGATAAATATGGTTACTGCATCACAAAACCGACACAGGAATTGATTGATTTAGTGAAAGCCAAAACCCGCGCGGGGTGTTTTAAGCTGGAGAGGATGAAGACATATCGTGACGGCACTCCGAAAACCACGACCACAGGCAAAGACGGCAAAGAACGCACGACCAGCAGAACAAAACAATCGACCAGAAAATACAAATGCCCCGTATGTGAATTGATAATTCGAGCATCAAAAGACGTAACAGGAAAACTAATGTGTGTAGATTGTGATGAAATATTTGTTGCAAGTTAATCTTCAAAACTTTTTCAAAAGCTGGGGAGTGATTCCCAGTTTTTGTCATTTACTATACTTTGTAATTGTAAAAATAATCCATATTTATTTACATATAATGTCATTTTTATTTACTTGCGAATCAGTCCTGTGCGCTTACCTCGTCCACGATATGTCCACGATAATCTGTTTCAATTCTATATTTTGCGACGGAATTGTTAAAATTTTGAAAATTTTCTTGCTTGCCAATAATGGCTTATTTTCAAGGTTTATCTTGGTTTATCGGTTTTCATTTTGGTTTAATTGTGGCATAGATTTCCAATCTTAAAATCCTGCGACCTTTAAAGTCGTGCCGGTTCGATTCCGGCCTTGGGCATCTGATAAATGCGGACTTTCAAGCGATTTTGGAAGTCCGTATTTATTTTTGGATTTCAGCCAATCCCCTGTTTTTCTTTCATAATTCTTTCAAAATCGAAATTTCTTTCATCGAGTCATAAAGATTCTTTCAACCGCTGTTTGGGCGGCGATTTTGTCCTTGGATTTCATGTCCGCTTCGTCATAGTAGCGGCTACCCATCAACCCACGGACTTTGACATCTGTAGCGTAGCATTGAGCTTGTCCGCAATATTAGTCTTCGCCTCCATGTCCAGTGAAAGATAAATATTCATGGTCGTTTGGATGTCTTTGTGTCGTAACCATGTTTGAATATCTTTCAAATCGAAACCCTTGGATTTTAGGGGGATTACTCAATGTGATGCATAGCTATGAATCTATTGTACCACATGAATGATCCCTGTGCTAGTGGTTTTTGAAATTTGGTGTTGTGATTTTTCAAAATTGCTGTTGTAAC
>Ga0209755_10001626_pt1 | contig 34024 bp, 29 predicted proteins | sample TergutCo191P1_FD_187301 | JGI IMG/M metagenome (GOLD analysis project Ga0209755, IMG submission 187301) | Cornitermes sp. P1 segment gut microbial communities from Petit-Saut dam, French Guiana - Co191P1 (SPAdes) (version 2) | ecosystem: Host-associated > Arthropoda: Insects > Digestive system... | reverse complement strand
GAGAGGGGGGTTCGGGGGGAGAACCTTTTTGTTCACAAAAAGGTTCTCCCCCCGAGGTCTTATCTTTTTTTACTTAGCATATTCAATTGCTCGTGTTTCCCTGATAAGACTTACCTTGATTTGACCGGGGTATTCCAGTTCGCTTTCAATGCGCTTGGCGATATCGCGGGCAAGAAGGGTTATTTCGGCATCGTTTACGACGTCGGGGAAAACTACTATGCGCAGTTCGCGGCCGGCTTGGATGGCGAATGATTTTTCCACGCCGTCGAAAGCGTCGGCAATGGCTTCAAGATTTTGTAAGCGTTTGATATACGCTTCCAGAGTTTCGCGGCGCGCACCGGGGCGAGAGCCGGAAATTGCATCTGCAATTTGGGTTATTACGGCAATTATGTTTGTGGGTTCGACGTCGCCGTGGTGGGCTTCAACGGCGTTGATGATTAGGTCGGACTCTTTGTATTTTTTGCACAATGCCGCACCGATGGAAACGTGAGAGCCTTCCATATCGTGGTCAACGGCCTTTCCGATATCGTGCAGAAGACCTGCGCGTTTTGCAAGGGTGATGTCCGCACCAAGTTCGCCGGCAACAAGACCGCAAAGATAAGCCACTTCGATAGAATGCTTTAAAACATTCTGCCCGTAGCTTGTGCGGAACTTCATTTTACCCAGTAATCGTGTAAGTTCGGGGTGAATGCTGTGTACACCCGTTTCAAAGGTGGCGGCTTCGCCTTCTTCTTTTATTTGAACTTCAACTTCGCGCTTGGCTTTTTCCACCATTTCCTCTATGCGGGTGGGGTGGATTCTGCCGTCCAGCACCAGCTTTTCCAATGCGATTCTTGCAATTTCGCGCCGCATTGGGTCAAAGCCTGAAAGAATTACCGCTTCGGGTGTGTCGTCTATGATTAAGTCAATGCCTGTCAACGACTCCAATGCGCGGATGTTTCGCCCCTCGCGCCCGATTATGCGACCTTTCATTTCATCGTTGGGCAGGTTTACCACAGAAACCGTTGTTTCTGCAATGTGGTCTACCGCGCAACGCTGTACCGCGCTTGCCAAAATTTCTTGTGCTTTTTTATCGGCATCTGTTTTTGCCCTTAGTTCCAGTTCGCGTAACATTTTTGCGGATTCAAACCGCGCTTCTTGCTCTATTTGTACCAGTAGTGCCTGTTTTGCTTCTTCGGCTGTCATGCCTGCAATGCGCTCTAACTCGCGGTTGTGCTTGGCTTGCGCATCTGCCATTTTTTCTTCTTGCTCTTTCAGTTTTTCGGCTTGCTTTTTCACTTGCTCTTCTTTCTCGTTTTGCTTTTCAATCTTGCGGTCAAGAACTTCCTCTTTCTGCAAAAGTCTTTTTTCTAAACGCTGCAACTCGTTTCTGCGCTCTTTCGCGTCTTTTTCAGCTTCGTTTTTAGTTTTGATGCTTTCTTCTTTTGCTTCCAAAAGCATCTCTTTGGCACGCGCTTCGGCGTTCCGTTTAGCCTCCTCGAGAAGATTCCCTGCTTGCACCTCTGCCGTTCCCAGCTTGGTTTCAGCTATTTTCTTCCTATAAACTACGCCTGCGAAAAAACCCAGTATAGCTGTTACAGCGGCAACTCCTATTGCAATTGCCACGTACATGAAGCTACACCTCCAATATATTAAGTCCCGTTTAAAGGACACATTCCAAGATAATATCTTTTTTACACGGTAGTGTCAAATTTTCTTAGAAAAATTCTTGCAATTTTTTCGTGATTGTATTACACTACAGCGCGAAATTGTGAAGAGTGAAAAAGGTGAACTTCCTTTTTCATCAACTTCGATATCGTCGCAAGCGGGCTTGCCCGCGTTAAGCGACACAAATTAGGAGGAAATAAAATGAAGAAGAGATTATCACGTGTGGGAATTTCAATGCTGTTGGCATTTACATTCCTTTTTTTATTGGCAGCGTGTGCCGATAATCAACCCGCAGCACCTGCCGTAGGTGAAGACGGCGAAGTAAACGAAGTTGTAATTGGCGTTTTGGCACCGCTTACGGGCCCCGTTGCACGTTTCGGCGTAGCTGTTCGTGACGGCGTAATGCTTTACATTGATGGTTTTAATGCGCAAGGCGGCTTGCAAATTCGCCCAATTATTTTTGACGAAGAGGGCGATATGGGGCAGGCAGTAATCGGATACCACAGCTTGGTAGACCAAGGAATTACCGCGTTAATCGGTTCTGTAACAAGCGGCCCCACAATGGCTGTTGTTCCCGAAGCAAACGCAGACGGAATGCCCATGATTACCGCAACAAGCACACACCTCAATGTTACCGTGGACGCGGCAACAGGCAGAGTTTGGGAAAACGTTTTCCGTTCATGCTTTATCGACCCGTTCCAAGGTACAAAAATGGCAGAGTTTGCACGTGAAGTAATCGGTGCGGAAACTGCGGCTGTTCTTTTCAGCAACGACATCGACTACTCAATCGGACTTATGGAAGCCTTTGTTGAACGCGCAGGTCAGATAGGTCTTGAAATTGTTGCTACAGAAGTTTTTGCACAAGACGCAATTGACTATGTAGGACAGCTTACAAATATCGCGGCACTAAATCCCGATGTTTTGTTTGTTCCCGGCTATGTTGAACACGTTGCGTTAATCGGTCCGCAAAGCGCGCAAGTAGGCTTGGATGCCATAATCATCGGCGCAGACGGCTGGGACGGCGTTCTTGATATCATGGCGGAAGGTCAACGCTCTACATTGGAAGGTTCTTTCCATTTGACAGGCTTCACTGTTGAAGACGAAACACCCATGGTGCAAGACTTCATCACACGTTTTACCGAAGCAACAGGCAGCCCGCCGGATATGTTTTCTGCACAGGCATATGACGCCGCAATGATTCTTATTGCCGCAATCCAACGCACACTTGCAGACGGATACTTGCCAAACACACCGGAATTTAAAGCCGCAACCATTGCACACATGGCGGCAACAGATATGACCGCAGTGACAGGTCACATCACATTTGACCAATACAACAACCCGCAAAAAACCGCTGTTATCATCGAATTTGTAGACGGCGAACCTCGCTTGTGGGGAACTTTCTAATATGTTATTTCTTTCTCAACTCATAAATGGACTCCAATTGGGGTCTATTTATGCGTTGGTTGCGCTGGGGTACAACATGGTTTACGGCATTGTTAAATTGCTGAATTTTGCCCACGGCGATATCATTATGGTGGGCGCGTATATCGCGTTGTTTTCGCTTAATTTCGGGCATCACCCCGTATTGGCGGCGTTGCTTACCGTGGGCGGTTGCACCCTTTTGGCAATCGTAATCGAAAAAACGGCGTACAGCCCGTTGCGTCTTGCGCCAAGGCTTTCGCTGTTAATCACCGCGATTGGGATAAGTATTTTATTGCAGAACCTCGCACAGCTTCTGTTTGAAGCACGCGGACGTTCCTTCCCCGCATACCGCTTGCTTCCCGCAGGTTATATCGAACTTGTGGGAACACGCGTTGCGTACACTTCCATTCTTACCATCACAATCTCCGTTGTTTCCATGATTGTACTCACGTTCCTTGTACGCAAAACGAAACTGGGCAAGGCCATGCGTGCCGTTAGCGAGGACACAGGCGCGGCACAACTTATGGGCGTAAACGTGAACGTTGTAATCACCTTCACATTCGCCGTTGGTGCGGCGTTGGCGGGTGTTGGCGCATTAATGTACGGCGTACGCTTCCCCCTTATCACGCCCGTAATCGGCGCGATGCTTGGCCTTCGCGCTTTCGTTGCCGCAGTGTTCGGCGGAATCGGCTCTATCCCCGGCGCAATGATTGGCGGCTTCCTAATCGGCTTGCTTGAAGTTCTCGTAATCCACATGGGTCTTTCAGGCTGGGTTGACGGCGTAGTTTTCGCCCTGCTAATCATAGTCCTTCTCGTTCGCCCAACAGGCATCATGGGGCGGAATTTGATGGAGAAAGTCTAGCAAAAAAGTTCTCGGGGGCGTTGCCCCCGAACCCCCACCCGCTTTTTTGAAAAAAAGCGGGGCAAAAAACTTTAACTTAAAACCGCGCATATGCGCGGTTTTGGGATTACGTAAATCGTTTAGCGATTGCGTGTGTCAAAGTTTGGGTTCCGCCTTTTTAAAGGCGGATGGGGTGTGGGGCAAAGCCCCACGGTTTTTAATATAAAAAATGATTTGAGTGGTTTGTGAATGTCTGATAAAAAATTTGTAATCCCGATGCCCGTGCGGTATGTGATAAATACTGTTTTGCTTGTGGTCTTTTTGGTTGCGGCTAATGCGGTTATGCAGAGTGGGGCGTTGGGCAGAGCGCAGACTGCGATTATTATACAGATTGGATTCTTTATTATTTTGGCGGTGTCGCTGAATATTGTAACGGGATATTTGGGGCAGTTGCCACTTGGGCACGCGGGTTTTATGGCGGTTGGGGCGTATGCGGGCGCGATTTTTTGGCGGGCGGGTATGTTGCCGGGCGCGGCTAATATGATTATGGGCTTTTTTGTAGCGGGAATTGTGGCGGCAATTTTCGGGCTGTTGATTGGTATTCCGGCGTTAAGGTTTAAGGGTGACTATTTGGCGATTATTACGCTGGGTTTTGGCGAGATTATTAGGGTTCTTTTGAATAATTTGGACTGGTTGACGAATGGTGCGCGGGGGCTTTTGGGCATTCCGCGTTATTCTAATTTTTTGGTTGTGTATATTTGTGTGATAATTACTTGCGCGTTTATCCATGTGATGATGAAAAGTAGGCATGGGCGGGCGATTCTGTCCATTAGAGATAATGAAATTGCGGCGGAAAGTTGCGGCGTAAACACGGTGTATTACAAAGTTGCGGCGTTTGTTGTTTCCGCGTTTTTTGCGGGAATTGCGGGCGCACTTTTTGCGGGAAACTTCGGGATTCTTATCCCGGGCGATTTCGATTTCATGATGAGCATTAATATTTTGATGATAGTAGTTTTGGGCGGGTTGGGCTCTATGTTTGGGTCTATTGTTGCGGCGGCGGTGCTGACTTATTTGCCCTTCGCGTTGCAGTCTTCCGAGTCTGTTGCGTTTTTGGCGGACTATCGCATGATTATTTATTCACTGTTGCTTATCCTTATGATGATTTTCAAACCGTCGGGCTTGATGGGTTCGTATGATTTTTCCATGAGTCGCATTTTGGAAAAAATTATCAATTTCGTGATAGAGAAAAAAGGGGGCAAAAAAGATGTCGCTTCCTAATCCTGTGTTGAAATGCGAAGGGCTTGGCATAGATTTCGGCGGGCTTACGGCGGTTAATGACTTTAATATTTCCGTAGGCGCGACAGATATCTTTGGACTAATCGGCCCAAACGGCGCGGGCAAAACCACGGTGTTCAATTTGATTACCAAGGTTTACAAACCCACTCGCGGCGCGATTATTGTAAACGGAACAGACACTAAAAATTTAAATACGGTTAAAGCAAACAAACTGGGGCTTGCGCGGACGTTCCAAAATATTCGGCTGTTTCAAAAAATGACCGTGCAAGAGAATGTAATGGTCGGTTTGCACAACGAAATCGGATACAATTTGGCAACAGCAGTTTTGCGTTTGCCAACGTATTGGCGTGCAGAAAAAAAGGCAAAAGAGCGCGTTTGCGATTTGCTTTCCATTTTTGGTATGCAAGATATGCTGGAACACCAAGCGGGCAGTTTGCCCTATGGTTCGCAGCGGCGTTTGGAAATTGTACGCGCCTTGGCAACCAACCCGAAAATCCTATTGTTAGACGAACCCGCCGCAGGCATGAACCCCGCCGAAACCGACGAACTTATGGAAAACATCAAGCTAATAAACAAACGCTTTAACATCGCCATTTTGCTAATCGAACACGACATGAAACTGGTAATGGGCATTTGCGAAAGACTTGCCGTTTTAAATTATGGAATGCTAATCGCACAAGGCACGCCCGCAGAAATTCAAAGCAACCCCGCCGTTATAGAGGCGTATTTGGGAGGCGAAATGAATACTTAAAGTTTCTATTGAAACCGCGGGGGTTTCACCCCCGTACCCCCACGAACTTTTTTGAAAAAAAGTTCGGCAAAAAACTTTAATATGGACTAGTGAGGGGATATATCATATTTTCCGAATCGCGCGTATGCGCGATTCGAGTAAGGGGTAATGGGACTTAGATTATGGGGTGTGGAATGAATAATATTCAAATTATAAATTACAGTGGTAAAAGTGCGCTTTCTAAAATCGACGGGTTGGTTGTATCACAACTAAACTCTCCCAAATCCCCGGATGAATTCGATATTACAATTATAGATTTATGCGATGATGAGATTTGGAGAAGCGAGTGGTCTGACGCTAAGACAGTTAATAATATTGGTGATTTTGTTCACCTTCAAGGTATAATGGAGAGGGCGCAGAAAACGATTTTCATTGTTGTGTTTCCAAAAAATTGTTATTTTTTGTACCATTCTTCCCGTGGCAGCTATCGCTATAGAATTGAACTGAAAAATAATTTAGATGCTCTTAATTCGCATATTTTATCGAAGCTAATACCGGCAACTATACCTCAAGCAGCGTATAACCTTTTATATGAGGAAACAACAACAGTCATAGGGGATTACGAATTTACTGCATCGTTTCACTTTGATGAGCGAGTTTCGTCGAATTTGGAAGTGTTGTCTTACTCAAGGAAAAGCGATAAAATAACAACGATTGTTGCCCAAGATAAGCTTTTAATTACGTCACTGGGTATTTTAGCTAGTGAAAATCATTTGCTTGCATTTCTTAAAAGCTGCGGATTGATTTCTGAAAGGGAAGAATATCCGCAATGGTTACTGGATTATCCTGTTTTAAATGATTCCGAATTAAACGCGGCAATTGCCGAAAATGAATCTAAAATAGAAGATGCGTGCCGTGAAATTCGTGAAGCAAAAAAGCATCTCCAAAAAAATCTGGAGTACAAATCTGTTTTGTTTGTTAGCGGTACGGAACTTGTAAACGTAGTGTTTATGATTCTTGAAGAAATTTTGGCAGTTGACTTGTCTGGGTTTGTTGATTTGAAAAAGGAGGATTTTCTTTTTGAAATTGACGAAGGCACAGAATTTGTTGGCGAAGTAAAAGGTGTAAAAACAAATATTAGGCAGGAATATGTCTCGCAACTTGATGTGCATTATCGAAGACGGTTAGATAAGTTGCAGGACGAGAATATAAGCAAAACGGTTAAGGCACTTTTAATTATAAACACATTACGAAATCGCCCCCCTAGTGAAAGAGAGCCAAGCCACTCCGACCCTGTTCTATTAGCCGAGCAAAACAAATCCCTTGTTATTGAAACGGTTACTCTTCTTAAAATTTATGAATTTTTTGTGGCAGACAACATATCAACGGAAAAATGCAAGGAGATGTTTCAACTTGAAATCGGATTATTGACAGAAGATGTTGTACGCAAATATCTATCCGTGTTGAATTAGTTTAATATATCCATAGGTTAAAGTTTTTTGTCGAACTTTTTTTCAAAAAAGTTCGTAGGGGTTCGGGGACAACGTCCCCGAGAACTAAAAAGAGGTGAGTGCAAAATATGCTTAAAGTTGAAGATATGAACGTATATTACGGCAATATTCACGCTATCAAGGGCGTTAGTTTTCATGTAAACGAGGGCGAAATTGTTACGCTAATCGGTGCAAACGGCGCGGGAAAAAGTACGATATTGAAAACAATTTCCGGCTTAATGAGTTCCAAGACGGGTTCTATCACGTTTAACGGCGAAACAATTTCCAAAGTCGCGCCGCATAATATTGTACGGCGCGGGCTTGCGCATTCGCCAGAGGGTCGCAGAATTTTCCTTCAAATGTCTGTGCGCGAGAATTTGGAAATGGGCAACTACACGCAATCCGCAAAAACCATGCGCGAACGTATGGAGCAAGTTTACGACCACTTCCCCCGCCTAAAAGAACGCCGCAGACAAGTTGCCGGCACACTTTCCGGCGGCGAGCAGCAAATGCTTGCCATAGGTCGCGCCCTTATGTCGCGTCCAAAATTGCTTATGCTGGACGAACCCTCCATGGGGCTTGCGCCCCTTCTTGTAGTCGAAATTTTCAAAATCGTGCGCGAATGCAACGACGCAGGCGTTACCGTTCTCCTTGTAGAGCAAAACGCAAACATGGCTCTCTCCATCTCCGACCGCGCATACGTGCTTGAAACAGGACACATCGCCCTCGAAGGCTCTGCCGAGGAATTAATTTCCAATGACGAAGTTAAAAAGGCTTATCTTGGCGCGTAGGAGGACTTAAAATGGAATTTGTAGTGCGCTTCACATGGTATGACGATGAAAGAATATGGATTGCCACTTCGTCCTCCGATGACTTTGCAATGACCTTAGACCACGGCTCGTTTGACGCGTTGCTTGAAAGAGTGAAAATCGCCCTTGCTGATATCGCGGAAAACGACTTTGGATACAACGGTGCGGTTAGAATAAAACTTGAAATAGACCGTACCGTTAATATAGATGCGGTTGCGTAAATGGCAGATTACACAAGGCAAGTATTGGATTTGCTGTCCGATAACGGATGTTATTTTCTTAGGCGGGGCAAGGGTTCACATAAAATGTGGTACAGCCCTATCAAAAAAAGACCGTTTACTGTAGTTGATAAAATTGAAAACAGACATACTGCAAATGGAATTTTAAAGGATGCCGGGGTAAATCATAAAGTGTGACAAATTTCCAATGCATAGGAGGAACAAATGTTAATCTCAGAAATGATGACAACAGACGTTGCAACGGTGACGGAAGACGCTTCGCTTAGCAAGGCGTTTCAGATATTGCATGACAGAAAGCACAAGGTTTTGCCTGTGGTGCGCGAGGACAAGCTGGTGGGTTTGCTTTCGGAAAAATTGTTGGCGGAGGTTAAGCCGTCCAAGTCTACTACGCTAAGCGTGTACGAGTTAAACTATTTGATGACGCGCACGAAGGTCAAAGATGTAATGCTAAAGCTGAAAGATGTTCATTTTACAAATCCCGCCGCGCTGGTTGAAGATGCCGCGCTGGTTATGTATTCGCTGGATATCGGCTCGCTGCCTGTGGTGGAGGACGACAAAACGGTTGTTGGAATTATCACTCAAACCGATATTTTCAAGGCGTTCATAAGTTTGATGGGCGTTGACCATAAGGGAACGCGTCTTTCGCTGGATATCCCTAACAATACGGGAATGGTTGCGAAAATTTCAAAAATCGTAACGGACGCAGATATCAATATCAGCAACATAAACAATTTGGACAGGGGCAATGGCCGCCACGATATGGTTTTGCGCATAGATACAAAAGACACCGCCGATTTAGTAGCCGCGCTGGAAGAAGCCGACGTAAAAGTTTCAGACGTGCGCGTGTTTGAATAACAATGAAAGTATTTTCACTTGATGCGTATACGCTGAAATGGATTGCAGTAATTTGCATGGTTGCAAACCACATTGCGATAGGTCTTGCGCCTGTTTTGCCCCTTGTGCCGTTGCTTGTAATGTATGCCGCAGGCGGGCTTACGTACGTTGTAATGGCATACTTTGTGGTGGAAGGATACAGGCACACGTCAAGCTTGAAAAAGTACATCGGGCGGCTGTTTGTGTTCGGCGCGATTGCGCAGATTTTTCACCCCACCGTGCTTGGCGTAACGGATATGTCCGGCACCGGGATTTTTTTTAACATCATGTTCACCATAATCCTAAGCCTTTTCATTTTGCATATGTACGACACAATCAAGGTTCGTTTTCTGTTTTGGCTTTTGTTTGCCGCCGCGTGTTTTGTTTCGCTTTTCATGGACTTATACTTTATAGGGATTCTTGTGCCGCTTTTGTATCACACAATCAAAAGCGAAAACCTGCGGCGCGTTTTGCCCGGCATTGTGTCCGGCGCAATTTTCGGCGTGTTGGGAATTCTCTCTGCCATTGCGCCCGCGATATACCTTGCCACGGGAAAATTTGCCGAAGAAATCCACGCCATATCCGCACAAAACGGCATGACGCCCGCGCTGATGCTTGCCACGCCGTTTTTTGCAATCGGCTGTTTTTTCGGCGCGTTTCTGATACGCAACCACAACGGCGAGCGCGGCAAGCCCGCCAAGTGGCTGTTCTACATTGCATATCCGCTCCACTTGGCAGTCATTGCCGCCGTCGTGATTTTTTTAGGGCTTTGATAATAAGACACCTTGGGGCTTCGCCCAAACCCCACCCTCTTTTTTGAAAAAAAGCGGGGCAAAAAACTTTAACTTAAAACCGCGCATTCGCGCGGTTTTTGATTGCGACACTGCATATCGCTAGTCCATGTCAAAGTTTGGGTCAAGCCTTTTTAAAGGCTTGCGGGGGGTTCGGGGGCAGAGCCCCCGAGGTATTCCCTTACAACCGCACCTCCCGCGTTGGAACATTCCTGCAAAAAGCGCGGTCGTGTTCTACGAACAGCATTGTGGGTTGGTATTGTTGCAGTAGTTCTTCGATTTGGATGCGGGAAAGAATGTCGATGTAGTTGAGGGGTTCGTCCCAGATGTAGATGTGGGCGTGTTCGCAAAGACTTGCGGCGATTAGAACTTTTTTCTTTTGCCCTGAGCTGAAGCTGCGAATATCTTTGTCGAACTGGGTGCGGGAGAAATCCAGCTTGCGCAGAATTGCCTTGAACAACGGTTCGTCAATTTTGCGGGCGGCGGCGTAATCGGAAAGGCCGCCCGTTAGAAAAGACGCATCCTGGGGTACATATGAGATTTTCAAACCATGTGGGATATTTTCGTCACGTGCGACAATCATTTTGATGATACTGCTTTTGCCGCAACCGTTGCCGCCCATTAGCGCGACCCGTTCGCCGCCGCTTATGGTGAGGGCAAAATCGCGCAGAACTGTTTTTTCGCCATAGGAAATTGTAACGCCGTCCAGTTCTATAAGGCGCGGGGCGTGGTATTTTAGCGGGTGAATTTTTAATTTGTCTGCGGTGTCGATATTTTTCAGTAAATCGGATTTTTCTTGTACGGCACGTTCGCGCCGCTCGGAAATGGATTTGGAACGCGCCATCATTTTGCGAGACTTTTCGCCAACATAGGCGCGGCGGTTTACGTGTTTTTCAACATCGCCGTTGGGCGAGAAACCTATCTTGGTGCGCTCTGCCTTGTCCGACCACGCGGCTGTTTTTTTCGCCGCCGCCTGCAAGCGCGAAATGTCTTTTTTAAGCCGTTCGTTTTCGGCAATTTCAAAGCCGTCGCGCAGTTGCTTGTTGTGAAACCAGCTTGAAAAATTGCCCGATTGCACCTCGATATTTGTTTTGTTAATCGACAGAACATGGTTCACGCATTCGTCCAAAAAGTCGCGGTCATGGGAAACCAAAATGAATCCCTTTTTACCTTTCAGATATCGCGCAACCGTTTCGCGCCCGTGCATATCAAGGTGGGTTGTGGGTTCGTCAATCAGCAAAAAACTGTTTTCGCGCAGAAACAACGCGGCAAGAAGAACCTTGGTGCGCTCCCCGCCCGAAAGCGTTGCAAACGGGCGTTCCAAAACATCTAACCCAACCGCCAGTTTTGAAAGCTCTTTTTCGATTTGCCAGTGCGGCGCATCAGGGACAATTTCAAGCAAAACCTGCAAAACATCAAGCCCCGTATTTTCCACCTCAAAGGGAAAATACTCAAACGCAACACTCGCGGAAATCTTGCCACGGTATTCAAACCTGCCCATAAGCAAATTCAAAAACGTAGTTTTTCCGCGCCCGTTTCGCCCGCAAAAACCCAGCCGCCAATCCGTATCAATTCTAAATGCCGCGTCTTCAAAAATATTGTCGTAACTGCCGTCATACGCAAATGTCAAACCCGAAACATCTATCATCGCCATAAAAAAATCCTCCTTCAAAGTTATGCTTTGAAAAAGGATTTTTTAATACAAACAAAATCACAGCCTACTACGCGGCGCGAATATGCACGACAATCCTCTTCCAAAACAATCGAAATGAAACCACGGGTTCAGCCCCGAAGCTTAATACGAAACAGGAAAAAGATTATCGCTACATTCGTCCACCTCGTTCTATTGCGTTCTATCTTACACGGATATAGCTGAAAGTCAAGCCTGCAACTTGCTGGCTTGTGATTGTGAGAACATCTCCCGCGATAACGTAATCCCAAAATTCAAAGGAGATGGGGAAGTTTGTGCCGTCCATAATTTCGCCGTGGGCGAACACTTCAATCATAAGAGTGCCTTCATACGTTGTCCACGCGAAATTGTAAATGTCGGGCAAAAAGCCGCGTGCGCCGTCGCCGTAACCTGTGAAAACGTAAATGTATGTGTCGTCCATGTCCCATACCCATTCGCCGTTTAGCGGATGATTCAGATAAACGATATCGTCCCAATCGTCTTCAAAATCCCAAACGGGTGCGGACGCGTCAAAACCAAAGCCCATGATGTTTTCCATCACATTAACTGCGATTCCTTCAAGGTCTTCAAAGCTTAAATCTGCGATATTTACGAAATCAATATTGCCGATATTCGCGCCGCGTTCGGTGGAGATATCAAGCATGAAACCGTAACGCCAGTTGTCGCCCGTTTCCATATGCTCCCACAGCAAGCGGAACGTGCCGCCGCTCATGGTTAAATTTCCGCCGAAAACTTCTGCGCGCCCAACTTCGGGAAGCCCTGCGAAAATAGCGAAGTCGCCGTTGGTCGGGTTCCATTCCGTGGTTAGCGTTACGTTTTCGCCCATAGCTTCAACTGCAAATTCATGCACGTGACGCCCGCCGATTTCGCCAATTTCCCATGCCATTTCAAAGGAGTATGTGTCAAAACCGTCCGTTGCTTGTGCGGTAAGCGTCCATGTATCGGTTGCGTTTTCGCCGAAATCAAACACGGCGGAAAGCTCAACTTCTTCGCCGTCATACTCAAACGCGCCGTCCATTCCAATGCGCAAAAGCCTGTCGCGTTCACCAATGTAAAACGCTACGGTTAGTTCGCCGTTTACGTCTTCAAGTACGGCAATTTCTTCAAGCATGGCTTCAAACATCTCTTCCGCATCAGCACTGGTAGTGCCCAGTGCGTCCGAGAAAAGCGGGATATCATATATGCTCATAAAATCATCGTTACTCATAATAAATTCATAATACTCACGAATAAAATCCGCCAAATCTGCCATTGTGAATGTGTATGCAATGCGTCTGCCGCCGTCCACATCTTCGGGCGTTTGCGCCGCACTGCGAATGAAATTGAAAATCACTTCCCATGATTGCTCTTCCCAAGAATCCTCTTCCAGTCTGAAAACGAGTTCAAGATATTCCACAATGGAAGAGAAAATCATTGCCAGCTCGAAGTTTTCTGCCAAATCGAAGCCCATTTCTTCAAGCAGGCGGGGCAAATCTTCGGCAAAGGTTGCAAACATTACTCCGTAATAATCTTCACCCAATACGCTTGAACCCACCGCAAGGCGTTCTTCATTTAACGCCATGGAGAAATCCACATTTACGCCCTCAAATTCAACATCGCCGCGAAGCGCAAATTCCATTGCTTCCGCATTGGAAAGAATGCTTGCGTTTACGGTAACATTTCCGTCACCCCAGCCGTCCATCTCGTCAATGTACGCAAAACTCACATTGGTTGTGCCGTATTCCAACGCGTCCGCCAAAAGCACAAACGCTTGAAACGGTGTGGTTTCAATTCTTTGCGAAACTTCCGCTTCAAAATTTGACAACGCGCTGTTTAACTCACGCGCAAGCCCCAGCGACTCCAGCAAACCGCCAAGCGTCTCGCCTTCCGCAGAAGCAAATACATCCGTTGCTTCGGTTTCGTCATTGCTGCACGCTGCAAACAACGAAAATAAAACTACCATTGCAATCAAAAGCAGTCCAAATTTTTTCATACATAAATCCCCTCTTTACTTCTATGTAGCCCAAGAAAATATCTCGTAAGCCCAATGTAAATTATCGCGTTACAGCGCGTTTGTCAAGAAAAATTCTTAGTACCCTTGCACGTTTGTAATGCTAATGCTACAATCGAATTACAGAAAAAGAGGTGCATTTTTACATGGGACTACTTGACAAAATTTTTGGAAATTACAGCGATAAGGAGATAAAGCGGCTTAATCCCGTGATTGACCGCATTGAGGGACTTGAGCAAGAAATGCAACGCCTTACCGAGGGCGAACTTAGGGGGAAAACGGACGAATTTAAAAGAAGGTTTGCAGACGGCACAACGCTGGACGACCTTATGCCGGAAGCGTTTGCGGTTTTTAGGGAAGCAACGCAAAGGCTTATAAATCAGCGACACTTTAGGGTGCAGCTATTGGGCGGAGCGGTTTTGCACCAAGGGCGTATTGCAGAGATGAAAACGGGTGAAGGTAAAACGCAAACCGTCGCGCTTCCGTTATATTTGAATGCGATTGAGGGCAAGGGTGCGCATCTTGTAACGGTAAACGAATATTTGGCAACGTACCATGCGGAAATGATGGGCGTAATGTTTGAATATCTGGGGCTTACGGTGGGCTGTATAATCCACGATTTAAAGCCGCCCGAACGTCGCGACGCATACGCTTGCGATATCACTTACGCAACCAATAACGAACTGGGTTTCGACTATCTGCGGGACAACATGGTTGTGTTTGAGAAAGACAAAGTTCAGCGCGGTTTGCACTACGCAATCATAGACGAGGTTGACTCCATTCTCATAGATGAAGCGCGTACTCCGCTTATCATAAGCGGGCAGGGAAGCAAGTCTACCTCGCTTTATTCCGTTGCAGACAGGTTTGCGAAAGGTCTTAAAAAAGGTCGCGTATTAAATGAAGAGGAAATGAACAATCCGCTTCTTCGGCAAGCCGTGGAAGAAGAGGGCGATTTTATTGTGGACGAAAAGAAAAAGACCGTTACGCTAACACAAGACGGCGTAAAAAAAGCGGAACGCTTCTTTAATATAGAAAACCTGTCCGACCCCGATAATATCGAAACGCAACACCATATCAACAACGCGCTTAAAGCGAACCACAATATGCATCGTGACGTAAACTATGTAAGTAAGGACAACGAAATTATCATAGTGGACGAATTTACGGGGCGTCTTATGCCGGGGCGGCGTTATTCCGACGGGCTTCACCAAGCAATTGAAGCCAAAGAGGGCGTGAAAGTTCAGCGCGAAAGCAAGACGCTGGCAACGGTTACGTTCCAAAATTTCTTCAACAGATACACGAAAAAAGCGGGCGCGACAGGAACAGCCATAACCGAAGAAGGCGAGTTCCGCGAAATTTACGGGCTGGACGTTGTTGCCGTACCCACAAACAAGCCAATGATTCGTGATGACAAAGATGATGTGATTTTCCGCACGGAAGCCGCAAAATACAATGCCATTGTGCAAGATATAGAAGAAAGCCACGCCCACGGGCAACCCGTGCTTGTTGGTACGGTTTCGATTGAGAAATCGGAATTGGTTTCTGCGTTGCTAAAGAAAAAGGGCATTCCGCATGAGGTTCTCAACGCGAAACATCACGAGCGCGAGGCGGAAATTATCGCAAAGGCGGGGCAAGCGGGTCATGTTACCATTGCCACAAACATGGCAGGTCGCGGAACGGACATTATGCTTGGCGAGGGCGTTGTGGCACTCGGCGGGCTGAAGGTAATCGGTTCAGAGCGGCACGAGTCGCGGCGCATAGATAATCAGCTTCGCGGACGCGCAGGGCGGCAAGGCGACCCCGGAACGTCTCGGTTTTATCTTTCCGCAGAGGACGAATTACTGCGTCTTTTCGGCGGCGACCGCATGAAAAATATCATGTCCACCGTGGGCATGGGTGACGACGATATTCTGGAATTTGGAATGCTTACCCGCGTTGTGGAAAACGCCCAGAAAAAAGTAGAGGGCAACAACTTCGGAATCCGTAAGCATCTTCTGCAATACGACCAAGTTATGAATGAGCAACGCGAAATAATTTATGGCGAGCGCAATAAAGTAATAGAGGGTGCAGATTTACGCTCTAACATTTTCAATATGATTCGCGGCGTTATTAACCGCACCGTTGACGAATTTACCGCCGAAGGCGACATCCCCGAAGAGTGGGACACAGAAGGGCTTAACAAAGACCTTCTGCCCATTTTCCACGAAAACGCAGTTCAGCTTTCGCAGGACGACATGAACACCATCACAAAGGAGCAACTCAAAGAGCGACTAATTGACCGCGCAGGCAAGAGATACGAGAAAAAGGAATCCGAAATCACACCCGAAAGAATGCGCGAAATAGAGCGTGTAGTTATGATGAAATCAATCGACCGCCGCTGGATGGACCATATAGACGAGATGGACCAAATGCGGCAGGGCATTTCTCTGCGTTCCTATGCACAGCGCGACCCGCTTGTGGAATACAAATTCCTAAGTTTTGATATGTTTGAGGAAATGAGCAACAATATCCAGTTAGATACGGTTCGCGTTTTGTTTAGTAAAGCAATTGTGCCTGAACAGCAACTACAAATGGTGCAAACCGTTGACATGAGCAAAATTTCTACCAACAGTTCCGAAACCGCCACGGTTAAAACGCCCACCCGCCGCACCGAAGCTAAGGTAGGGCGCAACGATGTTTGCCCGTGCGGAAGCGGAAAAAAATTCAAACAGTGTTGCATAAGTAAGGCAGGTTAAGGCGCGACTGCACTGCACTGCGTTAAGGGGGGATACCATGCGGAGCATAAGATGTAAGCGTTGCGGACGAATGTTTGACTACGAAGGTTTGCCCCCGCCGTGTTGCCCCATCTGCAAAAAAGAGCGGGACGAGCAGTTTCATATGGTGCGCGATATTGTTAGCGCGTGTCCGGGAATTACGGCGTTGGAAGTCAGCAAATCTGCGGATGTTCCGCTGGAGTTAATCATGCGGTTTGTGGAACTTGGTATGCTGGACGTTGTGCCAACATCAAACGAAAAAGGCAATATCATACCGCAGGAACGTGACGGCGCGTTTGTTAAACGGGCAAAAGAAATACGCGAAATGTATCGGAAGAAAAGTGATGATACGGCGGCGGAGGGTGCAGGTGTGGATTCTATCGGCCCGGCAGACGACGGCGAAAAAACCAAATTCACATGGCATAAATAGCAAAAAAGGGGGGCGAATGTTGTGGGACAACACACAATACGATGTTCAAGATGCGGGGATATGTTTGCGTTTGGGGGATTGCAGGCGGGTGCAAAGGCTTTCTTGTGCCAGATGTGCCAGATGGAGCAATCCGAACAGTTCGACGAAATCCGCGATTATATCAAAGATAACCCCGGCATTACGGCGGCAGAGGTTCATAATAAAACAGGTGTGCCAATGTCAAACATCATTGAGTATATAAATAACGGGTTGATTGACCTTTCCACAACAAGAATAAGCCCCGAACCCGGCACGGCAAGATGGCACAGCAAAAACAGTAATACATTTGGCAGGAGTTGAAATTGATGCTGGAATTTGAAGAATTAAAACGCACACTTGCACCATACAAGGCAAAGCTAATTGAAATGGGGGATTCACTTTGACTTGGCTAATGCCAAAGTTGAAATGGAAGAACTCGAAAACGAAACACTGCGCATGGGTTTTTGGAACGACCAAGCAAATTCGCAAGTAGTTTTAAAAAAATTGAAGATAATAAAAGCAAAAGTCACGTCCTTTGAAAAGGTGCAGGGCTTCTTTGACGATGCCTTTACGCTTGCGGAAATGGGGCTGGAGGCTCAAGACAGCGACCTTATCCCCGAAGCGAAAGAGCTTTCGGCGGCATTCTTGGAGGCGTACGAACAACTGCGCACAGATACGCTTTTAAGCGGCGAATATGATATCAACAATGCGATTGTGACGCTTCACCCCGGGGCGGGCGGCACGGAGTCTTGCGACTGGGCGGCAATGCTTCTGCGTATGTACGGAAAATGGGCAGAAAAACGCGGCTTCAAATTTGAAATTCTGGACCTCTTAGACGGCGACGAAGCGGGCGTTAAATCCGTTACGTTCCAAGTAAGCGGCGAAAACGCTTTCGGCTACTTGCGCAGTGAAAAAGGTATTCACAGGCTGGTGCGCATTTCGCCCTTTGATTCAGGCGGGCGGCGGCACACTTCTTTTGCGTCCTGCGATGTCATGCCCGAACTTGACGAGGCCGCAAGCGTTGAAATTAACCCCGAAGACCTAAAGGTGGACACATATCGGAGCGGCGGCGCGGGCGGCCAGCACGTAAACAAAACCGAATCCGCAATCCGCATTACGCACCTTCCGTCAGGCATAGTTGTCCAGTGCCAAAACGAGCGCAGTCAAATTCAAAACCGCGACCGCGCCATGAAAATGCTTCAATCAAAACTTTTCCTCAAACAAAAAGAAGAACACCTTGCAAAACTCACAGGCATTCGCGGCGAAACCAAGGACAACGCATGGGGCAGTCAAATTCGCTCCTACGTTTTCTGCCCCTACACCCTTGTCAAAGACCATCGCACAGATGAAGAAACAGGCAACGTCCCCGCCGTAATGGACGGCGCAATAGACCCATTCATGAACGCTTATTTGATTTGGATGCATAAGAAAGGGGATGCGTGATGTCAGGTATGCAGGCGGCGGCGGTAAGATATATTAATCTTTTGCCGGAGAGCAAACTAAGTTCCGCAGTGGATTATCTCAGGTATTTGTGCGAACAAGACTATCCCCTTGACGATTTTGACCGCGAGCTTTCCAATCGCGCCGACATGGACACAAGCACCGAAACCGTAACTTTTGACGCGCTTATGCAAGATTTGGGGATAGAATATGCAGAACTGCAAGAAAATTGAATTTAAAAAATCTGCCGAAAAGTTTATCAAAAGCCGTTCACGCAAAGAGCAAATTCGGTTGCTTTCAAAAATATGCGCATTACCCGATGGCGAGCATATCAAAAAAATGGAAGGGTACGACAATCGTTACAGGCTGCGTGTCGGTGATTTTCGTGTGATTTATGAGCAAACAGCAACGCTGAACATTTTAGTTGTTGAAATAGGCAACAGAGGCGATGTTTACAAATGATAATAAAAATCACAAATGAGAATGCTAACCGTAGGCTGGATAAATTTTTATTTGCGTATTTGAACAACGCGCCGCATTCTTTTGTTTACAAGATGTTGCGAAAGAAGCGGATTAAGTTAAACGGTAAGCGGGCGGAAGGCAATGAGTTACTGCAAGCGGGGGACGAGTTGCGGTTTTTTCTTTCGGAAGAAACTCTTGCGGGTTGCAGAAAGGCGCGTATTTTTGCAACTGCGAAGCCGCTTACGGGCATTATTTTTGAAGATGAAAACTTGCTTGTTGTGGACAAGCCCGTGGGGTTGCCGTCACAAGGCGGCATGAAAAGCGGCGACCATTTGCTTGCGCGTGTTCTTTTTTATTTGCAGGAAACGGGCGCGATTTCACCTACTGCGGATTTTACGCCCGCGTTGTGCAACCGCTTGGACGTGAACACTTCGGGGCTGGTTGTCTGCGGCAAAAACCTTCATGCGTTACAGAAAATGAACGCGCTTTTTGCGGGGCGCGAGGTGAAAAAAGAGTATCTTGCGATTGTCCACGGCATTGCGGGCAAAGTAGGCGAAAGCAAAACCCTCACGGATTTCTACCGCAAGGATGAAAAAACAAACACGGCATATGTTTTGCCGCACTCTTCGTCGCCGCAGGGCGGCGCGGAAATTATTACGGAGTTTACGGTGCTGGATGTTTCCGAAAAATACAGCTTGCTTTCCGTTTCGCCCGTAACGGGGCGTTCGCACCAAATTCGCGTGCATCTTGCGCACATTGGATTTCCGCTTATCGGTGACAAAAAATACGGCGGAAAACAAACCCGTACCGCACCCGCACAGCTTCTGCACTGTTTCAAAATAACCCTTCCGTGCGGTACTTCTTGGGAAGCACCGCCACCAAAAGCCTTCGTATTTCAGAGAGGAAAATTAGAATGCAAGCAATAATTTTAGCGGCGGGCTACGCCACACGAATGTACCCGCTAACGGAAAACACCCCCAAGGCACTGTTGCCGCTTAGGGGCAAGCCTATGATTGACTATATCGTGGAGCAATTAAACAATTTGCCCGACGTGCAGAATATTTATGTTGTTTCAAACAGCAAGTTTTATCCGCATTTTTGCGAATGGGCAAAAACTGTGTCAAGCGAAATTCCCATTGAAATTTTGGATGACGGTACAACGTCTAACGAAAACCGCCGAGGCGCGGTGGGTGACGTACACTTTGCCATCACGGAAAAAGATATAGATGACGAACTTATTGTAATCGCGGGTGATAACTATTTCACATACGACCTGCGGGAACAGCTCGCGCTTTTCCGCAAAACAGGCTGTGACACCCTTTGCGGCAAAGAACTAAACGACCCCGAAAAGCTTAAAAGCTTTGGCATAGCCGTTCTCGCGCCCGACGGCAAGTTGCTCAATTTTGAGGAAAAACCGCAAAATCCTAAATCCAACATAGTAATCTACGCCGCATATTTCTTCCAAAAACAAACCACCGCTCTCGTTGAAAAATTTTTGCAAGAGGGCAACAGCCCCGATAATATCGGCTCTTTCCCGCAATGGCTGTATAAATTCCTAGATGTTTACACCTACAAAATGAATGGCGAATGCTACGACATCGGGACAATTGAAATGTATAACGAAATGAACAAATAGGAGGCAAACAATGCAAACAAAATATATTTTTATGACGGGCGGCGTGTGTTCGGGGTTGGGCAAGGGAATTACCGCGGCATCGCTGGGCCGGTTACTTAAAGCAAGAGGATACAAGGTTACGATTCAAAAATTCGACCCGTATATAAATCAGGACCCGGGTTTGCTTAGCCCGTATCAGCACGGGGAAGTTTACGTGATGGAAGACGGCACGGAGGTTGACCTTGACGTTGGGCATTACGAGCGTTTTATTGACGAAAATTTGAACGGTACGAATAGTGTTTCTGCCGGCAAAATTTATTGGGAAGTTCTTAATGGCGAGAAAAACGGAAAGTATCAGGGCGCGACAATTCAGGTTATCCCGCACATTACTAACGCCATCAAAGATAAAATTTACCGCGCAAGCAAAAATGCGGGCGCAGACATTGTTATTTCGGAAATCGGCGGCACGGTTGGCGATATTGAAAGCCTGCCCTTTCTTGAAGCGATACGCCAAACCGCCTACGATGTAGGTTTTGAAAACGTGATGTACGTCCACGTTACGCTAATCCCGTACCTGAATTTTGCGGACGAAATGAAAACAAAACCGTCGCAACATTCTGTGAAGGATTTGCTGTCGCTGGGCATCAAACCCGATGCGGTTGTGTGCCGCACGGAATACAAACTGGCGGACGAAATGCGTGAAAAACTCGCGCTGTATTGTAATGTGGACAAAACCTGCGTGATTGAAAATTTGAATGTAAATTCCATTTACGAAGTGCCGCTTCTTATGGAAAAAGAACGCTTCGCGGATATCGTGTGCAAGCGGCTAAATTTAAATCCGCCCGCCCCCGACCTTTCCGAATGGAAACAGCTTGTCGAAAAAAATAACAGCTTGCAAAACGAAATCACGATTGGGCTTGTTGGCAAGTACACAGAGTTGCGCGACTCATATCTGTCTGTGTTTGAAGCACTGGAACACTCGGGGATTTCGCAGAACACAAAAGTGATAGTAAAAGTGATTCCCGCAAAGGATGTCACCGACCAAAACGCGGCGCAAATGCTGGCGGGGCTAAAGGGGCTTCTTGCGCCCGGCGGTTTCGGCAAGCGCGACACATCCGGAATAATAAGCGCGATTAAATACGCCCGCGAAAATCGCATACCGTTTCTTGGCATCGGTCTTGGAATGCAGTGTGCAATAATCGAATTCGCCCGCAATGTGATGAACCACGCAGAAGCCGACACCGAAGAAGTAGACACAGAAACGCAAATGCCCGTAGTCGAACACATTACAAAACCCTATGTAAAAAACGAAACCGCGCCAAAAAGAAAAGGCGCGTTGCCCTGTAAACTCGCGCCCGAAAGTCTTATTGCCGCCGCATATGGCGAAAGTCTAATCTACGAACGGTTCTGCCACCTATACAAAATAACAAACCAATACCGTCCGCAACTTACCTCCGCAGGCTTAATTGAAGCCGCCCTTTCCCCCGACGAGCAACACCTCGAAGCAATCGAACTACCCCGCGATACTCACCCGTGGTTTGTCGGTGTACAATTCCACCCCGAATTCAAATCCCGCATCACACGCCCGCACCCGCTTATCACGGCGTTTGTTGGAGCGTGTGTGTAAGGTTTAAGTTCTCGGGGCTCTGCCCCGAACCCCGCAAGCCCCTCACGCACGCTGCGCGTGCTGGCCGGGCGGCCTGCCGCTGCCGCGGCACCGGCTTACGCCGGACGTGCTTTAAAAAGGCTTGACCCAAACTTTAACATGGACTAGCGATATACAGTGTCGCAATCAAAAACCGCGCGTATGCGCGGTTTTTAGTTAAAGTTTTGATGAAACTTTTTCAAAAGTTTCCGGGGTTTGGGGCAGAGCCCCAAGGTCTTAAAAATCACCGCGCCCGAATAATAATCTGTGTGCCGTGTTCAACTTCGGAGCCGGCGGCGGGAAACTGCTGGTGTACGATGTATGGCACGGGCGCGGGTGCGGCGGTGATGTGGTAGTAGGGGAGGGGTTCTGCGCGGCTTGTGTGCGGCATGGATTCCGCGTTGTTGCCCGTGTCGGCGCGGTTGCGGAAAACTACGCCCGTCAGGCGGGCTTCGTCCATAAGGAAGCGCGCGGTTTCTGCCGGCAACCCCTCGATATCGGGGACTGTTACCATAAGTTCGGGCGTTCGTGTTTCGGGGTCTGTGTAGAAAATGATTGGCGAATTCTCGGGAATGGGATGCCCGGGAGCAGGCCAGTGATGTGAAATTACTGTTCCGCCGCCCACAACTTGGTATCCTATTTCCATGTTTACCAAATCGCGCACGGCTTCCAAGAGGCGTCTGTTTTCAAAGTTTGGCATGGGTGTTCCCGCAAGTTCTGCCGCGGGTGAGTCTGTATCAACTGTGGCGCGGATATTTCTGAGCTGAATTAAATCCAGCAAAAACTCGCGCATGATGGGCGCGACCGTCGAACCCGCGAAACGATAATTAGTATCCTCCACGCGGTCTATCGTAAGAAGCACGAGAAATTGCGGGTTGTCCACGGGGAAAAATGTCACGAAAGTCGGGATGTATTCGCCGCCGCCGCGTATGCCCTGCTGTGCCGTACCTGTTTTGCCGCCGATTGCGTGGCCGGGGATGTAAGACCGCCAGCCCGTGCCCGTGAAGTCCCCGATATTTGGGCGCATGGAAACAACGTAGCGCATTTCGTTGCGGATGAAAAAGGATGTTTCGGGCGAAATAACGCGGCGCACAATGGTGGGTTCTGTTTCGTGAACGATGTTGCCTTGGCTGTCTATAATTTGCGAAACAAGGAACGGACGGCGCAAGTTTCCGCCATTTATTAACGCGGCATAGCCGTTGATAATTTGCATTGTTGTGGCATTAAAACCCTGCCCCATGGACGAAGTTGCCATTTCAACGGGGCCCAAACGGTGGAAGGGGTACATTACATAGTGGCTGGAAACGGCTTCTTCGCCGGGTAAATCAATGCCCGTGCGTTCGCCGAAACCGAATTCGCCACGATAGCGGTAAAACAGAGTTTGTCCAAGGGTACGGTTGATATCCACCATCGCCATATTGCACGACCGTGCCAGCGCACTGCGCAAAGACAGCGGCCCGCAACCCCATTCGTTATGACACCAGACAACTTGGTCTGCAATTTCGCGGCGGCCTTCGCAGTGGAAGCGGTTATAGCGGGAAATCACGCCTTCTTCAATTGCCGCGGCGATTACAAAGGGCTTGAAAGTAGAGCCCGGCTCGTTACTTCTTGTGGTGTGATAATTGCGCCAAAGCGACATAACCTCTGTTGTGCGTTGCCCGTAATCCAAGTAATCCCAGATTTCCAAAATATGCGGGCAGGTGAAATAGTCAGAGTTAAACGGGTCTTCCATCGAAAAAGTGGGGGCTTGCGCCATTGCCAAAACCTCGCTTGTGAACGGATCCATCACAATCATGCCCACAAATTGGCTTGGGTGCCGCCTGTGTGTTCTGTCTACATAGTACTGTGCCAGCCGCTGAATCTCGCTGTCCAGTGTGGTGACAATCGTGTACCCATCACGTACGGGCACAATTTCTGCTTCGCCCTGCACCAAAATGCGGCGGCCTTGTTCGCCCGCAAGTTCGTTGCGATAGAAAGCCTCCAGCCCCCAAGGCACATCGCCCCGCGTGAAGCCGATAACCTGCGGCGCGAAAAACGGGTCAGGATACCATCTTAGAGAGGTCTGCTCCAGATTTATTTCAGGCACGGATTCCGAAAGCGGAATGGCAATTTCCGCAGGTACATTATGTTGCAACGGACGCCGATACCGCCCTGTTGTCATGCGCAGGTTGCCCGTTTCATGGTCGGTTACAAACATCTCTGCCAAGTCCCAGCGCGAAATGTTCAGCACCCCTGAAATCTCATCAAAAATACCTTGCCTGATATCATTGTCATGTGTGCTTTGCCGAACGTGCCGCCTGTGCAATGCGTAAACGTCCAGCGTGACGGTGAAAACCTGTTCCGTACCCGTAATCGGCTGGTTGTGTCTGTCCACAAAACCGCCGCGCACAGGCTGAAAAACCTCCGCTGTCCTGCTTATATCGCGTCTGGCGCGTTGCATTGCCGCATACCTTTCGTAAACGTCTCCATATACATTTTGCAAACGCCATATCTGAAATATCAATCCCATAATACACAGCGAAAACAAAAGCCCCACAACCACGCTTCGCCGCGCAAAAATCATTGCTTCACGTCTTGGCCGTTCTCTGTATTTCATATGATTTGCTCCTTTTTTATCTTAATCGCCGCCGAAAATTTGGTTAAAAAGCCCTGAAAAAAAGTTGGTTACGTCTTCAAGAAAGTAGTTGCGGCCGGGCAGTGCGTAGTCGGCGGTGTTTAGGGTGACGCCGCCAATGCGCGGCACATTGATTAAAATTACTTGGGACGCGTCCGGGAACGACATACCAAGGCGTTCGGTTGCAATGCGTTCAATTTCGTCGAAGGTGTAGCGCACCCGCAGTTCCGATTCCCGCACGAAATTTTCTTCATGATACACGGCAAGGCGGCGTTCCGCAGCGTTGATATCCGTTTGGATATCCGCGTTACGCGCCTGAAACCACGCCGAGCCGATTCCGCCAAGAAAGATAAGCAAAAACGTAACCGTAAGTTTTTTCCACGGGAAGTTTTTTACCGATTGCACGGATTTTTGATAAACAGTGTCGTTTGAAATAAGTATTTGAACATCGGGGAATGGCAGAATTTTTGCCGTGCGGCGCGGCCTTGCGCGACCTTCTGTCTGGTGATACGGATTGTTCTCCTGCGACAGACGGAACTTGTCGCGCCTTTCCCGTTCGCGCTCTTCGGCGCGTATTTTTAATCGCTCCGCTTCCCGCGATTGCAGGCTTGGCAGTTGCCGCTTGTGCTTGCGTTTTTTTGGCATCAAATCACCTCTTTTTTAAGACCGTGGGGCTTTGCCCCACACCCCATCCGCCTTTGAAAAGGCGGAACCCAAACTTTAACAAGGACTAGCGATAACCTGTTTCCCGCTTCCAAAATCGCGCGTATGCACGATTTTAAGTTAAAGTTTTTTGTCGAACTTTTTTTCAAAAAAGTTCGTGGGGTTCGGGGCAAAGCCCCGAGAACTTATTGTTCATATCTTTTCCGCTACACGCAACTTCGCGCTGTGGGCGCGGCTGTTGTTGGTAAGTTCCTGCGGCGACGGCGTTATGGGCTTGCGCGTGATTACGCGCAGTGACGGCGTTTTTCCGCAAACGCAGTAGGGTATGTCTCGTGGGCAGTCGCAGGGGTTTGCAAGTTTTGCAAAGGTTGTTTTCACAATTCTGTCTTCAAGTGAGTGGAAGGTAATTGCGGCAAAACGCCCGCCCTTGCGTAAAAACGGTACTGCGTTTTTTAAGACCGACGCGAGGGGTGAAAGTTCATCGTTTACCGCAATACGCAACGCCATAAACGAACGCATTGCGGGGTGCGGCTGATGTTTGCCATACTTGGCACGGGGTTGCGCGTTTTCGATAATTTCGGCAAGCCGCGTTGTTGTTTCAATTGGCGAAATTTCCCTTTCAGCACAAATGGAGCGGGCTATCCGCCGCGAGTGCCGTTCTTCGCCATACTCAAAAAGAATTTTTACAAGTTCTTTCTCGTCATATAAATTTACAATATCTTTTGCGGTAAGCGGTGCGGTTCTGTCCATTCGCATATCCAGCGGGCCATTGAAGCGGAACGAAAACCCACGCTCTGCGGTATCTATCTGGTGCGAAGATATGCCCAAGTCCATTAAAATTCCGTCAACCTGCGCTACGTTAAGCTTGTCCAAAATATCGGGCAAGTCATGAAAATTGCCATGCACCGCCGTAAAATTTTTTGAACCAATCCTGTCACTTGCCGCATTAATCGCATTCTCGTCCCTGTCAATGCCAATCAACTTGCCCGTGGTAAGCATTTGGCAAATTGCCGCAGAATGCCCGCCGCCGCCCAGCGTACAGTCCACATAAACGCCCTCGGACTTAATGTTTAGTCCCTCAACCGCCTCACTCAACATCACGGGGATATGCTCAAACTTGACCATTATGGTGTTAAAAACGGATTCAAGAATGGTGACGGCGCATCTGTTTGGTCGGTGGGTTGTGTCTCGGGGAGTGATGGGGCTTCGGGTGTGACGCCAAGACCCTGCCATGTTGTGTCGGGGGTGGGGAGTGGTGATGGAATCGGAGTGGGTGTGGGTGATGGCGTGGGAACGGGAACGGGGGTCAATGGTGAAGTGTGTACGCCCCACGCGGGAAGGTCTAAATCTGTGGCGGGGGGCGTGTCTGTAACGGTTGCGCCGCCTGCTACGTCAGGCTGTTGTTGGCCTGCGGGCGGCAGAATAACCCAGCGTCCGCTGTCGGGGTCCCAAACGGGCAACCCGTCGCCCTGCACCAATCCTTGCCCCGCGCCGTCTTGGCAATACGCGCATGAAAGCCCTTGCCGTACGGCAAGCGGAACTTCCCATTGGCGGTCTGTAACGCCTTCTTCGATATGGTCTATGGGCTGTGCGCGAACAAGCCCCACCCGCGAAACAACCGCCCAGTACGGGCAGTTTGAGCCGGCAATCATGCCCGACTCTGAGCAATGCGTAAAGTATTGGTGAACGCGACAGGTTTGCGAAGGCACATTTCCTGCGGCAAAAACCTCACTGCGAACGCGGTTTCCGCGTGGGTCTGAACGGCAATATTCAGACGGGCTATGCCCCGAATCCAAGCAAACGGAAGCCGTTACAATTCCCGCAGGACGCGTGAATTGGCGCGGCGGTTTTTCCAAAAGAAGGTGTATTTCTTCCATTATAGTGCGCCACATGGGCGTGTGAAATTCTCTGGTGCGACGGTGCATGGCTTGCTCATTGTCGTTGCCTATCCAAAACGCCGCTGTGAAATACGGCGTGTAGCCTACAAAACCAAGGTCACGGTTGCTTTGGGATGTTCCCGTTTTGCCCGCAATGGGAATTTGCCCGCGCAAGCCGCTTCCCGCAGTCCAGTTTGCAGGGCCGCCCGTGCCGCGTGTTACGGTGTCCATCATGGCGTGGGTTACAAGATACGCCGTGGTTGCGCGGAAAACACGTTGCGGATTGTTTCCGTTTTCAAGTAACAATCTGCCGTCGTGGTCGTATACCCGCGTGTATAAAATGGGTCGGTTGTATTCGCCCAAATTGGCAAGGGTTGCATACGCGCCCGCGAGTTCGATAAGGCGCATTCCGTGGGTCATTCCGCCCAAAACAATGGCTGGGCCGTCGTGGGGGGCAAGGGTGGTAACGCCCATTTGCTCCAAGAAGCGCGTCATTGCGGGCATCCCCGCATGAACGATTGAAGGGTCTGCCGCGCCCCGTGCAGAAATTACATTGCCCGATGCGTAAATTCCGTTACGAATTGTTGTAAGCCCGCGAAAGCCCGTCCAGTGATTGCCCGGACTCCACGCCCTGCCGCCGCCGGGGTTGGGCAGTGTAAACGGAATGTCATCGATAACGGTAGACGGTGCCATTCCCGAAACTTCAATAAGCACTGCGAAAGGCACAAGCGGTTTCATTTGGCTACCGGGGGAACGAGTTGCTTGCGTTGCGCGATTAAACGCACGGTTGCCGTCTTTCGGCCCGCGAATGCCGCGCATTGCCTTAACATGGCCGTTGTGGTGGTCCATGATTACAAACGCGCCTTGCGGTTGCGGTAGCTTGAATATGCGTTCGTCCACAATTTCATCTGCGGTGGTTAAAAGCCTTTCGTGGCGTTCGGCGATAAACGCCTCGGCTTGAGCCATGTTGTCCACGGTGCGCCTGTCCCAATAGTGGCGGCGTTGTTGCGTAATCGAATTGTACACAGTCATGTAATGTGTAACTTCGATAGAAAACCCAACGCCCGCGCCCTCTCTCGGCCACAGTTGTTCATTCAGAAATGCGCGGTCTACCACGCCTTGCATGGGGATATCCTGCGTGGAATAAATACGCAAACCCGTGTTGAAAATTCTGTGGTTAGCTTGTTCCGTGTTCAAGTTAAATTCTATCATAAGGTCGTCGCGAAGTTGGTCTAAAAGTGCATCTGTGAAGCAATCAAATTCCGACATCATCGGCCGCGTACCGCCGCCGTATGTGCGGAAAATAGTGTCATATACATAGCCGATATAGCGCGGCTCGCCGTCATCCGTGTACAATTGGTCGCCTGTTTCGTGGCACAAAACGGGACGTTGACGCATTGCATCTTCAAATTCTTCGTCTGAAATAAAACCAAGCCTGTGCATATTTCTAAGCACAAGCCGTGTGCGCCGCCAGTTATTTTCGGGGCGAGTGTCGGGCGGAAAACGCGACGGATTTTGCGTAATTGCGGCAATCGTGGCAGACTGCGCAATGTTCAATTCCGAAACGCAAACGCCGTAATAAAACCATGCCGCCGCCTGAACACCGTAGTTCTGCCGCCCAAGGCTAATCATGTTAAGGTACGACTGCAATATAAAATTCTTGGCGGCAAGTTGCGGGTCTGAATAGCCCAACTGTGTAAATTCCGCCACCAGATACCGTTCAAAATTTATGGCAAGATACTGCTCTTGCAATTTCGTAATAAAGTCATTATCCATAACCCGCAACATATTTTTAACAAGCTGTTGCGTGATGGTGCTTGCGCCCTCGGGGGCTCTGTCGGGAAGGGTTGTAACATACATTGCGCGTACAATTCCGCGCGGGTCAATCCCGTTATGCTCAAAAAAACGCTCGTCCTCAATGGCGACAAATGCGTAAATAAGATGTTGCGGAATATACTCGAACGGCACAAGCTCGCGATTATGCCCTGCGTGCAAGGTTTCAATAACGTCCCCGTCCTGCGTCACGATAAATGAACTTAACGGCGTATCAAACGTCGCGTCGCCCGGTGCCGTAAACCCCGCATGATGCAAAGCCCTCGGCGAAATAGGCCCCAGCGCACGAATATCCAACGCAGGCGCGTTATTCAAAATACCCATGTAAACGCCGAGAAGCAAGCCCAACCCTGCAAAGCCGCCAATCAAAACAACCGCAAACATAACCCTCATTATAAGAAGCCCAATCTTGTTCCTCACACGCATCGTATGCGGATTCTGCGACCGTTTGCGCCGATTGTTTCCATGCTGAGAATAATCCATAATTCACCTCTATTAACATTGTAACATAAAAAAAAACAGAGGGGAATGGTTTTCTCGGAAAAGTTCTAAGGAAACCGATGAAAACAACCCCACTGCTTATTAGACCTGTCCGAAAACTCCGCAACAAAAAAGGGGGTGGAATCCCACCCCCCACAGCCTGAAATTTCCCTTAGTTCTCTACAGGCGTGTCATCATCGTCGTCTTCATCTTTGCTGTTTTCCAGCGTTTCGTTGATACTGCAAGCAAGGTTATCCAGTGCGTCTGCGGCCTTTTCCAGTGCAGACTTGCCTGCCTTTTTCAATTTCGGCTCGGCATTTTTGTATGCCACTTGCAGTTTACAACTTACATCTTTTGCAAACTTGTTGCAGTCTTGTGCAAATTGTTGCAGTTTTTCTTCCATGTTTTCGCGTGTTTCTTTGTTCATAAGGCGGGGGACGTTTAGTACGCTAAGAAGCTCGGAAGCTTCGGTTGCGTTAATTTTCCCCGACTCCAGAAGGTCAAGTACACGCATTTTTTCGTTCGAGTTTGCCATAGAAATTCCTCCCTTTATATTACCACGACGGTACAGAAAAATAGTGTACAAGCGTCGGGTTCATGTGGTCTATGCCGTAAACAAGTCCGTCGAAGGCCCAAAGGTAGCTTACCCATTCTGTGCCGGAAAGCGTGAGAAGTCTGCCATTATCCATATTATATGCGCGTGGCATATGTGTGCCCTCTTCGGTGAAAAAAATCCACTGATAGTATGCGTCGAAGGTGCGGACATTTTGCGGCGGGTGTGTTGCGATAGGCCGCCCGTCAAAAGTTACACTGCGCACGCGCCCGTAGTGTGTAAGGTAAAACAAAGTGTCGCGAACGGTGCGCAAATTGCCCACCGCTTCGGCAGAAACTCTAATGCGTTGCTGTGCGTACGTGTCCCACGAATAAAGCGACAAGCCCGTGCCGTAAGCGTCTTCCTCGATAAAGAACAAATGCGAACCATAGGAATGCACGGCGCGGACAGGATTGTAATTAACCCGCTGGTGCGTACTGTTTAGAATGTCGTAACGCCACAAACTGTGATTATACTGCGACGCGGTGTAGAAAAGGAAATCATCCATCACTGCCAAATTAAGGGCGGCGTATTGGGTAATGCGGGTCAAATAGTTACCGGATGTGTTTGCGCGGTAAATTGCCCCGTAAGAAGCCGAGTCCACAAAATAGATATACCCGCCGTGTCCCACGATAAACGAAGGAACAGCGTCCGGCACAATAAGCCTGTCACCCGCAAGTGCCGCCATTCCGGTAGCACCCGGAATAAATACAATATCGCCCGTAAGGCGGCTGTTTAAACCGTCACCTTTGCGGAAAAAAGTAAACCCGTAATAGTTCGCAAAACTGCCTGTAAGTGCGTCGCCGGTGTTGCGCGGGTGGGTTAAGGTGATATCCGAAAAATCATACACGGGCGGCGGCGGAACATAGTATTCCGCAAAAATTTGCGGGTTAGCCCAAAAAGTGCTTTCCCTGTGCGCGTGAACCGCACTGTACGTAAGCCCCGCCAAGCTTACAACAAATATCACAAACAACGCGGCAACAAGCACACGCATGGCGGCGAGCGTTTTTTTGCCCGAGTCTTGGTCTGCCTCTTTTGTGCCGTCTATAAGCGATTTGAATTTTTTGTAAAAGTCGTTAAGCGAACCATATAAAATATCCCCGCCCAAAATTTCCATCACAAGTGTTTCAATGCGCGGCGGCACTTCAATCCCGTATGCCGAAAACGCAGGCGCACCTTGCTCCGGCGGCTCTACACCCGTGACAAGCCTGTAGTACAGCCGCGTTATTTGAATAAGCGGCTTGTGAAAATCCGAATCCCATGAGGGCGGTGCGCAAAGCACAAGTTGCCTTTGTGCATTAACGCGGAAATCTGCATTTGTTATGGTGAAAAGCATCCCCTTCTCAGAAACCACCGCCATGCTGGTAAGCAAAGGCCGCACAAAAAAGTATGCTTCGTCATAATCCATTGTCGCGCTGCCCATATATTGGTCTACGCCGGTAAGCCCGCACAGACGCCTAACAACGTATGCCGTATGGTTACGCTCAAAAATTTCTACAACAGGCTGCAAAGACGCGTCCCGCACTTCCTGAAAACCCTGCGCACGTTTAATAAACTCGTCCCTGTCTGCGATAAATTCCTTTGAAAACCGTTCGGAAATGCCAAGCGTTCCGTCGTCTTCACGCTTAACCATGTACGCGGGATAAAATTCTGTTATAACATACAATTCTCCGTCATCTTTTGTAGCCTTATAGTGCGTTAAGTAATTGTCCCCGCCGATAACGCCGTCCAGCGCATATGGGCTAACATCTATGGGAAGCGGCAATTTTCTCACCCTCAATTTCACGCCGCTTAACGCGGGCAAAGCCCGCTTGCGGCAAGGTCATTTTGATGAAAAATGAAGTTCACATTTTTCACGCATAAAATTTTACGGAATTGTTCTTATAATATTATATCACTTTTTTTGCCAAAGCACTAGTTGCGAAAAAAAATTTATTTTATATCTTGACATAGTGTGCAAGATACAGTATAGTTACTTCAACATCAATATGGAGGTGACGATATTGAAGAAAGAAGAATTGCTGACAGGTTTCCTGCAAGAAATGCGGCGCGGTACCGTAATCCTGTGCGTTCTTGCAAAACTGAAAAATGCGGCATACGGGTACAATCTTATTGCGGAACTTTCCGAAACGGGCATACCCATTGAAGCAAACACGCTGTATCCGCTACTGCGGCGGCTGGAGTCGCAAGGGCTTTTGGAAAGCAACTGGAATACCACAGACGGCGCGAAGCCCCGAAAATACTACGCCACAACAGAGATGGGCAAAGAAATTTTAACCGAACTAAAAACGCAATGGCAAACCACGGTACAAAATATGAACAATATTATGGAGGCTGATTGATATGAAAAATGACTTGAAGAATCGTTACATCTATGCGGTTACGCGGCACTTGCCCGCAAAAATGCAAAACGACGTGGAGAAAGAACTGGACAGTCTTATTTCCGAAATGGCAAGCGAACGCGGAAACGAAAACAGCGAACAAACGCTGAAAGACGTACTAACCGAACTTGGCGAACCCGAAGAGCTTGCCCTGAAATACAGCGGCAGCGAGCGCAAATCATTAATAAGCGGCGTGTATTACCTTATGTACAAACGGGTTTTGTGGATGGTGTTGCCAATTGTAGCCGCCGTTATAACGATTTTAACAATTGTTGGGCTGGCTTTCACCGATGTTGCGCAAGCCGACCCGTTTGTGATAACCGCAATACAGGCGGTAGCGGGCATTGCGGGTACTATTGTTCAAGCGTTCGCGCTTATCACGGTAATATTCGCGGTTCTGGATTACAAAAAAGTTGACCTGAAAGAAGATGATTTTTTCAACCTGCCAGACATTCCCGAAGAAAAGCAAAAAATCACGCCCCTTGGGCCTATCACAGCAATTATTGTTTCCATTTCTTTGGCGGCGTTGTGGCTTGCGTTTCCGCAAATTATGGGCGGTCGCTTTGACGGCGAATGGATTACGGTTTTTGATACGGCGGTACTTCGCGGATTGTGGGTTCCCATTTTGGCATGGACAATACTTGAAATTGCAACAGAAATTGTAAAAATGGTGGAGGGCGTGTACACCATGCGTCTTGCGATAATTGCGACAATCGGCGGCGTTTTGCAAGCCGTGTGTGCGGTCATTGTTTTCGGCAACAACGGCATAATAAACCAAGGCTTTTTATCCGCACTGGGCGAATATGCCGCAACACTGGAAATGCTGGGCGGCACGATTAGGGTTGGCAATATAAACTTGGTTATCATGGCGGTCATGCTTATCATCATATTTTTTGAAACACTTGATGTTGTTGTTACAGCGGTGAAGGCAAGCCGCAGATAATTTTCCGCAAAAAAAAGCGACCGCCCTCCGTGCATGAATCGCGGAGAGCAGTCGCTTATAAGGAAAATCAAAGGGTGTTTCGGTGGTAAGCATTTTGTCATCTCCCTTCATTATATATATCGTCATAAAATGTTTAGAACATTAGAGGTTAGTTGATTTAAGGACGTTTCAAGGGTAAAATTATAGGCGCACACACCGTCTGGTATGTACGCCTATTCTATTTTTGCCTTGCCGATAAATGTGATATAGATATCAATCTGCTGCGACAGCTTCTTCCGTTTTTTCACTGGGTCAAATACCCCTTCATGGATTACAATTTTTTCTATGAAGGTTCGTGCGATGGCTGGAGTTAATTCCTTGAATTCGGTATATTGGTCTGCCAGTTTGAAAAATCTGTCGAGGTCATCGTCTTTCGCCTCTGTGACTTCGATATCTTTGCGGAGGCGTTTTATTTCAT